>OLRR01000911.1_pt1 | contig 21081 bp, 32 predicted proteins | sample 1671941 | NCBI WGS metagenome assembly OLRR01 (sample SAMEA3136628, study PRJEB25190) | human gut metagenome
GGGTATTTTAAATAAAAACATTAAGTTACGACGAAGAAGAACGGAAACGCCTTAAACCGGAAAATTTTCATAAATAGCGAAAACCCGCGCGCCTTCCGCCCCGTAGCCTGCCGGATCGCCGGAAAGGACCCGCAAAGGTGAGAATAATTATCACTTGCATTAATATCCAGCTTCTTCCACCATCGCACCGGACGGGCGACTATGAGGGACAAAACCGCGCACCATAAACGCGGTAAAAACCCGGTGTGCATCGTTTTTGATTATTTACGCACACTCGCGCAGAAGGAATTCCCCGTCGGGCTACGGTCATGGTTAATGCGGAAATACGGCGACGATGCAGCGCATGATGTGTCAGGCTTGAATACCTTTATCCGTTAAAAGGGATATCAGTTAAGTTATCCCGTGTAGGGTATAAGCCATTATCAAAGCCACTCAGTAGCGAATGGCTTTTGTAATGGACTATTTAATTAGTGATGCTGCGTATTCGATTAGATATAACTTAGGTGCCAACCAGATTTTTAACCATGTCATATTGGTTACTACAGCAATAATAAAACTTACCCACAGAACAAAAACTGCTGCTAATGGTAAGATAAGAAAACTAATCTCACCGTTACTTTCCCAAATCATAGTCGGTTTGTATTTAGGCTTTCCCTTCTCCCATGACCATCCTTCATTATCGAATATACCAATTTCAACTTTTTGGTACTGTTTTTTCATAAACCAGAAAACCAGCGGGATTGTTGAAATGGCTATTAATGTTTTAATCAGGCTATCAACCATATTCCATACCAGCAACTGATGAACAACATCCGGAATCTGAGCCTGACTGAATGCAATGGCGGAATCAATTCCATCGCTGGCCTTCTTCAATAAATCAACAAGAATTTTATTTGCTTCTTCTTGCATGTTTATATCCTGTAAGTTGTAAGCCTGTTCGAGAAAAATAAACAACTACGAGAGACAGAAAAAATATCTCAGGCTCTCTTTCTATAAGCTTTTAGTTGAGGATGTTCTGCAAAACAAAACTGGTTAGTTATGTAACTGCTTCCGGAATACAACAGCCGACGTGCTACAACGTAAAATTCGCTTGATTGTGGCAGTTGAGGAAACAGACTTGCATTTCTCAACATCATCAATAATGACCACATCCGGTACAGGAATGACGCGGGTATGCAATGTTTTTGCACTAATAACATCACAGCCATTCAGTGGTCGAATATCTGCATCTTCAGGCACTACCAGAAGCACACGTTTTTCCGGTGCAGAAAAGCCAGCAGCAAGAGTGCGTGACAATAAAGTCATTCCGCTGCGTGGCTTCATACAAATTTCAGAAATATGATTCTTTTCGTCCAAATGATGCTGGACATCATTTTTATCATCACTCAACAACTCTGCTGTTAATACAATCCCTGCTGTCTCAGATTTCCAGGAAATGCTGATATCCTGATCATCTGCATCAACATCATATTTTATCGAGTAAGGACTAAAGCTACGTCCAACGAACGCATCATTTACCAGTACACGCCCACCCTGTCTGACCTGAAAGTCAACGCGCCCTGAAAGCTGATTTGCTGTTACAAGCAATGCCTTTTTTCTTTTTGTTTTATTGCTCATTGCCACCAACTGTTCAGCCATCTCTCTTGTCACACTACCAGAAACTCTTTCTTGAATTTTCACAGAAAATTTTCTGGATGTAGTAGCATCGACATTAAAAAATCTGGATGTCATCAGGCAGTTATTAACAATTGGCATCAGCTCACTTACGATTGTAAAAAATTCCCGGTAAAGCTCATTTTGCTTTTCAACACACAGCTTTCCACAATCGTCCAGCTTACGCTCAAGAGCACTTAATCTTTCCATTATTGAATTAATTTTTTGCAACTCTTTCATCAAAACCTCCTGACAAAGATACCGTGCGACCACGGTCGCACGCTCCTGAATACATGCCCTGTTTCTTCCACCCTCGCACAGGACTGGCGAGCATGAGGGACAAACCCGCGAATCATTAGCGCGGTAAAAACCCGGTGTGCATCGTTTTTGATTATTTCCGCACACTCGCGCAGAGGAGTTCCCCGTCGGGCTACGGTCATGGTTAATGCGGAAATACGGCGACGATGCAGCGCGGTATTTAATGTGCGACCACGGTCGCACACGAGAAACAAAGAGATTTTTATGCTACAGAGGAACAAGCTGGCGGGTAATTCAGCGTAGTGAATACCGGCATCTCCATCTTGTATGCGTAATGATACTCAGCAGTTGCTCCAGCAGACGCTTTCCAGCCAGGAAGCATCAAAATAGCATCAGCACAACGAAGCATTGCAAAGCAAATATCCATGTATTCACGTTGTGTCAGACCATTAGGCAAAGTGGCTGGATTCAAGACAGAGTGACCATGTCGTGACAAACGATCTGCCTCTTTATTAAAGGCGTCACGATTAAAGTTCTCATATCCAGTCATTGGCCCGGCAATATAAATTTTCATTCACTATCCAACAAATTGAGTTCGTTTTTGATACAGAGGGATTAATTCGGGCATTGCGTCTTGATGTATTCCTGAAGCGTTCTCAGTGCTGTCTGGTCTCTGATGATTCCGTCCCGGATACCGAGAACGTTTCGTCCAGCAACTGGAGAGAGTTCGACGGTGGCATCATTGCCCATGCCGGAGGCGCTGGAGGTTTCGGCTGAGGATGGCACAGAGCATTTTCCTTTGACGAGCACCCGACCACCATTATCAAGCTTGCGCCGAAGAGCATCATTTTCAGCTTTCGCATCAGCCAACTCCTTCGTGTATTTTGCATCGAGCGCAGCAACATCACGCTGACGCTGCTGCATGTCAGCGATGGTGGCGGTCGCCTGCTTCAGCTCACTGACTTTTTTATCACGCTGTTCTTTGTAGGCGATGGCGTTATCACGGTAATGATTAACAGCCCACGACAGGCAGACGATGATGCAGATAACCAGTGCGGAGATAATTGCGGTTACTCTGCTCATTGCTGCCCCCACAAACAGACTTCACGCTCAATCTCACGGCGAGTCATCAGCCCTTTCCATTGCTTACCGCCAGCATATGTCCAGCGACGTAGTTGATCACATGCACCTTTGATATCGCCCTGGTTGATTTTGCGAAGAAGTGTCGATGTTCTGAAATTGCCTGCACCCACGTTGTAAACGAACGAGTAAAGAGCACCACGCGTTGTTTCCGGTATATCGACTTTGATGTACGGGTTAATTTGTCTGGCGACAGTAGCAAGGTCTTTATTCAGGAGAGCTTTGCATTCTGCTTCGGTATACGTTTTACCGAGCATAATGTCTTTTCCTGTATGCCCGTAACATACAGTCCATACACCAACGATGTCTTTGTAGGGGTTATGTCTCACACCTTCCAGACCATCGTTGCCGCTCGGACCAGAGATGAGCACAGATGCTATGGCAATAGCCCCGCCACCAATAGCTGTTGCGACAGCTTTGCGTAATGATGACTGCATCATATTTCCTTCGGTGCTCTCTTTCCCAATTCACCAATAACCATCGCCGTGGCGGAAATATTATTGGCATCAGTTTTATCCAATATGTCCTGCAATATCTTCGTGCGCTTCATCTGCTCGCGTTTATTGAGCCGGTATGTAAGTACACCGAGGATAATGCTGAACGCGACACCGATAATGAAGCCCCAATCCTGCAATGACAGGCTGGCAAAGAACGCAGTAAGACCAGCACTACCATAAGATGCGCTGCTGTATCGTTCATCCATCTTCATATCTCTTACCTCGCAATAGTTGCTGAGGTTTCGGCTTGGAAACTATACGGCGAGAAATAACCCCATCAAAAACGGCAGGGGAATATATTCTTCAGTTACTCAAATAACTTTTTCACTTCATCAACTGTCTGAAGATAACGTTCACCCTCAATCTCAATACCGATTGCCTGACGACCTAACTTCAGCGCGGCTTTAATAGTAGAGCCTGATCCCATAAAGAAATCGGCAACGATATCTCCGGGGCGGGAACTACTTTTTATAATATGTTCCATCATCGCTGCAGGTTTTTCACATGGGTGCTTGCCAGGATAATATTGCACAGGAGGAAACTCCCATACATCGGTATAAGGTACATCAGCAGTAACATGAAATGGGCGGCGCAAATTTTCATACTGAGCCTTCAAATCATCATACTGCTTCTTTACTTCCTCATAACGCAATTTCAGATCGCTATAACGCTTTTCATGTTCTGAATAATCAACATTAAAAGGATATGGACACGGGACACCGAGTGAATCTGCCTTCCTGCGAAATAATTCGCATAGTTTATTAAAATCACTTAATGATGGAAGCCGCCACTGCGAATAAGAAAACCAGTGCGAACACATCTGCTTTCCTGTTGCTGAATTAATGTCTGCGGCTGATATATCTAACTGACGGCGAGCCAGCGAAAAAGCATCAATTAGTGGAGAAAAAATATTTTCTCTTAAATCTGCACATTTTGAAGCATAACCTGACTGACCTTTAGCATAACCTGACGCGCCGTAATGCTCTGCAAATAATATTCTTTCAGTGGCAGGAAAATAAGCCCTTAAACTTTCTTTATGACAACCGCGCCACATACCACTGGGTTTAGCCCAAATGATATGGTTCAGAACATTGAAACGGTCGCGAGTTAATAATTCAATTTTTGACGCAAGGCGAGAGCCGGTAAACATATACAGGCTGCCATTAGGGACCAATATCCGCCAAAATTCTGCCAAAAATTCATCAATCCACCCCAAAAAGTCAGCATCGCTATCCCACTGGTTATCCCATGCGTTAGCCTTTACGCCGAAGTATGGTGGGTCTGTTGCAATCAAATTGACCGAGTTATCAGGGATGGTTTTGATAAATTGCAGAGAATCTGCGCAAACGAGTTGCGCGCCATGAATATTAGTGGTTTTGAACATAGCTATTATTTTTTTGCCTGGGTAAGCTAACCCGGCGATGCGCATCGCGGGTGGGCTTTAGGTTCAGCCTATAGCTCTGGCATGGGTTGACCGCAGGACAAGCTGCAACTTGTCCTGCGCCCACTTTTCAGGCACAAAAAAACCGCCATAAAGGCGGCTTGTTGGCTGTTGGGTACAAAAAACCCAACTTAACAAAACAATAACTAAAAACCGTAATTTTGCCAAGCTTTTTCGTTTTTGTGCTGTGCGACCGTGGTCGCACAGTTTTTAGAAAGTTGCCTGCTTATATTCATCGGTCAAAGAATATCGACCAGACCCGCTACGCTTTGCAACCCCAAAACAGATCATCTGTTCGATGATAAATTCAACGGCAGCTTGACTCAAAAAACAGGCTTCGCTTAACTCTTTCAGGGAAATGCGTGGGTATCCACGCATAACACATTCCACACTCAGGGCCGCTTCAGTCATATTTCCACGAATTTCATTAATATTCATAACGCCTCTCTAATCAATCTTGAAACTGGAAATCAACATCAGCCATAAAGCGGTTCAACTCAGCCAGTTTTGGCCCCATAGTCCCAACTAAGCGACCAGCCAGTCGGTCTGCCAGGTTGGTACTGTTGAAACCATATTCCTTTTCGAAACGTTCAACCTTCTGCCACAACTCATACAGTTCGTTAGCTATCTCCGCAACGTCGTCGCGCATTTTTTCGTTACCTTGATAATTCATAATATCCTCCAAATTCATATAGTTAGTGGGTTATTGCCCCTCAATGACACGAACTGTAACTCTGCCAAACGAACACATCCAGTGTTATTTTTCACTTTTTAGTGAAATTTTTAATTTGCGCTTTTTTCTTGTTTTGGTGTATTTTATGGCTATGGAGGCTATAATATGTTTAACGTGATAACCCACCCTGCAGCACTGGATGAACTGCTTGAACTACCAGATGATTTGCGAGGTCGCATGACCAGATTAATTGAGCGACTGGAGAAGGAAGGCAACAAACTGAAGATGCCCCATAGCCGTGTAATAGGTGGAGGGCTTTTTGAACTACGAGTAGGGGATAAAAACATCGCAAGAACGCTGTACGCCTACGCGACTGGTAACGAAATTTATCTATTGCATGCATTTGTAAAAAAGACACAGAAAACACCGGTGAAGGCTATCGAAATCGCCAGAACTCGCCTGAAGGAGATGAACTGATGAAAGCGAAAGGCATCCCGTTTAACGAAGTAAAAGAAAAACTCCTCAACACTCCAGAAGCCGTCAAAGGATATGAAGAGGCCGACAAAGAGCTGGAGATGGTCGAAATGTTATACGAAATGAGGGAAAGAGCAGGTTTAACGAAATCAGCTCTGGCTGAACGAATGGGGTTGCGACCGTCAGCCATCAGCCGCCTGGAAAGCAATCCTTTAGGGGCAAGTATGAAAACTTTGGCTAAATATGCTCATGCCTGCGGCGCAACCATCGATATTCGCGCTGTTTATTAATTAGACTCTTTTACTACCCCGTCCAGAAGGGCGGGGTGTGCATCAATGATGTGAACGCTCAACAGCGATAGTTTTCTGACAATGCTGGGCAATCTCTCGCGACATGTTGATGAGTCGTGAAACCTCACCAATATGTAGGCTGGCTTCTGGAGAAGCCAGGGTGACGCTAACCAGATCCAGAACGGCGTCAATATCTCTCAAATTTGAATCGAGTTGTTCAAGAGTTGATACGGCTGCTTCAGACATTAAATCTCATACCATTTAACTAAAAAAGGTTTTTTATACTGTATAAAATTACAGGATAAAACTCAAACTTTACGGTCAATTTTCAATGAATTAACTGCGTAAACTGCTGTGTGACCCGATACTTATGCTCTCTCCCTATGCCACGATCAACTTTCTCAAGAAGTCCAGTACGGACAGCAGAATCAAGCATCCTTTTAACAATTCTGCTATTTAACCCAACATCAAAAGCAAGCATCGAAGCGAAAACAAACCCATCACCACCATCAGAAAAGCTCTTTTCGCTCCGTTTTCGTATCATTTCAAAAAGCAATGCCTTTTTATCCATTTATCCCTCCGTGACCAGTCACACTTTGAGCGCAAGTTTCAGCCTCGTGGTTGTAAGGTGGCATGACCCTTCGCCATCAAAAATGCATTCTGAAACAGGCATTTTTTGACCACATCGCGGGCAAGTAGTAGATAGCTGCTTCTGCAGCTCCTTATAGTTTTTCCTGATCAGCAAACCAATGACTTCGTTCTCCGAATATGGAACTCGCCCTGGTCTACGCAATACACAAATTTCCCCCAACATACGTAACTCGTCAGGTTCTAGAATCCAGTCCCGTCTTGATGTGCCTTCCTTCTTCAACCGTTCCCTGCGTCTCCTTTGCCGTTCTGCCGGTGTCAGCGCCATAAATCCTCCTGAAAATTACTTAACCCAACTAACTACACCGCCAGCGGCCACAACCGCCCTTTCACAGTCACGCTCATATCTCAAAGGTTGAAATACACCATCAATAAAATATTTATCTCCACCAAACGCTGCAGGAAGTGAAACAGAAAACTGAACATGACCATCCGGAGTTACCGGAGAGTTGCCAGCCTCATACGCGACCCTTATCCAGTGCATAAACATTTCAGTACTTACACATCCACAATCAACATCAATTTTGTCATGCTGCTGTTCCAGCCATTGCTCAAAAGTTAACTTGTAAGTTTGGCTTACAGGTTTGGCTTCCAGTTCTGCTACGCGCTGTTTTGCAGCATCCAGTTCAGTCGACAATTTTTCCAACTGCTCTTTATGCTTCTTGTATTCCTGATATGCGTGCCAGGACTGACCTTTGCGCACACTATCAGTAATATCAGTAATCTGTTCTGGTGTTAGCGTGGTCAGTGGCTGTGCTGGGAAAATCAGCACTTTCCCGGAATCCCAATCAAAACCAGCGTGAATTGACTGAACCTCAACTGAGGGTGTTGAACCAATGCTGCCAGGCGAATGAATAACGATTGTTACATCCATATCGCGACGATGGCTGTGGTTGTTGGACAAAATACGATTCACCAACTCAGAAAATTTGGAAAATTTCATGCTGATTCCCCTTTATCTGCTCTCTCCTGTCGGAACATCACTATCATCAGGTCGCCTTTTGTCGCTATCTTGGCTGTTGTGCCTGGCTCAATGCGGCTAAGTTCAAATGCGTCATAGAACGCCTCTAACACTTTCTGGCGTCTTTCCTGTTTGCGGTGCTTTCCCCACTGCTTTAGAAAAACAGAGGCCGCCCACTTCCCCGCACTGAACATGATGTAAAACCAACCGAGAAGTGCCAGACCGATATTTAGGGCCGTATCGATCGTTATCGTGGTGTCGATATTCACTACGCCACCTCCTGTAAATTTCCCTGATAAAAAGCCAGCACACGCTGCATAACTTCACTTTTCCGGCAATCGTGACAAATCATGTTCAAGCGCCTGTCGTAACGACGTATTTCTCCGTCAGGTAATGACCAGATAAGGTCTGGATCAACCACTACCGATGTCTTCGGCTTTACTCTTGATAGTTTTTTACGGGCGTTTTGCCAGTCCTTGCGTGCTTGTGCAGACAGAAATATCCCGGAGCCAGAGATATACAAATCACCACTGGCAGCAAGCTCTCTTGATAAACGACTAACAGCACACCGGCTAATACCAGTTTCATCCGCAAGTTGCCTAACCGTTCCTCGTCCATTCAGGCGCACGAGTTCCACAATTTGTTTATTCAGTTCTTCCCTCTGTTCTGGTGTAAAAGCCTTTGCCATTACGATTCTCCTTGCCCTTTTACAAGACGGGAGAAAATTGCGGATACATACTTAGCCTGATGAATAGCATCAGCCAGGGCATTGTGTCGTTCACCATCAAATGGCATATCTTTTTTAGGATTGAAACCAATAAACTGACCAAGATTAACGATTGTTCGAACATCCTGATCATTAAAATATTCCCACGGACAGGCTAAGCCAACGCGCTCATAAGCACCGCGTAAAATTACATTGTCGAATGTTGCTCCATTTCCCCATACTTTCAATTTTTTTAAATTACATGCATGGCAAGTAATAAAGTGTGATAATTCAAAAAGTGCATCCTTAATATTAAGGGCATCATTAGTACAAATTGCGGCTCTGGCTTCCTTGCTCTGTTTCAACCACCATAAAATGGTATCACCATCGGCGACACCACCATTCAACATCGAGCTTCTGAGATTCACTGGCACATAAAAAGTAGGACCTAATTCCTCACCTTCTGGAGAAAAAAACACTGCCCAGATAGAAACAATTGGAGCACATGTGTTAGTACCCATTGTTTCAAGGTCAATCATTACATCAGACCGTTTCCTGTCGTAAATAATCTGATTAGTCACGAATAATTCTCCTCAACGTTTATCTATACCCAAATTTTCTGTTGATATGTTCTGGATGGTTTTGGTGTTCTTTCTGATTCAGGTAAATGAACATAAACGCAATATCCATCACCTAAAAAATCAGAACGAACAACCAGAACTTTCTTACCACGCCGCCGATAAGTATCTGAAAGACGCTCTGCTTCATCATGCGTCATCGGCCCCTGCTTAAATGGCGTTATTTTCATTTTCTTGTGCGACCACGGTCGCACCCTCTCTGATTTCCAAGTAACGCTTAATCCAAAGATTTTCTATATGCTTATTACCTGGCTGATTTGATAAATACCAATCGGCAATTACAGACTGCTTATTACTATCTGGTCGTGTCCTGTAACCACAAGTTGGACACCAGATAACATATTCATTTCTTACCCCCGAATACCTTAATTCCGGCTTCGACGGTTTCCTGAACATAACTTGTTTACAAAGGCAGAATGGCACTTCCTGCCCGATGGCGTTTGATGATTTCACTGCGCTTCTCCGCCGCATTTAATAATGCAGTTCGATTTAAGCTCAGACATCGCGACTTAATTAAAAGCCAGCGTTCTTTATAATCTTGTCTCCAGCTATCAATAGATATATTCAGTAGAAAACTCAGCTGCCTGTCCTGTTCTCTATCATCAACTGCCTCAGCACACGTAAGTTCTGACTTAACCTGCTGTGCCGCGTAATAAATCAATTTTCTCATGGCTTTTTTCGTGGAGGCCTTCATTTTTTTAAACCCGCCACCCGAATGCGCAACCAGAAAATCAAGCCATAACCACTGACAAACAATCACATCATTGTTGTAGTTAGGCTTGCATCCGTAGCAATAATAAAGCCAGGCTGATTCCTCGTTATTCAACTGACCAATAGCCCTGCGCCAGCTGGCGCTCTGAAAATCAATATCAGTGAGCAACATTGATGATTGTTTAAATGTTTTGCCCTGGTGGAATCTAACCGGCTCAGCAGGAACAGACACTTCGTATGAGTTATCATCACCTACACTGATTGACCGGACTGGTTTATTGTTAAAGCGTCCTGATCTGCCTAGACGCATCTGCTCAAGCTGGACCTCTAGGATGCCACGCTGGCGATAATGAATATCAGCCAATGCCGTGGAGACGCAGCTGCGTATATACTCAAGCTCCACGCTTACGGCTCTCCTTAATCGACTGCTTTACCCGCCGAGTTGTAAAGTCACTCTTCAGCTTGTAAGCAGTACGAACTTCAATATCACTTTGCCGCAATGAAGGAATCTCTCCAGCGGTTAACCATTGGTAAACAGCACCGGGTGTTACACCTACCCCAGCCGCTGCTTTTTCTACACTGCCAAAGTGGCGAATAAGTTCTTCTGGTTTCATGCGGTTATTATAAGCAATAAATCGCATTTAAAGCCAGCTATAATAAATAAATTTTATAGCCAGCTATAAGAAGATCATTTATGATTAAGCTATGAAAACACGAGGCGAACGACTGAAAGCACGCCGTTTAGAGATGAAGCTGACGTTGCGAGAAGTTGCTGAGGCTGTCGATATCTCTATTGCAGGCGTCCAAAACTTAGAACGTGGCGACGTAATGCCGTCACTGGAGATAGGTATTGCCCTGGCTAAATGCTTACGCAAGCCAGTGCATTGGGTGCTGTATGGGACAGAATATGACCCTGATCGCATTCCTGTTATTGGCACAACTGAAAGTGGACCTGATGAAGAGTGGAAGCCAGGACAGGTTCCAAATACTGAGCGATTCCTGCCATTCATCAGCCAGCGCAATACTGTTTATGCGTTAACTATCAGCAATCTGGCGCAGGGAAACTATCAGCCTGGCGATTTTCTCCTGGTCGATTCTGCGCTGGAACTGGTCCCCGGCGAGGATGTTCTGGTTCGTGATACTGCAGGAAATATCACCATCCAGCGCCTGGCCCGTTTTGATGATGAAAATTACTATCTGGACGGAACAAATTCACAACGCGCTATCTTCAGGAAAAGCGATCTTGAATTTGTTCACCAAATAGTCGGAACGATCAAATCATTCATGGTTGAGGGTAGATGACTTAATACGGGGTTTATTGTTTGCTGTAAATCTGGTTTAATGCAGGGCATATGTTCTGTGGGTTGACTCAGGTTACAGCAGCAGAAAAAAGACGAAAAAAAACCCGAGTCGGCAAACTCGGGTCCTTTTCAGGAAGCAGCCACAACAACGCGACAGATTCCGTCAATTCAAGATGCGTTTATTGTGGCTGCTCCTGCGGATTTTTTCAACCCGAAAAAACATAATTCGCATGGAATGGCTAAAAAATGACATTAAACGATTTCTATGCGGATCGCTTTGGCAGCGATCCGTTCTCGCTAATTGAAGCAGCACGGGATGAACTAACCGAGCTGGCACAGATGGCTGGTATCAACTGGCCTGCCTGTTCCGACAACATCCAACTCAACCCTCGCGGGGGGGTTGAGCGTTACTCTTCATACAATAAAACATCTCCAGAAGCTCTCGAAAAGAGCCTGAAAGGACGCGTAGAAATTTACTCCAGGCTGGAACACAGCAAAGGGATTGATTACCCGTTCATTAACTTCGTCCATAAAGGCAGCGATGCTGGCTCATGGAGCGGTTTCTCCTTCCTGTTTTCTGAATATCGCCGTGAGCAACAACGGAATAATGCGACCGTGGTCGCACAACCGGAAGAAGAACGGGAAAGAATAGAACGTCAGGCCGAAGCACGTCGTCGCCGTGAAGAACAAAAACGAATTAATGACCTGAAAAACAACCAAATGGACCATGAACGTTTGCTGGGATGGCTGGCATTCCACAGCGCGTGGGAACATGCTCCGGCTGAAGACGGCTCATGGCCATATGCGATTAAAAAAGGTATTCGTGACGTTTTTAGTTCATGTGATGTGCGTCGCGTGACCAGTCACGACAGTGCGAAATGGAGCCGGGGGCCAACCACATATATGGCTATCCCTCTGGCTCACCTGGACGGTCGTTATGATGGTCGTATTGTGGGTTGGCAGCGAATCGACAAACAAGGTGGGAAATACCAGACCAGCGCAGTAACCAGCGGCGATTTCGTCGGTGCCTGCTTTGTTATCGGTGAGCTGAAAGGGGCGCAAAACATCGCTGTTACAGAAGGTTTTGCTACTGGTGCATCCATCTGGCTTGCCACGAAAAAAGATAAACGCTTTGACGCTGTGGTTGTCGCTGTATCCGCTAACAACATGGTTCATGTTGTGGAACAACTGGTAAACATGTACCCGGCGGCAAAAATCACCTGCGCACTGGATAATGACCGGAAATCTGCCACAGAAGGAAAAGGGAATACCGGCCTGCGGACTGGCTATGAAATCTTATCGAAATTCAACGATGTCCGCTGCGTCTATCCAACTTTTGAAGACGATCCGCAAATGGAGTGCAGTGACTTCAACGACCTGCACAAACTACGTGGACTTCGTGAAACAGCACGTCAACTGTTTGCAACTGCAAACCGCCTGAAAACTGGCACTGATTTGCTATCTCTGACGCTCAACCGCCTGAAGACAATTAAGCGGGATAACCGTCGTACTTTTGCCAAAGAGCTGCTGAGAGCGGTGGATATTGGCATGCTAACCTGTCCGGTTCCTAACAGTCCGTCAGACTTATTTAACATGTTCTGCATCGTTCTGCGTGAAATGGGGCTGGAAAATATCTATCGCGCTACGGTAAAAGACCACATTGCCCGTCGCCTGAATAAAAAGTGCCGTATTGCCCAGGCTCCGCGCTCATTCAGCGAACGCATAACTGATCCCAATAAACGTCCTCAACATATCACCTATAAGCGTTTTGAAACTTCGGTAATGACCGATGACGTCCTGAAGTACGTGCAATCACTACAGGGGATAGTCATCGTCCGTGCTGGTATGGGTTCCGGCAAATCTACTGGATTGTTACGACCGTTAATGCATAGCTCAGAACGTGGTATCTCTGTTGCTCACCGTGTCTCCCTTATTGGTGGCCTGTGGGAAATGATGACAGAAGGAAAAGGTGTAAAAGCCGATATCCTGCACTATCAGGACCCTGGCTATCAGGAAATGGCTCCATACGCCAGTAAACTGACCATCTGCATAAACTCGATTGTTAAAAACTGCTGGCAACCGTTGATGCGCCAGCACGACTATTTTGGCTTTGACGAGGCCACACAAGGGCTACGTGCCGTTCTTTCCGGTCGGGCTATGGAAAACCCGGTGGCTGTATTCCATACGCTAATTGACGCGCTGGCCAGAACGGAACAACACCCAATCATGGTGGATGCTGATGCGAACGATCTGCTGGTTGACCTGGCTGAACTGGCTATGAAACGCCGTGAAGAACTAGGTTTACCGGCATGGCTGCAGATCCACGTAATTGAATTACCTGTTGATGTTCGCAACCGCGAAACAGGTGAGCCAATCCGGGTTTTTTATACAGAAAAAGATCGCATCATGACCGAGGTGGTGAAAGCTGTATCGGATGGCGAAAAAATCATGTTGGCCACCGACAGCTCCACCTTTGCAGAAGATGTGACAGCCACCCTGAGAATGCATTTTCCTGGTAAGAAATTTCTGTGTGTAAACCAGAAAAACAAACCAGAGCCAGAAGTTGAAGCATTTACCAATCAACCGAAAAAGATGGTCAAAAAATACGACGGCCTGATTTATAGCCCGTCTATTTCATCCGGCGTGTCGATTGAGCAAAAACATTTTGACCGTCATTTCGGCATGTTCTGTGGTGAAGTTGTACCCAGTGATGCAGTGCAAATGCTACGCCGCGACCGTACAGCAAAAGAATTTATTATCGGCTTTGATAAAGCTCGTGCAAAACGTGAAACTGACCCGCAAAAAATAGAACGAGCATTCGCCCAGGCATTGCTTGCTACCGCAGGTATGAACGGTGAACTTACGGATGTCGTTTTCGATGGCGACCGTATATCAATGGGGGTGGCCAATACCGACTTTACCAGGATGAAAATTAAAGCAGCCGCAATTGAAGCGACTGCGCGTAACGACTACGCCAGCAACATGATCTGCATCATGCACAGCGACGGTTATAAGGTATCACCGCTGGCCACCGATTATGCTGCGAATGATATCGGTAAAGATCTGCGTAAAGAAGCGCGGGATATTGTGTGGGAACAGACACTGGATCTGCACCTCAATACAGAAACACCACAAGAATCAGAGCGTGAAGAACTGCTAAAAAAACGCGCGCTGACGCTTGAAGAACAGGCAAAACTTGTCCGCTGGGATATTGAAAACGAACTGAAACTACCGGTTGAAGAAGGCACGCTGAAATTCTATTTCGATGGTGCTCGAGACAAAGTTCGCCGCTATGAAACAATGCTTTTAGATGAGGTAACAGCTCGTCGTTACGACCGGGAAGAAGCAGCCATCAATTTTACCTACACATACCGTCAGGCGGGACAGTGGCAATATTTTGTAGTGACCGCGATGACTCGCGAGCAGGCTGATGATGTCTTTAAAACTAAATTCCCTGGAATAATCGATCACAAGGTAAAAGCTACTCCTACTGTTGAAGTCGGGGCGCGCGGTTTCTATGCGCTTAAATCAGCAACTCTCCGGCAGTACTTTATCGACTGCGGTATCAACCCTGAGACTATGACCGGCGAGGCGACTCAGGAGCGTCTCAAATTCGCTCGAGATAACCTCATGACAGCCGAACGCCGTGACCTGTTGAATAACGTTCTGCACATTGGTGGTTTTATGACGCCAAAAGGGAAGCCTAAAGTGCCGGAAGCGTTGTTTAAAAACATTTGCGACTCTCTTGGCCTTAAAACAGGTAAACGTCGCGGCAGAGACGGCGATAAGCGTCCAACCTTGCGTTTTGTTGAGCCTGAATCAGCGGCATTTATGCTGGATATTCTTGTTCAGCGTCAGAAAGATGGCCTAACCCTAAAAACGCGTAAAGCCGAGAAGACAGCCATCGAAATGGATCGCGATTTGGATCTCAATATATATATGGATGATAAAACGCGATCCACAAACGAGCAGGTTCAAAACGCCCCTCATTCAGTAATTTCTGAGGCTTTGGCCGTGTTGCCAGTGGCTGTACCTGAGTCCTGGGCGATGAGTGCGCTTTCCAGTGAGGAGTTGGCCACTATGTCATCATGGTCATCAGCCAGCATAGCTATGACGTTTGCATCCCTGTACCTCACAGAGTTCATGGATCACCTTTCCAGCAATGAGCTGCGGCGGTTACGTGAATACATTACGGGGAATAGCTCATGCAGCTACGAAGAGCAGGGCGCTTTCTATGGGTAATGATTGGATATTATCTTTGTGTCTCTTGCTTTGTGTGTTCCATCAATGGTTTTGGTTCATAGACCGAAAGTCTCACAAGGAAAACATGAAGGCCAGGAAGGCGATGTTTCGTGGTGAACAATTTGCGCAGACTTATCGTATGTGGAAACGTTTCTATCGTGAATTTTCGGTGAACGGGGAGTAAAAATATGTCTACTACTGCATTTTTGGACAAACTTGATTACCGTCAGCTGCAGTTCTGCCGGGATGAATGCGAACGACGCATTAGGGCTATCCAGGAGGAAGAAAAAAAGGTCGCCTGGGCTGTAACAGATCGTGGCCTTATCTTTGGCTGGTTCCGTACGGAGGATTATCTGAAAGCAGTGGAATTATTGGCGCGTAAGGCTGCTGAGCGTTGGGAACGAGCCGACAAGGAAAACCCGGAGACGAAGTATGAACTGAATCTCTACATCGAGGGCAACCGTCTACCATTGTCAGAGTATAACGCTTTGTTTGCTGATGGTGAGTGGGGTTAAAAATGGCTGTTCAATCATACAAATACGAATCCCCTTTGGATAAGGGATACATTCGTATCAAGTTAAGTCGTTCTCAGCATAAGGCTATTTTTAAGGTAAGGAAAATTCGCATATTGGATGCGTATGCGTATTACTACAACGGTGAAAATGTTGTTGTTGAACACTTTCTTGCACGATGGTTTGTAGCTCTGATTTTTGTCCCTCTCCTGTTAATTGGTACTTTTGTGGATGGTTTTCCTAGTACATGGCGGGAGATAAAGAAAGGCCTATTCCCGCGTAAGTACGGCAGATTTTCGCAAGATAGCTGGCGAGTTATACCAGGTAAACATTCTGTGGATGAGCAGCCGATTGTTGATTACTGGTTGAAGCGTATGGCTGATGCTAAAAAAGTTGATTGAATAGTGATGACTGTTCAAGTTAAACCGTTCTCGGCATATTTTATTTAATGGAATAACATATTATTAATCAAATAGGTTAAGTTAATATTATGCGTAACAAAAAAACAACAGCTTTATTACTCTCTATCTTGTTATTATCTGGATGCACTTATCAATATGATAATAAGGCATCAACGGACGTTGAGTATAAATTCGAAAAAGAAAAAAGAGTACCTATCAACTCTGTTGGTGATTTTAGCAGCAAAATACTCACAGGTAAGGAATTTAATAGAATTATTGCATCAAAGATAGATGATGGTTCATGGCGTGGATATGTCGTTCACTCATTAACATACGCGCCATACAACAACGTTTTAACATCTCAAGGTTTGTCTATCCCTAGAAGTATCACATACTCAGGAACATATCTTAACCGTGATTTTGTTGAGAATAGCGGTAGTGATAGCGTGATAACATCTCGAGATATGTCTGGATGGTATGGTTTTCATGTCGATTCCTCTGAAATAACAAAGCATGGAAGCTATGTTGGTGCTAATGCTTTTGGAATATCTGCTGATGTAGAAGTGTTAAATACTTTAGGTGCCGAAATTATCTTTGGTAGTACACAAATAAATGAAGGGAACCCTGAAACAATATGGGCAGATATTGATATAAAAGGACAAATACCAAAAGATGTTAATGTAAAAGACCTTAGAATTGAATATTTAGCAAAGATAAATGGGTTAAGCAGTAATCATATTGATATAACATCACCTACTATTTTTAACCCGTCAGATATGAGCCATAAAACTCAGGTTTTTATGGGTGAGTTATTAGCCGCGCGCCTAATAAATATTAAAACGGGAGAAATTTATCCAGTACAGCTAGAGTGGGTGTTCCGTTCGCGTGAGGCTTTCTTATAACGGAACAATAACATTGTTCATGTTCTGATCGTTTGTTCAAGCAAACTATAAAAACACCTGTCCCCGTGACTGGTCACGGGGTAAAATGTCTTTGCAAATTATTGACGTGTGCGTCGTTTTGGAGGTAAAGTCACCTCGCTGCGGTAAATCCCGCAGTCGGGACTTCGCAATCCTGGCAAAACGAAGCGCACAACACGCGCCAGCGTGTTTTTTTGTGTGTATAGACCTGCGCATATCCGAATTATGGTGGCTCAGGTGGGGCTGACTTCGGTCGGGCCGGTTTCTTCGTTTACCGGTATTGCGAACCCCGCCTGGGCTACCACCAATAAAGAGATTCGCAACTCTGGTGGTAGCACGACCAATAAAACGGAGTGCATACCATGTTCAAATTCAAATTTGCGGCAGTCGTTCGCACAGACAAAAAGTCCCACATTCATCATCTTTCCACTATCGCGTCATCTGAACGGGAAGCTCGTCGCCAGTTCGCCAGCCGGTTTGTCCTGGTATTGTCTGCCCGTATTCCGGTGCGCGAGGTGGCTGCATGAATCAGGTAAAAATGAACACTGTTGGCCTGCTGGAATCGTTGGATGAACGTCTGGCTCAGGTCTATGCGCTCGTATCATCAGCCCATCGGACAGTCTCCAGTTGTGAGGCGTCGATTTACCTCTCAGAGGCTGGAAAACTTCTGCAGATTGCGTGTGAGTTAACGCATGAAGCACAGGGATATTCTGCGTCTCTCTCGTCGCACTTGCTGCGCGATAAGGAGGCTGAATGAGCGCGTTAGCAGTCTTTTCCTTTCAGGAAGAGCATCAGGTTCGTGTAGTGATGATTAACGGTGAGCCGTGGTTTGTGGCTAAGGATGTATGTGATGCTTTAAGACTCGTTAATTCCCGGAAGGCGCTAATGTCTCTGGATGAGGATGAAAAGGGTGTAACTTTAAGTTACACCCCTGGCGGAGAGCAAAAGCTAAATATTATTTCAGAGTCAGGTCTATACACCCTGATCCTCCGCTGCCGTGACGCGGTGAAGCAAGGCACAACAGCTTGGCGGTTTCGCAAATGGGTAACGAACGAAGTCTTGCCCTCTATTCGCAAAAATGGAGAGTACGTTTACATCGAGCCTGAGCCAATGCGAGCAGCGGAGCCGTTGAACTGGAGGCAGAAAGAGTATCTGCGAGGGCTGATTAACGATATAGCACAAAGTTTTCAGTACCGAAATGCCTGGATTAGCGGTGTATGGTTAGCTTTGCGTCGGGCGTGTCGTAATCCATCCCCGAACCCCATAACGGTTGATGATTTGCCAGCAATTACGGCAGAACTGCGCCGGATTTTGACGGCTGCTGAGTCGGCATTGGGGAACATGCGCACGTATGAACGAGAGTTGTTGCGTGATGTTGTTCGTGGGGGTAGGCGGAGTATGTCGTGTGGTGATTTACCCATCACCGATATTAACTCTGATCTGGAAAAGGCGTTACCCGCGCATTTTGAACTGGCAGTTCAAAAACTTGAGCAGTTATCCGCGCAGCTAAAGCCAGCAGAAATCACCAATAAATAGGGTTGACCAGCCCGAATTTATGCCCTTCTTAGAGAAGGGAAGCCTCGCAGTCGGGGCGGTGATGTCTGTGGTTGCAGCCGCGTTTCCTCCGTTACTTCTGCCCTTTGCAGGGGGCAGGCGAGGTAGGTCACACAACAAGGCACCGTTAATTCGGTGCCTTTACTGTATGCTTTAACCGAAATATGTCAGCCATGCTAACTGCATTGCTGACATGGGGCTGTTTGCACTGCCGGACCACGCATAATTCTGGCCATTATAATGAAACTCAACAACGTATGAGCCATCACCAATATTTCTCACCGGCTTAAATACCGGCTTAGATACAGGCGAAGAAGGTGCAGGCGGTTGCTGTTCTTCTACGCTATCTTCCTCTTCCTCTTCCTCTTCCTCTATCTCAATTTCGTCGTCATCCAGATCGTCATCCTCTGATAATTCATCCGCCAGTTCAGGTATTGCTTCCAGTTCTTCTTCGTCAGGCATAACGATTTCTGGAGTATCTATTTTCAGTTGCCATTGTCCGTTTTCGCCAACAAATTGCCCCAGAGCATCAGCAGCAAATTCCAGGTATCGACTAATCATTGTTGGGCTAAATTTGAACGCTCTTAGAGTGCTGTTCGTGATTTTTATAGAGGGGTCCTGCTCTACCAGCTGCTTAACTGTGTTATGCAGACGAACCCCGGCATCTCCTCTGGCGAATCCAGGCATTTCGTCATCAAGCTGCTGCAATGCTTCCAGCCTGGTATTTTCGTTTCCAGTATTTGGCCTCCATGTCTTTGAGAAGTTGGCCAGCTTGAATTGCTTATAGTGTAATTGAGTGTTTTCATCGTCATGGCCTAAAATTTCCATAAAGAAAACATCTTCATCTACGTTTTTCCAACGAGGATCTACGCGGAAAAACATTTCATACGCAATACGGGCATAAATAGCACGACTATCTTTATAAACACGGCGGTCATCTTTGAAAAATGATTTAACCCACGGGTTAAAAGCCTTTGCTAATATGGCATTAATACGTCCGTTTTCAGAGCGTGTGTCGTTATCTCCATAACCTTTAACGACATCATCAAAATCAGATGCTGCTGGGCATGAGCGAAGTACATTTATTAAATAAACAAATGTTTTTGCTTCGCATAATGTATATATTTTTCTGGTTATATTATCAGAAGTTCTTTTTTTAGCTTGGCCTAAAAAATCAACGGTATACTTACCAGAAACAGTAAATGTACCTTGATACATAATCTCAATCATTCGTCTTCCTGACAATGCAGCAAGTGCAAATGCCAAAGGAGCCATACCTGAACGAGTGTTTAGATTATTTAATGTAGCAGGGCTATTTATAATATCGTAAATAGCTTGCATATATTTAGGGTAATCAATGACCACCACGTTACGTTTCTTATTGTGCAGAACGTCCGCCCATCGTTGCTGGATAGATGCACGTTCGGCAGGGCTTAGTTGAAGATGATAGAGAATCTCATGGTTAACTTTTAGCTGATTCAACTCCTCAAGTAAGGCAGATCCTTGCTGTAGTAATTTATATAAATAATCGCGCTTATCTTTCCAGTTATCGCTAGTTAAATCAGAAATGGCGAATTGCCACTCTTTATATTTATTTGATAATTTCAATAACTTATTATGACTTTTGTTATCGCCAATTCTGATATTAGATAAATCTTCTGATAGAGGGAGAATTAATTTTAATTTTGCCTGTAAAGCTGACATTCTCTGGCGAATATCGGCAGCAGGTAGAGAAAGCCATGACAATAGCTCCTCATTATATAAAGGATACTTTTCAGATAGGCGATGTATATTTTTTTCAAAGCTATGATGAAGTTTATCATCAAACCGTTTTCTGGCCCTGCTCATATAGGCATTGAATGTGTTGGCTGTAATTCTTTTTTCTAATCCTTTCCCCCTAAACTTTCGCTTGTCATTAAATAATGCATTTTTAAATTTTAATGCAACAGCCTTTATTTTTTTTGTTTTCTCCCCTTGAGGACGGTCAGAGTTATCTATTGACTCAACATCGCTAACAAGTGAGTTTATTAATTCACCGATTTTTACTTTGCTCATCTTTCC
>OLRR01000913.1_pt1 | contig 21030 bp, 15 predicted proteins | sample 1671941 | NCBI WGS metagenome assembly OLRR01 (sample SAMEA3136628, study PRJEB25190) | human gut metagenome
ACATTGACGAAATAAATGCAATATTTTTGTTGGATTTTCCGAACAAAAATAAAGAAAACGGGGAAAAGCGCCGCGGCAATGCCGCGGCGCCGGGAAAATCAGGATTTATTCCGCTCTTGTGCCGAAGTTGACGGAGGTATCGCCCTGCTCGTTGGTGCCGAACTCGTAGTCCTTGCCGGGCAGAACGGCGTTCATCAGGATGCCCACCAGAGCGGCCACGGCCAGACCGGACAGGCTGATGGTCACGCCGCCGACGGGAATGACGATGGCGCCGTTGTAGGTCACGCCAACGGCCAGACCCATGATCATGGCGGCGACCAGAACGTTGCGGCTCTTGGTGAAGTCCACGTTGTTCTCAACCACGTTCCGCACGCCCACGGCGGAGATCATACCGTACAGCACCAGACTCACACCGCCCATGGTAGCGGCAGGCATGGCAACGATCAGCGCGGCAAACTTGGGGCAGAAGGAGAGGATGATGGCAAACAGCGCGGCCAGACGGATGACCTTGGGGTCATAGACCTTGGACAGCGCCAGAACGCCGGTGTTCTCGCCATAGGTGGTGTTGGCCGGTGCGCCGAAGAGGGCGGCCACGGTGGTGGCCAGGCCGTCGCCCACCAGCGTGCGGTGCAGGCCGGGGTCAGCCACGTAATTCTTTTCCACGGTGGAGGAAATGGCGCAGATGTCGCCGATGTGCTCCACGACAGTCGCCAGAGAGATGGGAGCGATGGTGATAATGGCGGTCAGCAGCATACCGCTGTCAAAATCCTTGCCGAAGATGGAGAAGGCGGTGTTGCCCCAGATCACGGGCAGGCCGACCCAATCGGCCTCGGCCACGGTCTTGGCAACGTTGGCACGGGCGGCGGGATCCACGATCATGGCGAACAGGTAGGAGCCGAGAACGCCCAGCAGAATGGGAACGATCTTCACCATGCCCTTGCCCCAGATGTTGCAGACCACGACGACCAGGATCGCGACCAGCGCGACCCACCAGTTGCCGCGGCAGTTATTGATGGCAGAACCGGCCAGAGACAGGCCGATGCAGATGATGATGGGGCCGGTGACGATGGGCGGGAAGAAGCGCATGACCTTCTTCGCGCCGAAGAGCTTGAAGAAGAGCGCCAGAACCAGATATACAAGACCCGCCACGGCGACGCCGAAGCAGGAGTAGGTCAGCGGAATGTCCTGTCCGGAAGCGGTGACCAAGCCGTAAGCACCCAGAAACGCGAAGGAGGAGCCCAGGAATGCGGGAACCTTCCGTCCGGTGATGAGGTGGAACAGCAGCGTGCCGAGACCGGCAAAGAGCAGGGTAGTGGATACGTTCAGTCCGGTGATTGCGGGAACCAGAACCGTTGCACCGAACATTGCGAACAGGTGCTGCAGGCCCAGAACCAGCATTTTGGGGGTACCCAGAGTACTTGCGTCATAAACCGCGTCGGTATTCTTTTCGGGAGTAGCCATAAAAATCATCCTTTCTGTTTTTTGCAAATCTACGTGTTTTCATGAAAAAAGAGGCCCTAGGGCTGACCTAAGACCTCCTTTTCACACACTTCTGTGACAGTATACCTCTTTTTTTTCGATATTGCAAGGAAATATGCCAGATCCCACCGCCAAAATATGAACGATTTGTAAAGCGGTTTTTGTGGATTCTGCCATTGGGGGGGGCAAAATCGGCAGCGCCATCAGGCGATGCCTTCCTGATTAAAATCAAAGATTTTAATCAGGAAATAGTATCAGTGTATCAGGAAGCCCCGCAGAGTTCGCCGCTCGCAAACGGCAAAACAACATCCGGCTGCCGCACGACAGCCGGATGTTATGCTTATTTTGTATCCCGCGGGGGATTTTTCGGCTTTCCCGCTTTGTGTCGGTACTCGCCCTTGGCGTCGAAATTCGCCATGGTGATCAGGTTGATGGCGATGGTGCCGATCAGCAGAAGGACTGCTTCCCATATCAGACAGTTTACCGCGCTCCACACCATGTCCATCGAATCCATACTGCCGTAACCGGCGGTGACGATGGCCATGATAACGGTGAGGATCAGCCCCAGCCCGCCGAGGATCATCCCTGCGATCCGCTGGGTGAACCGCCATGCGCGGACGCTGCCCATGCCGAAATAGCAGCGGTAGCCGAAGTAGTAGTTGGCCTCCTTCGGCGCGAGAAACAGATACGCCAGCCCAAGGATCAGCGCGATGACCGGGCCGATCATCACGGCGACGCGGCACACGCCCACCAGACTGCCGAAAACTTTGCTCAGGTCGGGAAGCAGCGAGGCAGGGTCAAAGCCGTCCATCACGCTTTTGATGGAGGCAATGTCCAGCGAGCCTTCCGTGGCGGCGGTGATTTCAGTTGGGATCGTGCTCATTATTTTTCCTCCAGGAATTTGCTGATCTCCCGCATAAAGCTGCCCGCATCCTGGAACCGGTGGTAGATGGAGGCAAAGCGGATGTAGGCCACCTCGTCCAGAGGCTTCAGACGCTCCATGACCATCTCGCCGATCTTGTCGGTGCTGATCTCCCGCTCCAGCGTGTTCTGGATGGTCTGCTCGATCTCGGTGGTGATGCGGTCGAGGTCAGTGACGTCCACTTTCCGCTTGTCAAAGGCGCGGATCATGGAATTGAGAATTTTGTTGCGGTCAAAGTTCTGGCGGGAGCCGTCCCGCTTCACAACGATGATGGGCAGGCTTTCCACGATCTCATAGGTGGTGAACCGGCGCTGGCAGCCCATACACTCCCGGCGGCGGCGAATGCTCAGGCCGTCCTCCGAGTGGCGGGAATCGACGACCTTGCTTTCCTGATCGCCGCAAAACGGACATTTCATGGGAAAAACACTCCCTTCCCCAATACTATTCCTGACATTATAGCAGATGTTGGCAGAACTGTCCAGTTTTTTTTCACCGGCGGGGTTCGACGGGATTCGCTGTTGCCTTTTGCGCCGGTTTCGGTTAAAATGGGGACACTACATCTACCTGAAAAGGAGAACCTTATGTCTAAAAAGCTGCTGTTTGCCCTGTGGGGCGGTCTGTTTATTTTGTGCGCGGGGCTGGGATTTATCCCCGGCTTTTCTCAGAATGTCAGCGCGGGAGCGCAGGCTGTGCTGACGGTGCTGGCTGTGGCATTTTTCGCGCCGCCCGCGTGCCTGATTTACGGTGCGAAAAAGGAGAAGGACGCACGCACACTGAAGCTGGTGCGCGGCATTTCGCTGCTGTCGCTGGGGCTGACGCTGCTGGCACTGGTGCTGAACGTGCTGTCCGCCATGGGGACGGTGACCATGGGAAACGTGTTGTTCGCCGTGCTGATCGTGGTGTCCAGCCCCATGGTCTGCAGCGGCTATTGGGCGCTGAGCCTGTTCCTGTGGGCGTGTCTTCTGATCGTCAGCCACTCGCTGCTGAGGAAGAATTTTAACTGAATCTTTACTACATCTTGTGTATATAAGCGGAAGAAAACCACTACCTGTAGTGCGTTAACTCAAAAGAGGTAAAACGTCGAAAAATGGCTGTGCTATATTCCCAAACGGATAAGGGAACCTCTGATACAAACGGCAGATCGTTGACAGCTGGTTGAATACTATCCGCAGCCAAGCCGGCGATGATTTTTCGGGGGTTCCGGGAGGAAACTCTGAAAAAAGTCGGGAGGGTTTGGTATGATAAGAAGGTTGGTAGCCAGAGGGTTGCTGTCAGTTGTATTGGCGGCAGCTCTTTTTTCGTTGTTCCGGCTTCCCGCCGGAGCGGCGACGGTGTATCAGGAGATCACCGGCATGGAGGAACTGACCAGCGGGCAATACGTGCTGGTAACGCCCTTTGGCGACGCGCCGGGTATCCTGCTGGGAGAAGATTTTGTGATTTCTGCCACGAAACCCGCCTTCACCGGCGACACGGATGCCGCCGGTGCGGAATGGAACCTGACGGTGACGGAGAACGGGGTCATCCTGACGGACGCTCACGGCGTGTCCGCCGCACCCCTGGAAGGCGACAGAAACGGCATCGCCGCCGGGACGTATGAATGGCAGGTTCTCTGGGATGGCGAATATTTTTCCTTTCACGGCTGCAACGGAAGCGAGCCGGTGACGCTGGTCTCCGATACGCTTCTTGAGAAGGACTTCCTTGCATGCAGGGACGCCGATATTGAGGAAGCACCGGACTCCTACGTCAGCATCTTTACGCTGTACCGGCGCATGGAGGTGCAGGACGACCCGGAGCCGGAGGAGCTGGAGGAGCCGGGAGAAGTGGTGGAAACGTCGCCCAGTGTGACCGTTTTGCCCGAGGGCGGCACGATCCGCGCCGGGGAGGAGATTACCCTGACCTGCGAGGACGAAAGCGCCGACATTTATTACGCAGTCTCCGCCGACGGGGTGAATTACCAGCCCGATGCGCTGTATGCTGGGCCAATTTGCTTTGAAAAGGACTTCGGAACGGCGTATCTCAAGACATATTCCATCGCCGGGGGCTGCGAACCCGGGGAAGTGACCCGGGGCATTTTCACGGAAGAATTTGACCTTGACTGGAATCTGTACTTCGGTCAGCTCCACGCCCACACCGATATTTCCAACGGCGCCGGGAGCGTGGAGGAAGCGTTCCAATACGCGTCGCAGGTGGATGGTCTGGACTTTTTCGCCGTGACCGACCACAGCGATTCCTTTGACAACGCTGATATGGGCGCCATCGACGCGGATGGCGCGGACATCAGCGCTGACTGGGCGGCTGGGAAGCAGGCGGCCGCTTCCGTGACCAACGGGGATTTTGTGGGGCTTTTCGGCTTTGAGATGACATGGCCTGAAGATAAGCAGCTGGGGCACATCTCCACCTTCAATACCCCCGGCTGGCAGACCAGAGATCAGGAAGCGTTTACCAACGTCACCGCCGCGCTGGAAAATTACTATAAGGCGCTGACCTCCGTCCCCGGTTCCGTCAGCCAGTTCAACCACCCGGATACCGTTCATGGGGATTTTGAGCGGTTCGACCACTACAGCCCCCAATATGACGCGGCAGTCTCCCTGCTGGAAGTGGCCGGGGAAGACGGCGTGGTGGACTGTGGATATTATGATCGGGCGCTGGACGAGGGCTGGCACGTCGCGCCCACCAACAACCAGAACAACCACGACGGGCAGTGGGGCGACGCCAGCGAAGCGCGGACTGTGGTACTGGCGAAAAGTCTGACGGAGGAAGCGCTGTACGCTGCCATGAAGGACCGCCGGGTCTACGCCACGCAGGACAGTGACCTTGCCATTTATTATGAGCTGAACGGTACGGTCATGGGCAGCATCATCCCCAAGTCCGAGAGTGCGGCGGTCACCGTTTTCCTGAGCGACCCCACGGACGAGGCCATCGGCAATGTGGAGGTGGTGACGGACGGCGGGGCAGTGCTTGTGAGCGAGTGTGTCGAAACGCCTTCGCAGGTGCTGGAACTGTCCGCCTCCTGCGGACACAGCTACTACTATCTCCGTATCACCCAGCCGGATGGGGACGTGGCCGTGACCGCGCCCGTGTGGATGGACGGGTATGACGATATCGGCATCGGGAGCTTCACGTCGGATACCCTCACCCCTGTCCGGGACGAGGAGATCGGGCTGACGGTGGAGCTGTACAATGACGAGCCGGTGGACTTTATCGTGGAATCCCTGTCGCTTTATGCCGACGGAAAAGAGGTTTGCGCCGTCTCCGACCCGGGAACAGCGGCGGGCATGGGGACGCTGAGCCATACCTTTTCTTACGCCCATCGGGAGTATGGCATGACGGAGTTCCGGGTCGAAGCGGTTGGCAGTGTAAACGGGGAAAAGCGTACCTACGAAAAAACGCTGAGCCTGAGCTTCCATGTTCCGGAGCAGGTGAAGTACATCGCCGTAGACGCTTCCCACGACAATTCCGGCACCGGCAAGCTGAACCGGCTGGCGGAAATTGCCGCCCAGAACAGCATTTCGGTGAAGAAATTTAAGACGGAACTGCCCAAGGACAGCGACATCCTGTTGATAACCGCCCCGGCGGAGCCGTTTGACGAGGCATTTGTGGAGGAAGTCAGGACGTTTGCCGAAAGCGGCGGCACGGTCATTCTCTGCGGTCAGGCGGATAAGGGGCACACCTCCGGCGAGATAAACAAGCTGCTGGAAGCCATGGGCGCGACGGTATGTCTGAACGACGACACTGCGAGCAGTATATCCACCAACGTGTTCAACCCTGACAGCGGCCTGACGAAATCCCTGACGCAGGAGCAGACCTACACCCAGCGCGCCGGATGCACCGTAAATCCGGGGAAAGGCACCTGGCTGGTGAAGGGGCGTGATACCACCCACGGCATAGACGCGGACACCGACGGGCAGGAAACCGGCGAAGACACGGTGCTACTTGCCGGTGAGGAACTGGCAAACGGCGGCAAAGTGTATGTCAGCGGCGGACTGTTCCTGGAAGACAGCGCCATGAAGGAACCGGACAATGTCTGGAAGAGCGTCAGCGGAAACCAGGGTATTGTGGAAGCGCTGCTGAAAATTGAGCGGGCGGCGTGTCCAGAGCTGGTCACCATCGGCGAAATGCGTTCCGGCAAGGCCGGGGAGATATACCACATTCGCGGCTGGGCGACCTCCGGAACCTCCCATCCCGGCAACACTTTCTCCAAAACCATTTACCTACAGGACGATACCGGCGGTGTTGCGCTGGTGCCCTTCACGAAGAAAGAGAAAGAGAAAGACATCGAAGTCGGCACGCCCATCGAAGTGGTCGGGCGGAAGGAAATCCGCGGCGGCAACGTGGTGCTGAAGATTATCGACTACGATAAGAAGCTGGACGAGCCGCTTTACAACTACACACCGAAAACCACCCCGAACGAGGACGCCATGGATTACGATACCAACGGCGGCCGCCTGATGCAGGTGGAGGGCAAGGTGACGAAGGTGGCCTACACTGACGACAGAAAAGTCGTTTCCCGCATCACGTTAAAGGACGGAAACGGCGACCTTGCGGAAATTCTGATTGAGGACAACATTGTGTCCGGCGCGGACGGGGAAAACGACCTGGCTTCTCAGGTGAAAGAGGGGCGCACCGTGCGGGCAATCGGCATTCTCCATCTGGACAGCGACGGCACGCCGGTTCTCCGGGTGCGCAACTGCGACGAGGTGGTCTACGTGCCGCCCGTCCCGGTTTCTCTGGGTTCCCGCAGGAATCCCCGCACCGGCGATTTGATCTGGATTGCTGTCGGGGTGATGGTTCTGTCTGGAATCGGGCTTGCGGTGCTGCTGAGAAAGAGAAAAAGGTAAAAATAGTGCCGGGGGTGGTCAGCCCCCGGCATTCTTACATTAAATGTGTATGTACTGCTTATACGAGTTTTTAATAAAACGCTTAAAAGCGTTTTATTCGGCCGCAGGATTGCGGCCAGCGGCCACTGCCGCTAAAAAACGAAGTCAATACATTTCTTACCGCCGACCAGGCGGTCTGCCGTGTAACGGCAGAATAAAATGATGAAATCATTTTATTAAGAAATAGTATTATTCAGCCTGTCCGCCTTGCAGAACAGGACGAAGCCGATGGCGAAGATGACGACCAGCGTACCCACGGCGATGTTTTCGTTTTGCAGCTCCAGCCCGAAGACATGGAACGACTGCCCGTCGGTGAGCTGACTGACCATGGCGATCAGGGTCGTACCAAGGAAGGACGCGCCCTTGCCGCAAATGTCCATGAGACCGAAGTATTCGCCGCTGCGCTCCGCCGGGATGATTTTCCCGAGGTAGCTGCGGCTCAGCGCCTGAATGCCGCCCTGAAACATACCCACCAGAACCGCCAGCACCCAGAACTGCCACTGGGACACAAGAAATACCGCGAACAGGGTAATGCCGGTGTAGCAGAGGATGCAGATCTTAATGAGCAGCCCCGTATCGTACTTGGCGGAGAACCGGCCGAAGGCGATGGAGCAGGGGAAGGCCACGAACTGGGTCAGCAGCAGCGCCAGCAGCAGCCCGGTGGGGTCCAGACCCAGAGCAGTGCCGTAGGCCGTGGCCATGTCGATGATGGTGTAAACGCCGTCGATGAAGAAGAAAAAGGCCAGCAGGTACAGGAAAATATGCTTCTGCTGCCGAACCTCCCGGAAGGTGTCTCTCAACCGACGGAAGGTGGAAGAAACGGGATTGCCGCCGTGCTCCACGAAGGCGGTCTGGCGGTAACGCTTCAGCAGCGGCTGGGTGCATACGAACCACCACACGGCGGTAATGAGGAAGGAAACGACCATGGCCGTTCCCGCGCCGATGCCGATCTTGTCCCCGAACAGCACCAGCAGCAGACAGAGGATGAAGGGAATCACGGAACCGATATAGCCGTAGGCGTAGCCCATGGAGGATACCGTGTCCATCCGCTCGTCGGTGGTGACCTCCGGGAGCATGGCGTCGTAGAACACCAGACTGGAGGAATACCCCACTTTGGCGAGAACGAACACAATCAGAAACGCCAGCCACCCGCCCGTGACGCCCATGGCGGCGCAGCCGAGAACGCCCAGAAGCATACAGGCCATGAAAATGGGCTTTTTGAACCCCCGATGGTCGGCCAGCGTGCCGCAGATGGGGCCGATGACGGCCACCAGCAGCGTGGCAGCGGAACCGGCGTAGCCCCAATAGGATAAGTACAATGACTCGTTCAGCCCGCCGTCGCTTGCCAGAGAGTAAAAATAGATGGGAATCAGCGTTGAAACCAGCAGAATGAACGCGGAATTGCCGATGTCATAGAGAATCCAGCTCCGCTCCAACGCGGTGAGTTTGATTTTTTTCACTTCTACCACTCCTTGTTTCCTATCACCCGAAGGCCGGGGCGAAATCCTCGCCCAGGGGTTCGCCGGTGCGCATGTATTCGTCCAGCTGGCTGAGCAGTCCGGGATAGCGCTTGAGCGCGCGGTTGTACAGCACCAGCATTTCGCTGTCCATCCACAGCCAGCGGTCGTCGCCATGTTCCGGCATGAGCTGATCCTCAATGGCCGGGCTGCGGGTCAGGCGCAGCAGACGCCGGACATGCTTGCGGTTCTCGCCCACCAGAAACCGGGTGGCGCGGGCCATGTTGCGGACGCAGGCGTTGATGTTCGCCGGGGTGGCGGGGGGATAAAAGAGGGCAACCGTGACGCACTCTCCCCGGGTCAGCCGCATGTGGGCGCTGCCGTCGTAGGTGTGGGGCAGGACGACGCCGTCGGATTCCAGCAGATACCGGTCGAATTCCGATTCCAGCTCCACATGGCGGGCGCTGCCGTCCGCTTCCTTTTTCTCCACGTAGGGGTGGCACAGGGAATCCAGACAGTAATGTCCCAGCAGCCCCAGAAGATAGACCCGCCCGGCCTCGCTGCCCGCCTGGGCGCAGACCCGGGCGAAGAATTCCTGCCCGGACTGGGCGTGGAAGACGCCGCCCAGCTGTCCCGTGGCGGTTTTGATCAGGGGGTTATAGTAAAAGAAAATATCCGGCCCGTGCAGACCCATATCGTAAAGCCGCCGGAACCGCTGGATACTTCGGCGGTCGTTGGGACACATCCCGGAGAGCAGCTGCTTTCCGAAGCGGTAATGGGCGTAATTTGCTGGCATGATCGGTCACCTCGTTGTTTTTTCTCACGTTTTCTCATTCTACATGATAATTCGGCAAAAGAGAAGCACTTTTTTCAAAATTCCACTTCAAATTTCTGTAAAGCCGGGGCGTTGCAATGCCAGCGGCACCGTGGTATAATGAACAAAATTGCCATTTTTCGAGGTGCGATATGGAAACACGCAAGCTTTATTATGAAGATTCTCACCTTTCCCGCTTTACATCGGCGGTGCTTTCCTGCGCGAAGGCCGCGGACGGATGGGAGGTCACGCTGTCCGCTACCGCCTTTTATCCCGAGGGCGGCGGTCAGGCGGGGGACTCGGGAACCCTGAACGGCGTCCGGGTGCGCGGTACCCGGGAGCGGGAGGGGGCGGTAATTCACCTGTGCGAAGCGCCCCTGGAAGTGGGCGCGACGGTCACGGGGGTGATCGACTACGACCTGCGCTTTGCGCGGATGCAGCAGCATTCCGGGGAGCATATCGTCTCAGGGATTCTCAACCGCCGCTACGGCTGCCACAATACCGGCTTTCACATGGGCGCGGACGTCATCACCATCGACTTTGACGGGGTGATTCCGCCCCAGGTGCTGCCGGAAATCGAAGCGGAGGCCAACGGAGCAGTGTGGCAGAACCTGCCCGTGCGGTGCTGGTATCCCAGTCCGGAGGAGCTGCCCGCCATCCCCTACCGCTCGAAAAAAGCCCTTGCATGGCCGGTGCGGATCGTGGAAATTCCCGGATACGATTGCTGCGCCTGCTGCGGCACCCATGTGGCGGCTACGGGGGAAATCGGCCTCATCAAGCTGCTGAGCGCGGTGAGCTTCCGGGGCGGCACCCGGATCGAGATGGCCTGCGGGTCGCAGGCGCTGGCGCTGCTGAACGCGGCCTTTGACCAGAACCGGCAGGTTTCTCAGGCTTTTTCCGCGAAAATCACGGAGACCGGCGAAGCCGCACGACGGATGAACGAGCTGCTTTCGGCGCAGAAGTACCGCATGGCTGGTCTGGAAAAGCGGGTCTTTGCCGGAATCGCGGAAAGTTATGGAAACCGCGGCAATGTCCTGCACTTTGAGGAAGGCTTAAGTGCCGACGGCGTCCGGGAACTGGCGGATGCTATCGCGGACAAGTGCGGCGGCACGGCGGCAGTGTTCAGCGGCAGCGACGGCGGTTACGCCTACTGCCTGATCGCCCGTCAGGGCGACCTGCGGCAGCTGGGCCGGGACATGACCGCTGCGCTCCATGGCCGCGGCGGCGGAAAACCCCTCTGCCAGCAGGGACGGGTGCAGGCTGCGAAGGGTGAAATCGAAGCCTTTTTCGCCGACAGGCAGTGAATTTGGTAGTTCGGTGAGGAAAAAGAGGGCGCGAAGCCGCTTTTTGTTCATAAATTCGACTTTTATTCTCTTTGCGCTTATGCTATAATACCCAAAATGACCTGTGCCGCCGGAATTCCCCGGCAGGTGCAAAAGGAGAAACATATGGGAGTATTTGAAAAAATTTTCGGCACCCGTTCCCAGCGGGAAATTAAGAAAATCCAGCCCACGGTGGATAAAATTCTGGCGCTGGAGGACGACTACAAGGCGCTTTCCGAGGAAGCCCTGAAGGCCAAAACCGCCGAGTTCAAGAACCGGCTGGATCAGGGGGAGACGCTGGATGACCTCCTGCCGGAAGCCTTCGCCGCCGTTCGGGAGGCGGCCGACCGGGTGCTGGGAATGCGCCCCTACCCCGTTCAGCTCATCGGCGGCGTGGTGCTCCATCAGGGGCGCATCGCCGAGATGAAAACCGGTGAAGGCAAGACCTTGGTCGCCATTCTGCCCTGTTACCTGAACGCGCTGACCGGCAAGGGCGTTCACGTGGTCACCGTCAACGAGTACCTGGCCAAGCGCGACTCGGAGTGGATGGGCAAGGTCTACCGCTACATGGGGCTTTCCGTCGGGCTGGTGATCCCCGGCATGTCCCCGGCGGAGCGCCGGGTGGCCTACGCCGCCGACATCACCTACTGCACCAACAACGAGCTGGGCTTTGACTACCTCCGGGACAACATGGCGATCTACAAGTCCGAGCTGGTGCAGCGGGGACACGCCTTTGCCATCGTGGACGAGGTGGACTCCATCCTCATCGACGAAGCCCGCACCCCGCTGATTATTTCCGGCAAGGGGGAGGATTCCTCCAAGCTGTACGAAATGGCCGATCACTTCGTGTCCACCCTGCGCAAGCAGGTCTTCGCCAAGACCGACGAGAAGGAGATCCACGACGACTACGACTGCGACTACATCGTGGACGAAAAGCAGCGCACCGTGTCCCTCACCGCCAGCGGCATCGCCAAGGCGGAGAAGTTCTTCGGCGTGGAAAATCTGGCCGACGCGGAGAACGCTACCCTCTCTCACCACATCAATCAGGCCATGAAGGCCCGCGGCCTTATGAAGCGGGACATCGACTACGTCATCAAGGACGGTCAGGTCATCATCGTGGACGAGTTCACCGGCCGTCTCATGTACGGCCGCCGGTACAACGAGGGTCTGCATCAGGCCATCGAGGCCAAGGAGGGCGTGACCGTCGCGGGGGAAAGCAAGACCCTCGCCACCATCACCTTCCAGAATTTCTTCCGGCTGTACGGCAAGCTCTCCGGCATGACCGGCACCGCGCTGACAGAGGAAGAGGAGTTCAGCGCCATCTACAATCTGGACGTGGTGGAGATTCCCACCAACCGTCCCGTCATCCGTATCGACCACCCCGACGTAGTGTACAAGACCGAAGCGGGCAAGTTCCGCGCCATCATCCGGCAGGTGATGGCGTGCCACGAAAAGGGTCAGCCCGTGCTGGTTGGTACAATTTCTATTGAAAAAAGCGAAATCCTCAGCAAGCTGCTGAAGCGGGAGGGCATCCCCCACAGCGTTCTGAACGCCAAGCATCATGAGCAGGAAGCCCAGATCGTGGCGCAGGCAGGCAAGCTGGGCGCCGTGACCATCGCCACCAACATGGCGGGTCGTGGTACCGACATCATGCTGGGCGGCAACGCCGATTTCCTTGCGAAAGCGGAGCTTGCGAGAATGGATTTCCCGGAGGAGCTTTTACAGGAGGCCGACTCCTACGCCGAGACCAGCGACCCGGAAATTCTGAAAGTGCGCCATACCTATGAAGAGCTGCTGAAAAAGCACAAGGCCGCCATTGCGCAGGAGGCGGAGCAGGTTCGTGCCGCCGGCGGTCTGTTCATCATCGGCACCGAGCGCCACGAGTCCCGGCGGATCGACAATCAGCTGCGCGGCCGTTCCGGCCGTCAGGGCGACCCCGGCGAAAGCCGCTTCTACCTGAGTTTGCAGGACGATCTGATGCGCCTGTTCTCCACCGACCGGGTGATGAGCATGATGGACTCCCTGGGTCTGGACGAGGATACCCCCATCGACGCGAAAATCCTCAGCAACGCCGTGGAAAACGCCCAGAAGAGCGTAGAATCCCGGAACTTCCGCGCAAGAAAGAACGTTCTGGAATACGATAACGTCATGAACACCCAGCGTGAGGTCATCTACGCCCAGCGGCAGAAGGTGCTGGATGGGGAAGACCTGCGGGAGAACATGATGCAGATGCTCCGCTCCCTTGTGGAGAGCGACGTTTCCACCGCCCTCAGCGGGCATGGCGGCGAGGTGAACGAGGACGGCCTGAAGGGGCTGGCCAACGCCATGGAGGGCATCTACTTCGCCAAAGGCACCCTGGCATCCCGCCGGGAGCAGCTGCTGGCCATGAATGCCGACCAGCTGACGGACACCGTTTTTGAAATTGCCAAGCACACCTACGAGGCCAAGGAAGCCGCCTACACCCCCAAGATCATGCGGGAGCTGGAGCGTGTGGTCATGCTCCGGGTGGTGGACGAATACTGGATGGACAACATCGACGCCATGGACGACCTGAAGCAGGGCATCGGTCTGCGGGCTTACGGCCAGCACGACCCGGTGGTGGCCTACAAGGAAGAGGGCTACCAGATGTTCGAGGCCATGATCACCGCCATCAAGGAGGAGACCATCCGCCGGATGTTCCTGGTGCAGCTGCGTCCCGCCCAGGAAGTCAAGCGAGAGAAGGTGGCCAAGGAGACCGGCACCTCCGCCCCGGACAAGTCTCAGGTCAAGCGTGCGCCGGTTCGCAAGGAGCACAAGGTCGGCCCCAACGACCCCTGCCCCTGCGGCAGCGGCAAGAAGTACAAGAAGTGCTGCATGCAGAAGGACAAACTCGAAAGTTAAGATAACAGAGAATCGGAAGTAAGGCGCTTTACGCCTTACTTCCGACGCGCGAAAACGAGATTATGATACGAACACAGAAATACGAGACACTCCAATATCTGACCGCCGACGGCATCACCGTCCCCCACGGGTTCACCACCCGTCTTGGCGGCGTCAGCACCGGCACCCAGAGCAGTCTGAATCTGGCCGTAGGCCGGGGGGACTCTCTGGAAAACGTGGAGGAAAACCTCCGCCGCCTTGGCCGCGCCGTGGGCTTCGACCCGGAAAAACTGGTGATGACATTGCAGATCCATTCGGACATCGTCCGGGTGGTGACGGAAAAAGACCATATCGGCCTGTGCCACCGGGACTATCCCAAGTGCGACGCCCTTGTGACAAACACCCCCGGCGTGGCGCTGCTGGTGTTCACTGCCGACTGCACGCCGCTGCTGTTTTTCGACCCCGTGACCGGGGCGGTGGGCGCGGCCCACGCCGGTTGGCGGGGAACGGCGCAGGCCATCGGCGCAAAGGTGGTGCGCGCCATGGCGGAGAACTTCGGCGCGAAGCCGGAGAACATCCGCGCCGCCATCGGTCCCAACATTGGCATGTGCCATTTTGAGACGGACGCTGACGTCCCCGATGCCATGCGTGCCGCCTTCGGCCCGGAGGTGGACGATTACATCGAAAAACGGGGCGAAAAATACCATCTGGACTTAAAGCAGATCAACGCCATGGTTCTGCGCCGCTGCGGCGTGGAACACATTGACTTAAGTAGAGACTGCACCGTGTGCAGCTGCGACCGCTTCTGGTCCCACCGGGCGACCGGCGGGGAGCGGGGGTCCCAGGGCGCGGTGATCGTCTGTCAGGAGGTGACGGGATGAAAAAGGGAATATCCGTGCTGCTGGCGCTTATCCTCTGTCTGGGGTGCTTCACCGGCTGCGTCGGGAGCATCGACAATTCCGCCTACGTCCCCACGGGAGACGCCCTCCTGATGGAGGGGGAGGACCCGGCGGAGGAAACCATCGCGCCGGACTCTCAGGATCTGACGCTGGCCTACTATCCCGACCGCTCCATGAACCCCCTGTACGGCAGCGACTACACCAACCGCGTGGTCATGTCCCTGATGTATCAGGGCCTGTTCGCGGTGGATTCCAAGAACAATACGACCCCCATTCTGTGCTCTCAGTATCAGGTCACCCCGGATAACCGTACATGGACGATCTATCTGGAACCCAACGCGACCTTCTCCGACGGCACCCGGGTCACGGTGCAGGACGTGGTCGCGAGCTACGAGCAGGCGCGGCAGAACGTGTATTACAAGGGACGCTTCACCCACATTGCCCGTGTGGAGCTGTCCAGCGACGGCGGCGTGGACTTTTTCCTTGACACGCCGTACCAGAATCTGGCGCTGCTGCTGGATATCCCCATCGTCAAGGCTTCGGAAGTGACCGTGGACAACCCCCTTGGAACCGGCCCCTACTCTCTGGAAGACGGCATCGGCGGCAAGCACTTGCAGCGGGTGGTGGGCTGGTGGTGCAGCAGCGACGACTTAGTGGCGAAGGATTCCTCCATCGCCCTTGTGGAAGCGGAATCCCCTTCCCAGATCCGGGACGAGTTTGAGTTTTCCGGCCTGAGCGTGGTCTGCACCAACCCCCAGACGGATTCCTACGCCGACTACCGCTGCGACTTCGAGCTGTGGGAAGTGGACAGCGGCTTCATGATGTATATCGGCTGCAACGTCACCTACAGTAAATTTTTCGACGACGGCACCCTGCGTACCTTCCTGACCTACGGCATTGACCGGCAGACGCTGGTGGACGACAACTACGGCGGACTGGCGCTGCCCACGACCCTGCCCATTTCCCCCATGTCGCCGTATTATAGCAAAAGTCTGGCAACAAATTATGATTACGACGAGATGCGCTTCATCGACGCGGCCAGCAAATTCCGCGTTCCCACCAACGACAAGGGCGTGCCGAGGACGCTGCAGCTGCTGGTCAACAGCGACGATTCCGCCCGCCTGCGTTGCGCCCGGAACATCGCGGCCACGCTGACGGAGCTGGGGCTTGCCTGCGAGACGGTGGAAAGTCCCACCAGCGTCTACGAAGCCCGGCTTCAGGCGGCCAACTACGACATTTACCTCGGCATCACGAAGCTGCCCACAACGGCGGACCTGTCGGAATTCTACCGGCCGTGGGGCGAAATGAGCTGGGGCGGCCTCGCCAACGAGACGATCTACAACATGGTCAATCAGTCTCTGGCGGACAGAGGCAACTACTATAACCTGCACAAGCTGGTGGCGGACGACGGCCGGATCATCCCCGTGATGGCCGGTTACTACGCCATCTATGCCAAGCGCGGCGTGCTGAGCGACCTGAACCCCGCCCGGGACAACGTGTTCTACTACACGCTGGGCAAGACCATGGAGAGCAGTAAGGTTGCCACGCAGTTCAGCTGAGAGAGACCGCAGATCTGCGGAAAAATATCTACCAACAGGAAAGGAAGAAGATTATGAAAAGAGTTATTGCCCTGACGCTTCCCTGGGCGCTGCTGCTGGGCGGCTGCGGTGCCAGGAGCGCGCCTGCCACAACTCCCGCAGCGGTGCCGGAGACCACCGCCGCGCCGACCGCCGAACCCACCGCGGAACCCACGGCGGAACCGACCACCGTGCCGACCACGGAACCGGAGGTTTATGTCAACCCCCTGAACGGCGAAGTTCTGGACGCGCCCTTCACCGGCCGTATTTTTGCCAACACCGTGAGCAATCTGGCGGACAACATTCCCCATGTGGGCGTGGTGAAGGCGGACATGCTGATCGAGTGCTACGTCAACATGGACAGCGTGGTACGCTGTCTGGCGCTGTTTACCGACATCGACTCCGTGGACGCCATCGGCTCCACCCGTTCCACCCGGCCCATGTTCAACAGCATCGCCCAGCACTATGACCTGATCCTGTCCCACGCGGGCGGTTCCGCGCAGGCGCTGGCAGACGCCAAGGAGCGGGGTGTGGAGAATTTCAACATTGACGAATGGGTGGTGGCCTCCACCGGCGCTTCCTATCGGGACACCGAGCGCAAGGGCGCGCTGGAGAACACCCTCTACGGCATCGGTTCCGGCATCAAAGCCTACGCCGAGTCTCAGGGCTACCCCATGACGCTGGAGCGGGACTACGGCTTCGACTTCACCGACGACGGCACCCCGGCGGACGGTGTTGAGGCCAAGGACATCAGCATCACGCTGGTCTACGAAAAGGCCAGAAAGGAAACCCGGATGGTCTACGACGAGAGCACGGGCAAATACGCCTTCAACCAGTACGGCAAGGTCATGACCGACCTGAAGACTGAGGAAGTCGAAGCGTTCCGGAACGTCATCGTCATGTACGCGGACATCACCACCACCGGCATTTACCACGTCGCGGATTTCAATGCCGGCGGCAAGGGCTACTTTGCCTGCGGCGGCAAGCTCATCCCCATCGTCTGGATGTGCGGCGGCGATAAGGAGCCGTTCCGTTTCTTCACGGAAAGCGGCGAGCCGCTGGAGCTTGGCCGGGGCAACACCTACATGGCCATCTGCACGCCTCAGTCCCCCGTCGTCTGCGAAGGAATGCCGGAGCAGCCCGCCGAAACCACGGCCGCGTCCTGAGTTTGGGGCGGATATTCCGGGAAATGAAAAGCGCCCGCAGCGTCACGCGGCGGGCGCTTTTGCGCGAATGAGCAACATGCACCGAAAAATAGCAAAAACTGATCGGAATTTTACGAAAATTACACTTTACAACGCAGTGGGATTATTGTATAATGGATTCCGTACGGAGATATCGAATGCCGTACCTGAAAAGTAAAATACTGCCTTCCGGCAGTAATAAAAATGGAGGAATTACCATGTCTGTTAAAGTTGCAATCAATGGTTTTGGCCGTATCGGCCGTCTGGCTTTCCGTCAGATGTTCGGTGCCGAGGGTTTTGAAGTCGTCGCCATCAACGACCTGACCTCTCCCAAGATGCTGGCTCACCTGCTGAAGTACGATTCCACTCAGGGCAACTACGCTGCTCAGGGTCACGTCGTTGAGGCCGGCGAGGACTTCATCACCGTCGACGGCAAGAAGATCACCATTTACGCCAAGGCCAACGCTGCCGAGCTGCCCTGGGGCGAGCTGGGTGTTGACGTTGTTCTGGAGTGCACCGGTTTCTACACTTCCAAGGCCAAGGCTCAGGCGCACATCGACGCCGGCGCCAAGAAGGTCGTCATTTCCGCTCCTGCCGGCAATGACCTGCCCACCATCGTTTACAACGTTAACCACAACACCCTGACCAAGGAAGACAACATCATCTCCGCCGCTTCCTGCACCACCAACTGCCTGGCTCCCATGGCCAAGGCTCTGAACGACGGCTGGAAGATCCAGTCCGGCATTATGTGCACCATCCACGCCTACACCGGCGACCAGATGATTCTGGACGGCCCCCAGCGCAAGGGCGACCTGCGTCGTTCCCGTGCGGGTGCTGTGAACATCGTTCCCAACTCCACCGGCGCTGCCAAGGCCATCGGTCTGGTCATCCCCGAGCTGAACGGCAAGCTGATCGGCGCTGCTCAGCGTGTTCCCACCCCCACCGGCTCCACCACCATCCTGAACGCCGTTGTTGAGGGCAACCCCACCAAGGAAGAGATCAACGCTCAGATGAAGTCTCAGGCCACCGAGTCCTTCGGCTACAACACCGATGAGATCGTTTCCTCCGACATCGTTGGCATGCGTTTCGGCTCCCTGTTCGATGCCACCCAGACCATGGTCATCAATCTGGGCAACGGCACCAGCCAGGTGCAGGTCGTTTCCTGGTACGACAACGAGAACTCCTACGTTTCTCAGATGGTCCGCACCATCAAGCACTTCGCTACCCTGCTGTAATTCCGGTTCGGATAATGTAAGATTCCCCGCGGCACCCAAAGTGCCGCGGGGATTTTTCACTGTTCAGGGCTGCCAGAATTCGTTCAGGCTCCGGCGCACCTTGCCGGTATAGCCCGTTACCGGGTGGGCTTCCAGCATGGAGCGCAGCACCGCTTCTTCGGTGGCCTCCGCCACGGCGCGGAAGGCGTCGTCTATGTGGGACTCGTGGATGCAGCGGAAGTTCAGGCAATCGCCCTGCGCGGGAATGCGGTTGGCGGTGGAAAAGCCTACCATGACTTCGCCGCTGCCGTGGCCGATGTAGCTGCCCAGCCGGGCAAGACCCACGCTGCACCGACGGATGATCCGTCCCAGCTGGCGGGAGGTGACGGGCAGGTCGGTGCCGACGATCATGATGCAGCTGCCCTCGTCCGGAGTGTCCTCCCGGATGCGCCGCTCGATCTTCTTGCCGACGTTTTCCCCGCCGATGGTCAGGTCATGCAGGCACCCGTGGTTCGTCAGAACCAGCACGCCCACGGTGAAGGTCTCACCGCCGATCTCCACAAGCCGGGAGGAGGAACCGATGCCGCCCTTCAGGTCGTGGCAGGTCATGCCCTTGCCCGCGCCCACGTCGCCCTGCGCAAAGTCCGCCGACGCGGCGGCAATGGCGGCGAAGACCTCCGCCTGCCCCACCGCCCGGTGGCGGATGTCATTCAGGGACGCGTCGTTGCACTCGCACACCACGGGGTTCACGGAAAGAACCGGATATCCCCGGCGCTCCTCCTGACGGCACATATATTCCACCATGGCGTCGTGAACCAACCCCACGTTCAGGGTGTTCGTCAAAGCGATGGGGGTTTCCAGCGTCCCCAGCTCCCCGATCTGCATCAGCCCGGTGGTTTTCCCGAAGCCGTTGAGAACGTGGTAAGCCGCGGGCATTTTATTGCGGAAAATGTCGTCCTCGCAGGGCAGGATCACCGTCACGCCGGTTTTGTGCCGTTCATCGTCCACGGTGCAGTGGCCGACGCGGACACCTGACACGTCCGCGATGGAGTTCCGCGGCCCGTGGGGCATACGGCCGATGTTCAAATCCATAAAAATTCCTCCCGAGTGTTTTTTTGACATTATACCGTTTCGGACGGAAGAATGCAACGGTTTTGCCATAAAGAGGAAGGTTTCCCGTGAAGCGGCAAAAAATCCCGTGTTCATGCTGTTGCGGAGGGTTGACCCCTATGTTACAATTAAAATTGGAAACCAAAAGGAAGGCGGCACCGGATGGTGCGGAAGTGTGAACCCAAATGAAAAGATGCCCCTGCTGCGGCGCGCCCTACAACGGCAAGCGTTGCCGGGAATGCTACTACGAGCCGTTTACCGAAGAAATCGCCCACGGCCTGCACACCCACGAGGGGGAACCGCTGGTCATTGAGCACCCGGAGGACAGACCCGTCCGCCGGAGTGTCCCCACCCGGCAGGGGGCGTGCGGACAGTATTCCGGCCGGCGGAAAAAGACTGGCCCCAAGTGGCTCTGGCCGATTCTGATCGTAACCGCGTTCATGGTGGCGCAGTACGTGCTGACGGAGTTCATTACCGAAAAAGTGAGCAGCATGTCCTCCCTGTGGAGCGACGACGAGGACACTTGGGAGACGGAGCCGATCACGCGGCCCGAGGATTTCCACCACCAGACCGTCCTGTACGACAAGGACGGCATTCTGGCCGTGGCCGACTGGCGGGACGGGGACACATACACGGACGAGATTCCCGTTTACCTGCGCAACGATTCAGACCGGGACGTTATGCTCATGAGCAGCATGGACTGCGTCAACGGCTACATGACGGAGTACCGCCTCTTTTTGGGCGAGGTGGAAGCGGGACAGGAGGAAATGACCTCGATCTGGGTCAACGATACCGACCTTGAAAGCGGAAATATTGAAACGATCGGCGAACTCTCGTTCTGCCTGGAAGTGACGGATGCCAGCGACTACAATCCGCTGGATTCTACGCCCCCCATTACCCTGCGCGCAGACAAGAACAATGTCCGGTCGGTGGAGAGCGGCGGCACGACGGTTCTGGAGGAGGCGGGCATCACCCTTACCTACACGGGCAGCGAGGGTGAGCTTTGCGAGGACGGCGCCTTCCGGTTCCGGGTAGAGAATCATTCCGAGCGGAATATCTGGCTCTACACGATGGAAACCTATGTGAACGGCGAATCCGCTGATCTGTTCCTGTTCGACGAGCTTGCGCCGGACGCCTGGGGCAAGTGCGAAATGTGGCTGTATGACGCGGGCGTGGAGCGGGTTCGGGACATCACCTCCCTGGAGCTGGTGCTGGGCGTCCTGGATCATGACACCGATGAGCTTTTGCTGGAAAGCAAGCGGGTCAGCATCCCCGTTACAAAATAGTGTTTTCTTCCCCCGGCTGCATCAGCAGCC
>OLRR01000916.1_pt1 | contig 21008 bp, 25 predicted proteins | sample 1671941 | NCBI WGS metagenome assembly OLRR01 (sample SAMEA3136628, study PRJEB25190) | human gut metagenome
TTCAGATCAGCCTTGTCAGCGGAACTGTAACAGCTGCCTGTTATCTGATACTTGAAATTTTTGACTAAAGGAGGACAAGCATGATTAAAACAAAGCTATTTTCAGACGTCGACCCCGGCGCGTGCCAAACATTAGACATACGGATCAACAGGTGGCTCCATCATTATCCAGACATTATTGTAGTGGACATTAAGCTGCAGACGATCGTTGTCAATGGTGATGACAAGGATAATTATTTTACAGTCGACACCGCACTAGTCATCTATCGGAGAGGCGAAAATTAAAAGGAGATTGAATAATGCAATATTCGAAAGAAGAATGCGGGGACTTCTGGCAATGTCCTGAATGCGGAGCAGTTAATGCAGCCGAAGAAAATGTCGCTGATTATACCATGGAAAAGTGCGATCGGTGTCAAAAGATGTTCCTGATGAAAAACAAGCCTCATAAAGGCAAGGAGAAGCGTAATGCCAGCAAATCAGCTAATCACTAAACCGCGTGAAGAAGCAGATCTGACACTGACCGTAACCGATGGGGATGTTATGCCGTACACGTATCATCTGCATGACGTGTTTAGCGAAGTAATCAGCCTTATCAACCAGTGCAAGAGCAAAGGAATCATGTTCCGGTTCCGGGCAATTTATGATTTTGATACCGATACGCCAACAACCGGTATGGTGGCCATCGACCCGAAGATGATCATCTCGGTGTGTGAAGAACCAAAGGCGGTGAAACGATGAAACACTACGGCAGAAAGGTAAAGCTTGACGGCTATACGTTCGATTCCGTGAAAGAAGCATCGTTCTACGCTGCCTATATCAAAAACAGCGGTAAAGAGTATGCAGTGCATCCCCAGTATGAGCTGCTGCCTATTTTTGACGCCGGCATGGTACGAGTTGGAGCAATCTACTATCATCCAGACTTCGTTGTATATGGCCCAGACAAGTCCATAGAGCACGTTTACGATGTTAAGACATCAGTAGACTACAAAGGTGCTGACCCAAGCGCACAGCTAAGATTTAAGCTGTTCTGGCGTAAGTATGGCATTCCGGTTGAAGTAGTGACGCCATATCGGTCATACTTCAAGACCAGGATTTTAGGCACTACGACCAAAGTACAGCCAATGCATCAAAGACTTAAGAAGAACGGGGATGTCGTTAAGGATTACTACGATATCAAGACATCCCTTGATTACAGCGTTAAAGATTTATTGGGAGGATAGAAAATGGTTAAGAATGAAATGGTTAAGAATGTCAAACTCGGCCAGCTAGAAGACATTGGCATCTGGAAGCATGTTGATCAGTTCGACAAGTCATACTTTGTCAGCGAATATTTTGACGTGCCGGATATCGGGGAACCATATCGGCTGGTGCTCTTTAAGAACCCGTATCACAAGAAGGGCGACAACACGCCATACTACAAGGCGATGCTTGTCTCGTACACAAATACCTATGAGGGAGCAAGCCTGGCTGACGTTAAGTTTGAGCAGAAATCACGCAGCAACCCAACCGTTGATGGGTTAACGGTCGACCAGGCAATGCGCGTGGTACGGGATGCAGTAGCTCAGATCCTGTACGGAGAGAGCGAAGACGATGTGATCGTGGAGGCACGAGCGGATTTAGAAACATTGCTGGAACAGAGGTGAGAACGATGAGCAGGTTTATCGACAACCTCGATTACTTTGATAAGCGATATAAGCAGGAACTGAAAGATTGTGATTATCTCGATTTGCACGTCAAGATTGACGACAGGGTGAGATATCACGAATTCAAGCGTCAGTTGATTGGACTGCGAGAAATCGGTCAATTGCCGAAAGATAATCGAACGCCAGAGTGGAGAAATACTGATGAGCGAATCAGCAAGGCACTGAAAGCTGCACTTGAGAACGGCGAGAACCGTGAGTGGGTACTGCACCATGCCAAGGTCAGCAAGATGACTTATGATCGCCATCTTTGGAACAATCCCGATCTGTCAGAGCTAAATCGGCAACTGAAAGAACAGCGTAAAGAGAAAGAACTAGAGTCTGCCAAAGTTACGACCATCTGCATTGACATGAAGACCTGCCAACGATACGAGTTTAAGAAACGCATTTTATGTGATCGCAAGTTTGGCTGGCGCGATGGAGCAACGGCAGCGTTAATCAATAAAGCCGGTAAACGCAAAACTACCAGGCTTTACAAGAGCAGATATTTAGTATTCGATGCAAAGGATGAGGATAAATATGAACTTTAACGGATTAGGCATGGTATTCGGTGCATGCTTGATTTTCTGGATTTTTGTAGTGATTTTACTGGCGCATATCTGGGGGGGAAGGGATGAACAGCAAAGCTTGGTATGCAATCGCCAAAACAGTAAAATATGCTGCTGTCGCAACGATTACGGTAACGGCAATCATGACGACCGACAGTCAAGCATACAGGTTCTTCTTTTTCTTACTGAGCCTTTTGTTTCTGTAGGCGATGCAGCATGGAAAATAAAAAAAGCCGCATCACAATGACACGACTCTCCAATTTATCGACATCACCAGTATACCAGACAGGGGAGTGTGATGTTGTGGTGCAGACTGATCTAGGCTTGGGGATCGATTACAACGAGACTGCCAAGAACGCACGAAAGTTTTTATCAAAGGGCATCAATAAATATCTGTACAAGGCGGGGATGCACCGCAACCAGTTAAAGTCACCGACTCTCAACTTAGCAGGCGGTGGATCATCTGGCGGCAATCATGCCGAAGATAAAATCATCAACGGTATGGAAGCGAGCCGGATGTGCCGGTGCATCAAAGACACGCTAGAGAACTGTGAGCCATTAACGTATCAGATTATCTCGGCAGTTTACCTTGAGGGGCTGAAAGACTGGCAGATGGCTGACAAGCTCAGCTACTCGCCATCGCAATATCAGAACATCAAGCGGACAGCGCTTTGCGAGTTTGCCGAACGGTTTGAAGGATTTGAAACCAGATATGCATTTGACCGCAATGATTACGTTTATCTCGTTAAAAAAATCGGAGAATGATAAGAGGATTGGTGTAGCGTTTACACTATATAATGATATCGTGATAGAAATATCACATGGGTGACTATTTTCTGAACTGGTTTTCTTCAATCACAGCAGGCGCTTCGGCGCTTGGTTATGCATCGACCGGGCAAGGCAGCCGGTATCCTTAAATAAAATCAATGTTCATGATTTACATGAGTACAGTACCTTCTTTCTGATCGGATGAATTGGTTAAGCCTGAATTATCGTTTTAAATGTGGCTGTTTAGTGGGTTCGACTCCCACACGATGCTTTCCCGTGTCAACGGGAAACCTTAAATTTGTATTTTGGATCCCAAACATTAATTCCGTAAATTGGCACCGCAAACGGTTAGCTATTCCACCTAGCTGGACGGTTCGACTCCGTCATGCGGTATTGTGCTGACACACAGCAGCACATTGTCGGTGTTCTGCCAATACCGGCTGGAAGGTCCCAGGTGGGCACTGAGTTTTAACCATCGTGTCTCAGCGCAAAAAAGGGTGCGAGTCCCTTACCTATCCATTTCCTGGCTTTAATTTCTGCATTTACTTATCAACGACTTATACCTGCCCTGCCAGGACAACGTATCGAGGCCAATTCCCGACAGCGTGGCAACGTGTTTAGATGGTCAGCTTAAGACCGACCTGACGGGAGCTGGTTCTCGACAGCGTGGAAGTATGGCTAAGTGGCTTAAAGCGCCAGTTTGCTGAACTGGTAAAGTCTTTAAAAGGACTTACGCAGGTTCGAATCCTGCTGCTTCCGTTGCCAGAAATGGCATAGCCAAAAAGTATGATTGCATATCAATCGCATATTGGTAGCAGATATAGCTCAATGGCAGAGCTTCTGATCTCGGTTCGATTCCGGGTATCTGCGTTGAGAGTAGCGCAATTCACTCTCTTGTCTTTCGATTTAGGCTCAGAAAGGCAGACGGTATGGTCATCCCTGTACTTCCGGTGGGGATGTCACGGTTCGACTCCGTGAGCCGTCATTCCGCTAGTGGTCAGCGGTACGCAAGCGCGTCATTTCAATAAAATAATATGCTTGCATTAGCTCAGCTTTGGCTGGGCTTTTTATTTTGGATAAGGCGGTGACAACATGAGAGCGTACAAGGATTGGGGCGTCTGCTCGTTCGAAGAGCATAAGCTGCTCGTACTTGCTGACAAGATCTATCGCAAGCAGCATCCAGAACGAGTTAAAGACAAACCGGCTGAATACACGATCAAGCCACCGGTTTTGCGTATAAGGAAAGGAGGTGGCCACAATGCCAAGAGTTAGACGATGCAGATATCCGGGATGCCATGCCATGTGCCAGCTGCCTGATCATTACTGCAAGCAGCACTATGAGCATGAAGCTGAGTACCTAGCTAGTCGCCAGAAGTGGGCACGGTCGCACAACACCGAGTACCAGCACAAGTACAACAACGTCACAAGATATCGTGACGATACCAAGTCAGCACAGTACCACTTCTACAAGTCCAGGCAGTGGCAGTCGCTGCGCAAACAAGTACTCGAGCGTGATCACTATGTCTGTCAGTACTGTGGCAAGCCAAACTCCAAGACCGTTGACCACGTCATACCAATCGAGTTTGACAGCAAGCTGCAGGCAGACACTGACAACCTGGCAACCATCTGTCGGGACTGCCATAGACTCAAGACAGCTTGGGAACAACGGCACTATGGCACTGGCAAAGACAACCAGTTGATAGCTGGTGCTGAGCCAATCCATGACGTGGACGTTATAGCTAAGCTCATAACGCTGTGAGAGGCTCATATTTGCTCTCTCGCGCGTTTTAAAATTTTTTGATGAATTTATCGAATCAGATTTTAAAATTTACCCCCGCCCCCTATTCGCTTACCAAAAGGAGCGCACACAGTTCAGCCGTCTCTTACAAAAATGCGATTTTTAAAATTTTTACCCCAGGGGGGCTCCGAGACGTTCCAAATCCGTAGAAAGGAGAGCCAAAAATGCCAAAACAGGTATTTTACAAGCAAAATCACGGCCATTTGCCACCAAATCCGCCTAATTATTTCGGACCAATTGCCGCTGCTTGCTGGCGAAAAATAGTGCCATATCTGGAGAGCACCGAGCGAGTCCGGCGAATCGATGCCGGCATGGTCGAACAATACTGCACTCAGTACGAAATCTACCGTCAGGCGTATGCTGACGTGCAGGAAAACGGCATCCAAACCAAGCTGTTTACGTCTTTACAGAATGCAGCCGGCGAGATTATCGGCAAGGATTTCACCGGATATCGAAAGAATCCAGCGGTCGGAATCATGACCGATGCAAACAAGCAGCTTAACTCGATTGGCATTCAACTTGGTCTGACGCCTAAGGGTAGACAGGACCTTATGCAGATTGCGAGCCAGAAGAAAGAGAAGTCGATTAGCGATCAGATGAAAGAAGCGGGGTTGGTATAGTTGAAGATTGATTTGACGCAAACACATGACGTGCTTGGGGCTTATCACAGCATCAACTTTGATGATATCCGCAAACAGTATCAAGATTCTGGCACACGGTACGCCTTTGACGTGCTCGATGAAAAGATTTTGACTGGCTATCTGATCAAACTAGCCGCTTTTAGACATCTGCGAGACCTACAACGTGTGGGAGATACTGATTTCCATTATCACTACAGCGCTAAAGAGTGCCATAAGATCCTTAAATTCGCATCGATTGCCCCGAACGTTGATACCGGCGTGCCTGTTCCGCTAATGGACTGGCAGAAGTTCATTTTTTGCATGCTATTCGGCTGGCGGGATGAGTCAAATTTAAAACGGTTTGACCGATGCATACTTTCGATGGCACGTGGTCAAGGCAAAACCTATCTCATGGCTATCTACATGTGCTATACGTATCTGATTGAGTCAATGGGGTTATCCAACCAAGACTACCTTGTTACTGCCGAAAATGCAGACCAGACCGGTAAGCTTTTTGGCTATATCAGTAGCATGATTCCAAGAATTATCGAGCAGCAGCCTGTTTTTGGAAAGCTTGCCAAGGAAGTTGAGTTAGCCGTACTGCACAACAAGATTACGATGCGCAAAGTTAACAACGTTATCCGACCAATCACGTTTAACTCAGGGAAGTACGACTCATACCACTTCAAAACGGCGGTATTTGACGAAATCGGTAATATCCATACTGACGAAGGGTCCGCAAAGATCACTTCCGGCCAAGTTAAGGTGCCTAATCATCAGTACATAGAGATATCGACGGCCTATCCAGACCCGACAGTGCCATATCATGCTGATGAAAAGCTGGCTCAAACGATTATGGAACAGGACTATAAGCGTGATGGTGACAACTATCTAGGACTAATCTGGTGCCAAGATAGTCTTGATGAAACCTTTAAGCCGGAAACGTGGTATAAGTCTAATCCGCTGCTTTACTTGGACGGCCAAAAAGAAGTGCTGTTCAAGGGCTTAACTAACAGTCGAAACAACGAGGCAATGGCTGGCCATATCGACCGATTTCAGAACAAGAACCTAAACATGTGGCTGCAGGAAGCTACTAACTCGTTTCTTAAGCTGGCCGATATCGAGAGAGCGGTTAAAGATGATTTCAGTTTTCGTGGCCAACAAGTCTATATCGGTTTTGACTATTCTATGTTCTCCGACAATACGGCAATTGCCTTTGTCTTCCCGTATATTGATGCTGACGGTAATCAGAAATGGCACGTTAAGCAGCATAGCTTTATTCCATGGCAAAAAGCCGGCTCAATTGAGGCCAAAGAAAAACAAGACGGGATTGAGTATCGAGAGTTGGCAAAAAAAGGCTACTGTACGATTACCAGTCATCCGCAAGGCTTGATTAATGACGACCAGGTCTATCAATGGCTGCTTGATTTCGTGGCCGACAATGATCTCAAGGTCCTGTTTTTCGGTTATGACGCGTGGGGAGCAACCAACGCGATCAAGCAGATGGAAATCAATACGGAATGGCCATTGAACCCGATTCGCCAACGCACCAGTGAGCTGAAAGACCCAACTAAGTTCTTACAGAAAGGCTTTGTTGAGTCGTCAATCACGCGGGATGATGACGAGATTATGGAAAAAGCGCTCGTCAACGCGGAAATTATCCAAGATAAGATTGGCATTCAAGTCGATAAAGCCAAGGCAACGTTAAAAATCGACGTTGTGGACGCGATTATTGATGCCCTTTATCAAGCTATGTATCACTTTGAAGATTTTGGGATTGCTAACGACAAATCAAAACAGGTCGAACTGATGACCAGCGAGCAAGTCAAAGCTTGGTTTGAGAACGAAGACTCCGGTTTGCTGTAGAGGAGGCTGCCTATGCTGAAATTTATCTGGAAATATATTGATGTTTTATGTTTTTTAGCCGCAGCGTTTTTTATCGTCTGGGGCTTTTTTAGATTGAGCATCACGGCTGGCATTTTTGCAGTCGGTATTGCGCTGATTATGGTTGGACTGATTACCGAGATGATTGCAAGCTGAAAGGAGGTGATTGAATGCCGATTTTTAAACTGAGAAATAAAGCTAACTCTGTTTTATCGATCGCAGATGATCAAAGCATTATCAATTTCCTCAATCCAAACGGCACTAGCGATTATGTGGATGCGTCAACTGCTCTGCACAACTCTGACGTCTACTCGCTGATTTTCCAACTGAGTTCTGATTTGGCAAATGGCCGATTCGTGGCGGAAAAGTCACGGACACAAGGGATGTTAGATAATCCCACGGTTACCAGCAACGCTCACGCTTTCTGGCAGTCCATGTTTGCTCAACTGTTGCTTGGCGGTGAGTGTTTCGCCTACCGGTGGCGCAATCAGAATGGTATCGACAGCAACTGGGAATATCTAAGACCATCGCAAGTATCGCCATACTTACTGGAAGATGGTTCCGGGCTGATCTATACGGTTACGTTTGACGAGCCAAGTGCCGGCGTTAAAGAAGCCGTACCGCAGTCAGATATGATCCACATCCGGCTGCTATCAAAGAATGGTGGCAAGACTGGCATCAGTCCACTGTCTGCATTGGCTAACGAGCTTAACATCAGCAAGGCCAGCAATCGTTTGACACTGTCTGCTCTGGCTCGATCAATTTCTGCGCCTGGTGTTTTAAAGGTTCAAAAAGGCGGTCTGCTGAATGCCAAAGAGAAGGCCCAACGCTCACAGAGATTTATGCAGCAAATGCAAGCATCGGGGAGCGGGCCGATCGTGCTTGACGATCTGGAAGACTACCAGCCGTTGGAAATCCAAGGCAATGTCGCTCAACTGCTTAATCAAGCCAACTGGACCGGTGCTCAGATCGCCAAAGTCTATGGTGTATCCGACTCCGTTATTAACGGTCAAGGTGACCAGCAGTCGTCACTGGCTATGATGGGCAACGACTACGCCAAGTCGTTGAGCCGGTTTGCGAAAGCGATTGACAGCGAGCTCAGCAACAAGCTGACTGGCGATGTCAAGCTGGATCTGCGACCGGCCGTTGATCCGCTTGGTGATACGTTTGCCAGCACGATTTCATCAATGGTTAAATCGGGAACTCTGGCAGGCAACCAAGCAGCTTATGTGCTTGAACAGTCTGGATATCTGCCTGGCGAGCTTCCTAAAGCAGAAGAGCCAGAGAAGGGAGGTGAGAACGATGACCAAGATTAACATTAAAGGTGATGTTGTCGACAATATGACCGGCAAGTTTTACAGCTGGTTTGATCTGGATTCCGCCTATCCACAGGCGGTTGAACGGACGCTAGCAGATGCCGATGATGATTTGGTGGTGGACATTGCATCACCAGGTGGGGACGTACACGCGGCATCTGAAATCTATACGATGCTGCGCGACTATCCAGGCAAAGTTACGGTTAACGTGCTGGGCCTAGCTGCTAGTGCTGCATCGGTTATCGCAATGGCTGGGGATGAGATCAACATGTCGCCAACCGCGCAGATGATGATCCATAAGGCATGGACCGTAACGCAAGGCAACGCCGATGATCTCGACCATGATTCTAAGATGATGGATACCGTTGATCAAACGATTATCAACGCTTACGAAGCCAAAACCGGCTTAAAGCGGGATGAAATCGAAAAACTGATGGCTGATGAAACTTGGATGACGGCTAAAGATGCCGTTGACAAGGGCTTTGCGGACAAGATCATGTTTGCTGATGAAAATCAGCCACAAGTGGTCAATGCTGTCCACAGTATCCCTACTCACGCCGCAATCAACAAATTCATGACGCTTATGGCCAAGGCTGAACAGCCAAAGCCGGAAGAAAAGCCAGCTCCGTCTGTGTATGACGAAAAGCTGGCTATTTTATTAGACAAAAAGGAGGCCCAACATGGGAATCAATGAACTGAACAACGCTTGGATTGAAGCCGGCCAAAAGGTTTCTGATCTGAACGAAAAGCTTAACGTCGCTCTGATGGACGACTCTTTTGATCAAGCAGCTTTCGCTGATTTGAAAGAACAACGCGACCAAGCAAAGCAACGTCGTAATGCTCTGAAAGACCAACTTAACGAGGCGCGCGCCGCAGAAGTAGTTAAGATGCACGATGAAGACAAAAAGCCATTGACTGACAGCGAATTGTCGATGAAAGACAAGTTTGTCAAGGAATTCAAGGATATGGTTACTACGGGTACGTCTGGCACTGGTAATGGTGGTTTGACGATTCCAGACGACATTCGCACGACTATCAACACTTTGGTACGTCAATATGCATCCCTGCAGAACTTGGTCCGTGTGGAATCCGTAACGACCGAATCTGGTTCGCGGGTTTACGAAAAGTTCTCCGATATCAAGCCATTGGCATCACTGGATGATGAAACTGCTGCAATCGGCGACAACGACGATCCAGAACTGACTACGATCAAGTACCTGATCAAGCGCTACGCTGGCATTACGACCGTAACTAACACGCTGTTGAAGGATACGGCTGAAAACATCATTGCTTGGCTGTCCACGTGGATTGCCCGCAAGGTTGTCGTTACTCGTAACCAAGCTATTCTGGAAGTTATGAATAAGGCATCTAAGAAGCCAACGATTGCTAAGTTTGATGACATCAAGGACCTGGAACTGACTGCACTCGACCCAGCAATCAACGCTACGTCATCGTTCTTGACCAACCAATCTGGTTTTGCCGTTCTGGCCAAGGTTAAGAACGCAATGGGTAACTACCTGGTACAGCGCGACCCAACCAGCCCAGAAATCTATCGAATTGGTGGCAAGCCAGTCACGGTAGTTGCTGACCGCTGGCTCCCAGACGTATCTAGCGCTCATCCACTGTACTACGGCGACTTTAAGCAGGCTATCACGCTGTTTGACCGTGAAAACATGAGCCTGATGACGACCAACGTTGGTGCTGGTGCCTTTGAACACGATGAAACCAAGATCCGTGTCATTGATCGGTTTGACGTTGAACAAGTCGATGGCGATGCATACGCAGTTGGTTCGTTTACGACGGTTGCTGATCAGACGGCTAACTTCCAAGCTTCCGCAGGCGCTGGTAAGTAGGCGATTTAAATGGCTGTATCAGTAGACGATGTAAAAAAGGTACTATACCTTGACGGCACGGACGATGACGTACTGCTGCAGGCCTACATTGATGCAGCCGAGCAGTACGTTAAAGGCGCAATTGGTGATGGGGATGCATTTTACACGCAAAGCAACGTCTCGCCATTGTTTGATATGGCAGTAAAGTCGCTTGCAGCTACTTATTACCAATACCGCCTGAGCATGTCAGATATCCAGACATACGAGATTGACCTGACCGTTAACAGCATCATTGGCCAGTTGCGTGGACGATATGACGTTTGGGAGGCGAGCCAAAATGAAACTACCAATCAGCCGTCTGAACCACATAATTGAGCTAGGAACTGTATCGACTGTGCCTAGCAGAACGCTAGGTGGATCACGTCAAAAATTCGTGCCAACTCAAACTCTGCACTGCGCAATCTATCAGCGGTCTCAATCACAGCAGTACGCTTTGGTTGGGACAGCATTGGCAGACACAACGGTAGTAGCTGTCCGTTCCCAGTATCACGTTGACAAACAACTCAAGGTGAGATTTAAGGGTGACAGCACAGTCTATGACATCTTGACCATATCAAGGGACGAGAGCCATACGACTACGCGTTATGATCTGCTGACGCTTAAGGACACCAAGAAAGCTGGTGCTACTAATGGATGATCTCGGTAAAATGCTAGAGACGTTTGGCCGAAATGCTGAAAAATTTGCCATTCCTGATCATGCTACGAAGAAAGCCATGACTGCTGCTGGGGCAAAAGTTTTAGCAGATGAGCTGCGCAAAGCAACTCCGCGCTCGAAAAAGAAAAATCCAAAGTATGGCCACTTGCAAGACAACGTCGGTTTTCAAAACGTTGACATTGACGGCGAAGATGACGGCAATTCCGTTGTTGGGTTTGGTCAAAAAGCCTATATCGCCAGATTTCTTAATGACGGGACCGTTAAGATGCAGGCTACTCACTTTGTTGACAATGCACGTCGTGATTCGGCTGACAAGGTTTTTGCAGCACAAAAAAAGGTCCTTGATGCAAGAAATGGTGGTGTCAAGTGATGGAATTGCCGGTTTTTCAAGCGTTAGATCTGCTCGATGGCAAATTTAATGACTGGATTGATGAGATCTATACAGATTCGATCCCAGAAGAAGAGTCTGATTATGAAGGCAAGACAATCTGCTTGATAACAGAATGGCTGAACGAGCCTGCCTACTATGCCAACCATACTTTCAAGGGATGGACGGTCGGCGTGGAAGTCCAGCTGTTCTACAAGCTTGACAACGATATCAGCACGCTGGATGGCGAACAGGCACTAGCACGGCTGTTTGTTGATAACGATTGGACTGTCGAACAATCGAAAAATCACATAAAAGACCCCGACACTAAGCAAGTGACGAAGGTCTTTTATTTTGCAAAAGATGAAATTATCAAGGAGGGGAATTAAATGTCCGCAGGTGTTTCCACTTCCGGTATCAACTGGATCGCGTTGGCGATGATTGACGATACTGGGAAAATTATTGCAGACGCTAAAAATGGGCTCTCTGAGTCCGGCGTAGTGTTATTGGACGGTGATGGCGAAGGTGCCACGACTGCCAACATTACTAATATCGAAGAAGCAGGTACGCAACAGTACGCTAACAACAAGGTTAAGCGTACGGCTCATGGTGTGCCAACGCCACAAGTTGCTGTGACGTATCTTGATTTGCCGTACGAAATTGCCATGAAATGTAATGGCTACGGGCTGGACGCAACGGGTGGTGCCACTTTAGGTGATAAGCCACACGTAGCAATGCTGATCTGCTCTGACGATTTTAAGGGTAACAAGTACTTTGACGGCTTTGCCAATGGTGAAATGATCATGCCAAATCGTAATCATGGTACCAACAACAAAAACGAAACTGACGCCAATGCTACATTTACCTACCAAGCTCTGACGCCAATTGATGACACTGTCTTTGTCAACTCTAAGGGTACGCAACAGCCTTACAAGCAGTGGAACAGTGGCGCAACTGGATTTAGTGCCGCTGCTATGCTCAAAGAAGTATTTGGCGGCTATGCGGGTGATGACATCACTAAGCATGGCCAAGCGACTACCACTAATTCTGGCAGTGCCGTTAAGCCGGTCTAAAAATTTTAAAGTCGCCTAGTAAATACACAGTACCAATGGGGCGGCTGATATGAGGTGTCAAAAAATGGAAAAAATCAAAGTAGACGCATCTTTATTCGGCATTAAACAGCCAATTGCGGTTAAGCCAACCGTTCGGGTGACGTACAAACTTAACCAGTTTATGAAAGAAGCGCTAGAGGCATCGTTGGCTACGGCTGAAACGCCCGTTGACGACAACGATGCACAAGGAAAATTTGTTGAAGTCATTGATCAGGAAGCCGAATTTATTGATGGCGCAATCAAATTCATTGCGCAGTTACTGCATATTGATGAAGACCGCATCTGGGACAATGCCACCGAAGAAGAAATTGGAGCTTATCTTTCCTACCTGCGTAGTCGTACGTCTGGGGTAAGCGAAAAAGAAGCGCAAGAGGCGCTTAAAGCTACAGGTGAATTCCCAAAATCGGAAGCGGAGAAATCCGCAAAAGAATCTGGGAACTCAAACAAGAAATAGAAGACATCAACTACCTTAAACAGCAGTTAATGCTTAACAGTGGTGTCTTGCCAGATGATGTGGACAATCAAGATTATTTGGAACTGTTGGAAACTTTGAATGCGCGTTCAAGGGATGATAGGCCAATGAATCCAGAGGACGCGCACGCACAATTATCTAAGATGTTTGGGGGTGGATAGCTTTGAAAGTACAGGATGAAATGTCCACACGGATTTCGGTTGACACAGTTTCTGCCGTTGGGAGCATGTCCGCCTTCCGAAACGCAATCACGGCCACAACTAACGCTTGGAAAGCTCAATCGGTAGCTTTAAAAAATAGTGGCGACTACACGCAAGCTGCTAAAGTAAAGCTTGATGGTCTTACTCAAGCAATGGAACTGCAGCGTGCAAAAATCGAAGAGTTGCGTAATCGGCAATCTGGTCTTGATCAGTCTAACGAGAAACAGGCTAACCAGTGGCTTAAACTCGAAAAGCAGATCAATCAAGCCAGCCGTCAACTAGCCAGCTATGAGGCTCAGGCTCAGCGTGCTAAAGCTGCTTACGACTATCAAGCGTCTGGCTTGTCAGACCTGCAGTCTAAGTACAAGCTGACACAGTCAGCGGCACAAGCCTATGTTGACCGTATGGCGGCTGAACATCGTACTGCTTCCGAAACCGTTGCACGCTACCATCAGCTCGCATCAGGTCTGGAAAACCTGCAACAACAGTACAAGATCCAGTCCAGAATGCTTGAGGATATCAAGAATCGTTCTGGGGAAGCGTCTGACGCTTATCTCAAACAAAAACAGCGGTTAGACCAGACTGCAACGTCAATCGCTAAGGCTCAAGATGAGCTAAAACAGCTGCGAGTTGAAGAAGCATCCCTTGAGCCTACCGGCATTGCTCGTGTCGACAACGCAATTACTAGAATGCGTGATCACACTGAGCAGATACAGCCGAAGTTAGAACGGCTTAAAGGCCAGGTAAACAGTTTCTGGGATTCTGTTAAAAGTGGGGTTATGGCTGCCGGAATTGCTGTTAGTGCATTTACCGCATATACGGTTGATGGCGCAAAGAAAGCTGAAGACATACAGCATACGTACGTCACCAACACCAACCTGATGACGACTGCTGGCGAAAAGCATAAAGATGTCCAGAAGGCAATCAATCAGATGTATGCCGATGGTTCTAACCTGTCAGTCAAATATGGCGTTTCGCAACAGCAGATCGCAGAAGGCTACCAGACGCTGATCAAGCGTGGGTATGACAGCCAGATGGCTTTAGGCGCCATGCCACAAATCCTTAAAGCAGCTAAAGCTTCTGGGGATGATTTTAACGACACGATGGAAGTCACGACATCAACTCTGGAAGCCTTCGGGATGAAGTCCGACAATGCCAATAAAATGATGCAGGCCACGTCATATACGGCCAACATCTTAGCCAAAGCGGCTGACGTTACGTCTACCGACTTTTCTAAGCTTGGTATTGGTATGCAGTATGCCGGCGGTACGGCCAAAGGTGCTGGTATCTCGATGAGAGATGCTGCATCCGCGCTTGGTGAGTTATCCAACAATGGTTTGGAAGCATCTCAAGCCGGTACCAGCCTGCAGCGAATCATTGTACGTCTGTCCAGTGGCTCCCAAAGTGCTACAAAGGCATTTAAAGAGTACGGATTGTCGATGGATGATTTCAAGACTAAGTCTGGTAAGCTCAAATCGATTCCAGAAATCTTTGATCAGATTAACAAGAAGGTCCCTAAGGCAGACCGACTGAAAGTCTTTAACCAGGCATTCGGCCAGTCGGCACAATCGGCTGCGGTTATCTTGTCTAACAACCTTAAGGACCTGGATGAAGTCGAAGGCAAGGTCAAGACGGCCTACAACGAAGACTACGTTGGTAAGCTTGCTCTGCGCAACATGAAATCCGCTAAGAGCGCTCAGGACCGATTTAAGTACGCCTCGCAAGCCATTCAAATTGAGGTCGGTCAAGCACTTCTGCCGGCAATTTCTAAGGCGTCAGTAGCTTTAGCGGAAGCATTCAGCAAAAAGTCTACGAAAAAGGCGTTTGCAGACCTAGCTAAGGACCTTGGCAAGCTCTCGATGGCGGTTGTCAACTTTGCCGTCTACTGCTCAAAGCATAAGACAATGGTAGTTGGCTTTGCTAAAGCTGTTGCGGCGGCATTTGTCTTTACCAAAGCAATGTCCGGCCTTAATGATCTGATTAAAGGAATTGGGCTTTTTGCTCGTGTGCTCAAGGTGGCCACGCTTGGGTTTAATCCTTGGATGATTGCAATCGAAATTGCGCTTGCTTTGGTCATCAAGTACCACAAGCAGATTAGCAAGTTCGCCAAAGATTTTGGCAAAGCCTTTAAAGACCTTGGCACGCTTATATCTAAGCGAACTAAGGAAACCAATAAAGCAATTGGCAACTGGTGGAACTCGACCAAGAAAAGCTTTGCTGATGGTTGGAAAGATCTAAAGAAAAAGACCAGTGATGGGGTCGACAACGTAAAACGTGGCTGGGACAAACTGAGCAGTGAGACTGTACGGTCAGCTCAGCAGATGTTCAACAAGCACAAGTCGACGTTCCAAGCAGGCTACAAAGTCATTCAAGACCAGACCAGTACCTGGCACGATTTTGTTTCAGGACGTTGGGATCGTTTAGGTAGCGATACCGAGCGTACTGCGCAGGACATGTCAAAGTTTAACCGTAAGATCTTATCCGATATGTACAACAAGCTGAACGATATGACTGGCGGTCGTTTAGGCGACATGCTTAAGGTTTGGCAGGACATTTTCGGTAAGGTCCAAGACGCGGTTAGCAATGCAGTTGGCGGCGTGCATCGCCATTTTGTTGATCTGGTAAATGGCGTACTCAAGCCGTTTAAGACCATGATTGACGATATCAAAGGCGGTATCAACTGGGTCCTTGACAAAGTCGGCGGTTCTAAAATTGGCGGAGATTTTAGTATCTCGATGCCAAGCTATGCCAACGGGACCAACGACACTCATCCAGGCGGCTTAGCCAAAGTCAATGACGGCTTAACGGCACACTACCGTGAGATGTTCATGACCAAAGATGGCCAGGTTGGAATGTTCCCGGCTAAGCGCAACTTGATTTTGCCGTTGCCAAAGGGTACCAGCGTGCTTGATGGTGAACGGAGCTATCAGTTGTCGCGTATGTTCGGGATGATCCCACATTACGCAGACGGCGTGGGAAATGCTTTCAGTTCACTGCTTAGCAAAGTCGGAGACGCAACTGATGATGTTTTAGGCATGGTCGACAAGATCATTTCAAAACCGGTCGAATTTATGGAATCCGTATTCCAAAAATTTGTCCACGTCAGCACGCCGGTTAAGTTTGCTGCCGAATTGGTCAAGGACGTGCCGGTTTATATCGCCAAGCAGATGGGTAACTGGATCAAGAAACAGTTTGAGACGCTTGCCAATCCGGGTGGTGCTGGCGTTGAGCGTTGGCGCCCTTATATCATCAGAGCTTTTAAGGCTTTGGGTGTAGACGCAACGGCAACCAAAGTTTCCAAGCTGTTAAAACAGATTCAGACGGAATCTAACGGTAATCCTACGGTGCGCCAGCAGGTTTGGGACATCAACATGGCAAGCGGTAATCCCGCGCAAGGGTTGCTGCAGTTTATCCCAAGCACTTTTAACCGTTGGGCAATTCCTGGCCACAAGCAAATCCTTAATGGATATGACCAGATCTTAGCCGCTATCAACGCTTTGGAACATGGCGGTGAAGGTGGCTGGGGCAACGTCGGTCAAGGTCACGGCTGGGCTAATGGTGGTCTGATTTCTAATCATGGTGTTTACGAGATTGCCGAAAAGAACATGCCAGAGTATGTCATTCCAACCGATATCAGTAGACGGTCACGTGCATATCAACTGCTGGGCGAGATTGTTACTCGGTTCCGCAACGATGATCCTACTTTGGGACATAATCTCCAATCTGTCGGCAATTCAGATCGCCAATCAGACGCTCTGAGCCACAAGTTAGACGAGTTACTGTCCAAGTTTGATATTTTATTGCGTCTGAGCGGCGATCAGGTAGACGCTATAAAAGCACAAGGTAGTCTTGATATGCAACAGCTGTACAAAAAAGAAGCAAGAGACGCGCGTATGCGTCAACTAGGTTTTTAGGGAGGTGAGCAGATGTCGGATCCATATATCATGATCAAGGTTGGCGATCAGCAGGAAATCAATCTCTGTGATCAGATACCCGGACTGCGTTATCTAGGATTGGACGATGCCAGCTCATCGCCACAGTTTACTAATCAGTATCAAGATACGACTGGCACTGATGGTTCGCCATTTGTCGGTCAGACCTTTGCTAAGCGAACGTTCAGCGAAAAATTCTGGCTCAGCTTTGGCGGATATGAAGATTTGGTGTTAGCTAAGCACGAGCTTTATCGATTGTTTGGGTCACGCAAGTTGGTACGGGTACGAACCGATACCAGCCCTGGCAAGGTATACTTTGGCATCCCAACGCCATTTGACATTGCACCAATCAGCGCAGGGTCCAACAACGCCAACTTTTCGATCCCGTTTGACGTACCTAACGGCTATCGCTACTCGCTATATCGGAGCGATGTGCTGCCAAGCACGACTGATGGCTGGCAGTTCGGCATGAATCTACCTGACCAGTTGCCAAGCTATCATTTTACTTCGACAAGTTTCGAGGTATACAACGCAAGCGATATCGCTATTGATCCGTATTATCAGCGCCATGATCTGCGCGTTACGTGCAAGTTTAACGGCAACTCGCTCAAGCTTACCAATACCACTAACGGGTCAGTGTGGACGTACAGCAAGAGCAATGATGGCAGTCACCAGATAGTGCTTGACGGGATCAACACTTATCTTGATGGCAATCTCGCCAACGTCAACACTGACTATGGCACAATCTCGCTGGATCCCGGATGGAACAGCTTTACTGCTACTGGAGCAAGCAGTGTGGACGTTACGTTCAGCTTTCCGTTCGTTTATCTGTCATGAGCGTAGTTTTAAAAGTAGCTGCTACCAAAGATCATAAGCTCAAGGTGCCGGATAGCGATGATCAAATCGCAATGCTCCATTCGGCACTGGAAGACAGCATTTATATCAGTTGGGAAGTCAACAACACATATCAGGCATACTTTACTGCTTGGGATGACGAGTCCGCAGCATATCAAATGCTGACCGTGCAGAACATGGTTGAGATTGACGGGCAGTGGTTTGTTATCAAGCAGTGCGAGCCGGACTACTCTGGCGGTATTGGCACGACAGCGGTTACGCTACAGCATATCTCCGGCGAAATCAGCCGTATGCACATCTACGGCAGTGATCCGGTTGATTGGGGTCAGTACTCGCATACTGGCAGCAGTAATGTATCTTTGGAGGTGCCGGATAGCACTGACACAGTTGCGCAGTCGGTATCTCCTGGCGACATTCTCAATGCCTTTTTCGGTGGCGACAATGGTAAGAACTGGAACATCACCTACCAGGTAATCGGCAGCTTTAACAATGCGATGGTCGAAAGCCCATATGCAGCCGGTTCTGGCAAAGACGCTATCAGTCGGATCCTTGGTGCGTGGTCATCAGCAGTCTTTTGGCCAGACAACCTTAATCTGCGTATCTACTCGCATGACGAGTTTTACAAGGACTATGGCCACAGATTCGACTATCTGCATGATACGTCTGAGGTACAGCTGCAGTATGACACGACCGACATGACTAACGCGGCCCGCTTGGTTGGTGCGACACAGGAAATCCAAACTACTAGTGATACTGGTCTGCCTAATGGATCACTGACTGCCAGCGGTGGTGCTCAAAGCGTTATCGCTGACGCCAAAAAGTATCTCGGTGTGCCATATGTATATGGTGGTGCAGGTGGTGCACGTGGTGGCAATCCGTATTCAGGCATGGACTGCTCAAGCTTTGTTAGCCAGGTCTACAAGGATTTTGGCATCAACATACCAGCCTATACGGTTGCTATGGAGCCATATGGCCACGAGATCAGCCGTGATCAGGTACAGACGGGTGACATGGGCTTCTATGGCTCAAAAGGTGCTAGTCATCACATCTGTTTGGCTCTGGACAACAATACAATGATCTATGAGCCACAACCTGGCGAAGTGTGCAAGACGGAGCCAATCAGCTACTACCCACCGACATGGTGGGAGCGAAATGACGATATGGCCAAAGTCGTTGCCGGCGGTTCATCGAGTGATGATGGGACGGCATCTACAACTGATTCTAAGGAGCAGTACTACTTTGCTCCTTTTTATTTTGTCGATGAAGCCAGCCATCAGCGCTGGGGATTGTTCGTCGGGGATGACATCACCAGTGACACCATCACTGACAAGGAGCAGATGAAAGCTTATGCCGAGTCACAATTCAAAGCCAATCCAGACTTTACGCTGCAGCTTACGGTTGACCCCGGCAAAGAGATTATCGAAGGCGACATGGTGCGGTTGGAGATTAGGCCGGCTGACTACGTCACCAAACTTGGCTTGGTTGGGTATCAGAAATATCCATACAGCCATACGCAATCGTCTACAGTTACGCTAAACAGCAACGCTGCTAACATTCTTGATTTTCAGCGTTCACAACAGACTAATCTTTCCAGGCTGCAAGAGCAGACTAAATCATTAATCATTAGCAGCAATAACAGGGATGACTCAAACAGCGCTTGGAACGAAACGGAGGTGAAGGCATTTGACAATAGCAAACGTGGTTGACGTGTCAGAGTGGCAGCCGACCAGTATCGACTGGGCCAACCTGAAAGCTAACGGCGTCAAAGCAGTAGTCGTGCGGATCGGTCATGGTACGACACGGGACACCAACGCCGCCGACCATATCGCCAACGCGACTAAAGCCGGGCTGATTGTCCATGTCTATCACTACTACGAAGGCGTAGATGGTGAACTGCAGTACTCGGTCAACAATGCCAAGAGCCTGAACATTCAACCTAACGTGTACTACTTTTTGGACATGGAAGGCACGATTGCCGGCTCATGGTCGAGCATTTTCGAATCGTTCCGCAAACAGTGGTCAGCGTATGGCTGGAATACCGGTCTGTACTGCTCATTAAGCAACTACGCCAAGTTTGACAACGCCACGCTCGTTAAGCAGGGCGTGTACCGTTGGATCGCGGCGTGGGGCAGTACTCAGCCAAGCAATGCCGACATATGGCAATACGACAGCAAGACTGGTCTTGGCAGCTACACAAGCGCATTAGACAAAGACGTTGATATTGCCGGCAAGCTGACCAAAGCGCCGGACAGCACGGTTGTTGAGCCGACTGACCCGAACGGCAACTATACGATCAAGCCTGGCGCGTTTGTCGGGTTTGACCACAGTACCACCGCGCTACAAGGTGGCGAGATGCTGGTCGCCAGTCCGGACGGCAAAAACAAGATTCCCAAGCTGTCGCCAGACGGCCAGTTCCTGTTTAACAACAACGACGGGGACAATATGTGGGCGTTGATCAAGCCTAAGGTCAGTACGATTAAAGGCGAGAAAGGTGACAAAGGTGATGCCGGAACGAATGGCAAGTCTGCGTATGAAGTTGCCGTAGCCAATGGCTACAGTGGCACACAGACACAATGGCTTGCGTCGTTAAAAGGTGCAGATGGTGCGCCTGGCAAAGATGGTTCCGCCGGTAAGGACGGTCAAACATGGCAGCCTTACATTGCAGATGACAAGCACTGGCATATCCGGCTGATCAATAGCGTTGACATGCCGTCTATCGTTGGTGTAATCACGCAGGGCAACGCCAACGACCTTACGATGGACGACAGCTATCATATTGATGGCACGGTTACCAACGTACCATCAACTAGCGGCTTGCTGACAATTAGGGCTAACAGCAACGAAGTATGGCAGACGTACATCGATAGTGCGACTGCCGACTGCTATACCC
>OLRR01000917.1_pt1 | contig 20964 bp, 13 predicted proteins | sample 1671941 | NCBI WGS metagenome assembly OLRR01 (sample SAMEA3136628, study PRJEB25190) | human gut metagenome
TTCGTTGTTCTTAACTGCTCATCAACAGCTTATTTAGTATATCAAAACCAGAAGCATTTGTCAAGAACTTTTTTCAAATTCTTTTTTGAAGAATCAAGCCGTTCTAAATCAAACTTTTCGGTTTTGCGCTTGTCTCTGAGAGACAGCTTTAATAGAATACCAAATCCAAGAGCATTTGTCAAATACTTTTTTCGTTTTTTGCAAAAAATTTTGCTGCAAACGAAAAACGACGGCTCACGCCGTCGTTTTCTCTTTCTCCCGATGTTCGGACAAAATCAGACCGCCGAGCGCCAAAACCGTGCCCAGCCACATGATCGGCGTCATGGTTTCGTGCAGAATCAACGCTGAGCTTACTATTGTAATAACCGGCGTTGCATAAATGTACACGCTGGTTTTCACCGGACCGAGCAGGAAAACCGCGCGATTCCACGTCACAAAGCATGTTGCAGACGCACAAAGGCCCAGAAACAGCAGATTTGCCAGATGAACCGGCTGCGTCCACACGCTCAAACCGGACGGAAACCCTTCAATCACCGCAGGAACGAGCAAAAACAACAAACCGTATCCAAAAATGCGGCAGGTAAGCGGAATGGTACGGTAGCCCATGTGACCAAGTTGGCGCACGAGCACCGAGTACACACCCCAGACCAAAGCCGCGCCTACGCCGAGCAGTGCGCCAATCGGGCTGAAATGCAGCTCACTGACGCCCGCGAGCGACACGAGCGCGACACCCGCCATCGCACAAACAAAGCCGAAAAAGAACCATTTGCTGAGTTTTTCGTGCAGCACGACCGCTGCGATCAGCGCGGTAAACAGCGGCGCTGCCGCTACGATAACACCGACCAGCGACGCGGAAATGTATGTCAGCGCAATATTTTCCATCAAAAAGTACAGCGTAACGCCCGAAAGACCGGCCAGTGCAAACAATCCCTCATGCCACCGTTTCTGCGGGCGCATGAGGCCCTTTCCCACGATGAGCAGCGCCAGAAAGCCGAGCGTGAACCGCGCTACCATAATCTCCAGCGGCGTGAACGCGCGCAGCAGCACCTTGGTGGAGACAAATGTCGTGCCCCAGACAAGCACGCTGAACGCGCCGAACAAATGCCCCTGTATTCTGCTATTTTCCTGCATGATATTCTCCTTTTCAGCGAAAACAGGCGGTTACGGCTTGACCCAGTTCTCCTGTCCTGCGAATGCGTTATACGGTGCCGGATTGAAATGATTGATCAGACCGCTTCTGAGCACAACCTGCTGCCGCTCAAATGCCAGCGGAATGAGCGGCATTTCGTTCAGAAATGTCGTGTACAGACCCTCCGTATTCTCGCCGCTGCGGTACGCCGTGATGGCATTGCTCATGTCCTCACTCGAGTACGATCCATAGTTCAGTCCGCCCTGCGGAGACAGCAGCGGGCGCAGATCGAAGTCCGGCGTCAGCTGGGTTTCGCCGTAGTACGCGTCGAACGATCCGCTCTGCAGCATGGAAACATAGGTATCATACGGCTCCTCATCCACCGTGACATTGACGCCGTTCAGCGAATTCCACGAAGCCGCGACCTGTTTTGCCGCCGCTACCTTAAACGCGTTGTCCGAGTTGACGAGCAGGCGGAACGAAAGCTGCACGGTCGCCGCATCCGTCACTATCGTATCGGTTACTGCGGTATCGGTCGAGCCGGAACCGTCCGTAGAATCGGTCGAATCGCCAGAGTCCGTATTCTCATTGTCCAAAAGCACAACTTTCCCGTCTGAAACCGTCGAATCGGTCCGGTTTTTCGGCGTGCGCACGGTCAGAAAATCCACCTTGTAATCGGTATCGCTTGCCCGGCCGCTCGTATAATAGATAAAGTCGCCGTCCTCGTCGTAGTAGCCGTCCTCCTCGGAAGAGTCCGAAGAAGTGTCCGAATCATCATCGGAATTGTCCGTAGAATCCGAATCTCCGTCCGAAGAATCGGTATTGCCGTCGCTGCCGCCTGCCGAAGCCGCACCCTCCTGTGCCGCCTCGCGCAGCAGCTGTGCCGCAGTCATCAAATCCGCCGACAGGCTGTACGACACGCCGGTGTCCGCCGGCTGCGGATTGATCGGCAGCACCGCCGGATCGGCATAATCCTGCAGCTGGGTTGCACACAGACCCTGACGGCTGATCGCCATAGAAAGCGCCTGCCGCACTTTTGCATTCGTGAACTGGCTGTTATTGTAATTCAGACCGATATAATGCAGCATAGCACTGCTCACCGGAACGGTATCGACCTCGCCGGTGAATGCGATATTCTGGTCGTCCGGCGCAATACGGGCGCTGCGCATGATGGATACATCGCCGGTGCGGAAGCTGGTGTCCGCCGCATCCGCGCGCGTCATTTTGACCAGCGTAATGTGCCGAATGGTGCCGAGAAAGCCGCCGTGCCAGTTCTCGTTGGCCTCCAGCGTCCATGCGGCGCCGTTCTGAACCGGCTTGTACGGTCCGGTACCCTCGGCGAACTCTCCTTCGTCAGTCGTACCCGCCCGATAGATCGGAATATCCAGCAGTTTCGGGAAGTTAACATTCGGCGACGCAAGCGTAATGCGGACCATGCGCTTTGTCACCGCTTCGATCGAGGCAACCTCGGTCAGTCGGTTGTGGTACGGCGAACTTTCGTTTTCCAGCACAGTCTTGAGACTTTCGGCAACATCACTTGCCGTCAGCTCCGCACCCGACCAGAACTTGATGCCCTTTTTTATCGTAAAGCTGAACGCGGTTCCATCGCTCGTATAATCCTCGCACAGCTCGTTTTCGAGTGTAAAATCACTTTTTATCTCAAAAAGACCCTCGTAAAGCGCCTCACGCAGCATGCTGTTGACCTCGGTGCCGTCCATGACCGGATTGAGCGTTGTGCCCGAGCGATACCACGCCAGACCGAAATACGCGTCCGACACATCCACGTTGTCTACCGGTGCGCCGTCGCCGTCGTTTCCCTGTCCAAATGGGAACGTGCAGCCGCTGAGCACGACCAAAGCCGCCATTGTCAGTGCCAGCGCACGTTTTTTCCAACTTTTCATTGTATTGATCCTTTCGCTTACAGACAGATCATGCCGCCCTGCACGCCGCGCACGCCGTGCGTTACGCGGTGCGACCAGAACTCATCCGAATGACACATGGTGCAGATGCCGCTGTCGATCACATTTTCCGCCGAAAGTCCGGCATCCTGCAACAGCTTTACGCCAATGCCCTGCAGGTCCACATGGAATTTCGGACCTTTCTCCATGATGAACGGATGCACCTGTGCACCGAGCAGCTCTTCCATCGCTTCCGGCACATCCGCATCAGTCTCGAAGCACTCCTGCCGGATGGACGGACCGAGCACGGCGATCAGGCTTTCACGTTTTGTGCCGAGCTGCTCTTCCATCACATCAACGGTTTTCGGCAGAATGCCTGCCGCCATGCCGCGCCAGCCGGAATGACACACGCCTGCGGTATGCGTCGCCGGATCATATAATAAGGTGACAACGCAGTCCGCGTAAAAGCCGATGATGGGCGTGTCCGCGAGTGCGGTCACGATCGCGTCCGACTGCCATTCCATCGGGCGGTGCAGACCCATGCCGACCTTGTCCTCGGTCACGACCGACACCTGCGTGTCGTGGATCTGCTTGGTGAGCGTCATGCGCGTCTCATCCACGCCGAGCGCCTCGCCCAGCAGGCGATAGTTTTCGCGCACATTCTCCAACTCGTCACCGCGGTTGAAGCCTAAATTCAGACTTTCGCACGCGCCTGTGCTCACACCGCCGAATTTGGTGGTGAAGGCATGCCGCACCGGAATCCGTCGGCAGGTATAATATACGAAAGAACCGCGCTGTACGCGGCACATAGACTCGTTCATAGTCGTTCCTCCTCGTCTCTTCCATGAGGGAATACAGAATTATTATAGCAAATCGCCCTGCTGTTCACAAGAGCGCACACCGGCCGTTTTCAAAAAACACCAAAAACCGCGTATGTCAGCTTGTCTTTTTCTTGACAGTTTGACGAATAGGCTTTACAATTAAACATAGTATAATACCTGCTGTAACAGAGCCGGTGCCAATGGTGAGCACGGCTTTTTTCAAAGGCATTATCATGAACCGCCAATTCCGATGCGGATTGACGGAACCGCATTTTTCTTTTGACAGCGCAAAACCCTGATTTTTTCGAGCGAATCTTCGCTTTTTCGGCGTATTCTGCCTTTATTCTTCGTGCAGTGCTCATGCGTGCTGCGCGTGTTTCACCGTGGAATCAGCTTGTTTTCTGCCGAACTGCCGCTCTATTGAGAAACAGCACCGCAGATCTGCGGTATTGTCTTGGTTTTGTGCCGTCTCCCAAAATTCGTAAATAGGAGGACACACCAACAGACATGAGCAACATCATCATACCGATCATCACCGGTATCGTGTGTCTCGCAGTAGGCGTAATCATCGGATTCCTGTATCGCAAGAGCGTTGCGGAAAAAGAGATCGGCTCTGCCGAGACCGAGGCCACCCGCATCATCAACGAAGCGATCAAGGCCGGCGAGACCAAAAAACGCGAATCCATACTCGAGGCAAAGGACGAAATCCACAAGCAGCGCGTCGAAGCCGACCGCGAGCTGAAGGAACGCCGCAATGAGACCCAGCAGCTTGAGCGCCGCCTGATTCAGCGCGAGGAAGCACTGGACAAGAAGAGCGACATGCTCGACCGCAAAAATGATGACCTTAACCGCCAGCTGGATGCAAGCCAGAAGGAAAAGGAAGAACTCGAGCGCATCAAGCTCGAGCAGGTAGAAAAGCTGGAGCAGATTGCCAGCATGACCCGCGACGAAGCACGCGAGATGCTCGTCCAGTCCATTGAAAACGAAGCGACCCACGATGCAGCCGTCAAGCTGCGCGAGATCAATCAGCGCCTGAAGGACGAGAGCGAGCAGACCGCCCGCGAGATTATCTCGACCGCAATTCAGCGCTGTGCCGCCGATCAGGTATCCGAGGCGACCGTTTCGGTCGTTCCGCTGCCGAACGACGAGATGAAGGGCCGCATTATCGGCCGAGAGGGCCGCAACATCCGCACGCTGGAAACCCTTACCGGCGTAGACCTCATCATCGACGATACGCCAGAGGCTATCACCCTGTCCTCGTTCGATCCGGTTCGCCGTGAGATCGCACGTCTGGCCCTCGAAAAGCTGATCGTTGACGGTCGTATTCATCCGGCCCGCATTGAGGAAATGGTTGACAAGGCTCGCCGTGAGGTTGAGCAGATCATCAAGAGCGAAGGCGAGCGTGCTACCTTCGAGACCGGCATCCACGGCATTCATCCGGAGCTGGTCAAGATTCTCGGCCGCCTGCGCTACCGCACCAGTTATGGTCAGAACGTCCTGCAGCACTCCATCGAGGTGGCACACATTGCCGGCATGATGGCCAGCGAACTCGGCCTCGATCCGGTTCCGGCACGCCGTGCAGGTCTGCTGCATGATATCGGCAAGGCCATCGACCACGAGGTTGAAGGCAGCCACGTTCAGATTGGCGTAGACCTTGCCAAGAAGTACAAGGAATCCCAGCCGATCATCCATGCCATCGAGGCACACCACGGCGATGTAGAGGCTAAGACCATCGTAGCATGTCTGGTTCAGGCAGCCGATGCCATCTCCGCTGCACGTCCGGGCGCTCGCCGCGAGAACCTGGAGAACTATATCAAGCGTCTGGAGAAGCTCGAGAGCATCGCCAACGAGACGCCCGGTGTTTCCGGTTCGTTTGCCATTCAGGCAGGCCGCGAGATTCGCATTATTGTCAATCCGGAGAAGGTTTCGGACGACAAGATGGTGCTTCTCGCCCGCGAAATCGCCAAGAAGATCGAGAACGAGCTGGATTATCCCGGCCAGATCAAGGTCAACATGGTACGCGAAACGCGTGCGATCGACTACGCAAAGTAAAAGCATACCCCGCAAGAGAATCTCTTGCGGGGTATTTTTATGCCTTTTTTCAGCTTTTAATCTTTATTGCAGACGATGAACCGCACGCCGCCCTTTATATTTTCCGCCTTGCATGTCAGGCCGTGCAGAGCGAGGATTTTCTGCAGAATGGCCAGTCCCAGTCCGTGCCCGCCTGCGCGGCCGCGCGCCTTATCGCCGCGATAGAACATCTCGAACAGGCGCGGCAGCTCGTCCTCCGGAATGGGCTCACAGTCATTCTCGACGGTCAGCAGATGATTGCGGCTGTTCGTCAGCCGAACGGACACGCGCCCGTTTTCCGGCGAATACTTGGCGGCGTTCTCCAGCAGGCAGCCGACGGCACGCCGCAGCAGCGTTTCGTCGCCGCGGATACGCACGCTGTCCGCAATATCGGCGGTCAGGCGGCGTTTTTCGAACAGCGGCGCGTACTCGGTCAGTACATCGCGCACAAGTGCGGTCAGATTGAGCGTTTTGCGGTTTTTCAGCTCGTCCGTGCGGTCAAGGCGGGTGTAATCCAGCATTTCCCGCACCAGACCGTTCATACGGTTGGTTTCCTGCTCGATGGCGGCGAGATACCGCGCGTTTTCCTCGGGCGAAATGTCCTGCGCGATGGCCTCGGCGTACCCGCCGATGAGCGCGAGCGGCGTTTTCAGGTCATGGCTTGCCGCCGAAACGAATTGCTGGCGTTTGTCCTCGAGGTCGCGCTCGCTGTCCCAGCGGGTGTGCAGAGTAGCCGCCATTTCGCTCAGCGCACGGTTGAGTTCACCGATTTCATCTCCGCGTTTCAGGTCGGGCTGGAATTCGTCGAATGCAAGGTTTGCAACCAGATTGGCTTCTCTGGCCGTTTCGTCCAATGGGTTGGTAATCATGCGGCGCACGATTTTATAGAAAATAAACAGGAAAATCAGATACAATGCAATCGTGATGAACGGCATACCCCAAAAGAGATCCTCATATGCAGCTTCCTTGTCAATCGGCGCAGTGGCCATGACCATTCCATGTCCATATCCGATCGTGCTGGACAGGGACAAAAAGATAGTAAAATATCCCCCTGTATGATCCACTTTCACATTTTCTCCGTTTATGCACCGCAGTTTGGTTTCCAGATACTTTTTTTCCGCAAAGTATACTTCCATATTCGAATCCTTGTCAAAGCACCACTGCGGCATTTCTTCCCATTGACCGACCTCTTCAACCGGTGTCTGTGCCGTCCATTCATAATCATACGCACCTACGCAGATTCGGTTCGGAATATATATCGTATGACCATTGTTTTCGATTTTTTTGCCATATATCATTGCAATGTATCCCACGTCATCTGAAAAGCCTTTTTTCGGCCCGTATACCTCACGCATCTCACGAATATCCTGCTCGGCAAAATTGCTGATGTCAATATCGGCATCGGCATTCTTACCATACAGCAGCAGCGGCGAACGCATCGTGACCCAGTTTTCCTGTCCATCATAATACTGCACGACATACGCTTTTTCACTATCCCAGATGGAATATGCCAAATCACAACGCATTTTATCGTATTCCGGCGTATTGGCCGACGGCATATCATCAGGGTCATACCCTTTTTCTACCAACGTGTGTTCAACACGCCAGCAAATATCGTTAACTTCCATACCTGCCCTGTACGCTGCGACAACCTGTGCGTTTTCAATCAATTTGAATGTCCACAGTCCAACAAACACCGCCAGAATCACTGCCACAACCGCGGTCAACCTTGCCGCGATGCCGATTTTACGAAACCGCTTTGTCATGTCGATCCCCCCAATCGGTAGCCCTTGCCGTACACTGCACGGATATGCTGCGAGGCTGTTCCAAGCGCTTTACGCAGACTGGCAATGTGCCGGTCGATCATGCGCTCGTCCCCGTCGAAATCCGTGCCCCATACCCGTTCGATGAGCAGATCGCGCGACACCGTGCGTCCCTGTTCGCGCAGCAGCAGCTCGAGGATTTTTGCCTCCTTGGGACGCAGATTCACCGGATTTCCGTCCACCGTTACCGTGCCCGAGGCCGTATCCATCAGGATATTCGCGTAGCCGAGCTCACTCGCGCCCAGCCGCAGCCCGCGGGCCCGTCGCATGAGCGCCTGCGCCTTTGCCACCAGCACCGGAAACGAAAACGGCTTGGTGATATAATCGTCCGCGCCCGCGCGGAATCCTGCCAGCGTGTCACCCTCCTGCCCAAGTGCCGTGACGAAAATAACCGGAACGTCGCTCTCCTGCCGCACCGCTTCGCACACCTCCAGCCCGTTCAGATGCGGCATCATCACATCCAGCACCAGCAGGTCGAACGGCTGCTCCTGCGCCAGCACGAGCGCCTGTTCGCCGTCATACGCCGGTGTCACCGCCACGCCTGCCGCCCGAAAGAAATCCTGCATCAGCGCGGATAACGCCTTGTCGTCCTCTGCCAAAAGAATGTGTCCTGCCATGGGAATGCCCCCTCTCTATCTGTCATTGGTCTATCCTTTTCCTGTATTTAGTATAGCATAGAATTGTCCATTCTTTATCCAATGAAAAAAGCCTTTCCGAAATTTTTTCGGAAAGGCTTTTGTGTGGTTCGATTTAGACAGCTTCTTTACGCCTGCGGCGGGATACAGCCGACACCATCCAGAATAAAGTGCGGACGGTATGCGTAGTTCTCCACATCCTGACGAGTAGTGCAGCCGGAGAGCACCAGAACGGTGTCCAGACCGGTTTCGATGCCGGCAACGATGTCGGTGTCCATGCGGTCGCCGATCATGGCCGCCTCGTGCGAATGCACGCCCAGCAGGCGCAGACCGGTACGCATCATCAGCGGGTTCGGCTTGCCGACATAGTATGCCGTCTTGCCGGTGGCCAGCTCAATCGGAGAAACCAGTGCACGGCATGCCGGAATAATGCCCTGCTCGGACGGGCCGGTCAGATCGGAGTTGGTCGCGATCAGGCGCGCGCCCTTGTTGATCAGATCGACCGCCTTGAGGATGGTCTGATAGTTGTAGGTGTTGGTTTCACCCGCGATAACGTAATCCGGGTCAACATCGTTCATCACGATGCCCGCCTCGTACAGCGCACCAACCAGACCGGGCGCACCGATTACATACGCAGATGCGTGCGGCTTCTGGCTGGCGATGAACTTCGCGGTAGCCAGCGCGGAAGTGTAGAAATGCTCCTCGCCGATCTCCAGACCCATGCGGGCCAGCTTCTGCTGCAGCTCAAGCGGCGAACGCTCGGAGGAGTTGGTCAGGAAAAGGAAGCTCTTGTTTTCACGCTGCAGCCAGTCTACAAATTCAGGTACACCGGGCAGCAGACGGTTGCCGTGATAGATAACACCGTCCATATCGCAAATGAAGCCTTTCTTCTCGCGAAGCAGCTCTAATTCTTCGTTCATTATGCTGATCTCCTTTCGGTAACGACCCATGCTCAAACAGCATGGCCGGAAATCTTTTTGTCCATTCTTATTATGCGGAAAATTTCAGCCAACGTCAAGAGCCAACCGAGGAAAAAATGTTAAATCCTCGTAAAGAGCTGAAAAGAGAGCGGAGAGTGAGGAGTGAAGAGTGAAGATTTTCTTCTCCGGACGCATACCAAGGGACACAGGCGGCTCTGCCGCCGTGTCCCGCCCCGCGAACGCAGTTCGCGGCATAAAATACGCGATTTGCTTGCATAATCGCACCCACAAGGCAGGCGGTGCGCACCGCCGAGCCTTCCGCGGGCGCCCATGTTCACGCCAACCCCAAAATCCCGCAGGGATTTCTGCACCCAGAAAACCCGTCACGCCGCGGAGCGCGTAAAATGGAGCGCCTCCGGCGCGACAAAAAAGTCAGGACATGCGCCTGACTTTTTTAACAAACACGAAAACACCCCGAAAACCGGAAAGTTTTCGGGGTGTTTTCGTGCAATAGGTGTTCCCGCCCTGCCCACAAAGCGGGCGCGCGCGGCGACACCGTCCCTCGTACCAAAGGCCGCAGAGCGGCCTTTGGTACGACGCGAGAGCCTTTTACGGCTCGAGTCGGTTCATATCACGCGGGAACATGGATGCCTCGCGGATGTTGTTCAGCCCCAGCAGCTGCATGGTCAGGCGCTCCAGACCGATGCCCAGACCGCCGTGCGGCGGCATACCGTACTTGTGCAGCATGGTGAAGGACTCAAACAGCTCGGCGTTCATCTTGCGGGCCGCCAGCTTGTCCATCTGCTCCTGATAATCGTGGATACGCTGACCGCCGGTGGTAATCTCCAGGCCGCGGAACAGCAGGTCGAACGACAGCGCCAGCTTCGGGTCCTCCGGGTCGTCCTTTGCATAGAACGGACGCTTTGCGGACGGGAAGTGGGTTACGAATACGAAATCAGAGTCGTGCTCCTCCTTTGCCCACTGGCACAGCAGCACTTCTTCGTCCGGGTTGAGGTCGTAACGGTTCTTGGACTTATGACCGAACTTCTCCTCCATGATCTGCTTGGCCTCGTGGAAGCGGATGGTCGGGATCTCCTTGATCTCCGGAACCTCGGCGTTCAGCATAGCGAGTTCCTCAGCGCAGTGCTCCTTAACGTAAGCCATAACGGACTTCAGCATGCCGGTCTCCATTGCCATTACATCGTACATGGAATCGATATAGGCCATCTCGAAGTCCAGACCCATATACTCGTTCAGATGACGGGAGGTATTGTGACGCTCTGCACGGTAAACCGAGCCGATCTCGTATACACGGCCGAATGCACCGGCGAGGTACTGCTTGTGGAACTGCGGGGACTGTGCCAGATAAGCCGGAGTGCCAAAGTAATCCAGCTTGAACAGGTTTGCGCCGCCCTCAGCGCCTGCAACTACGATCTTCGGGGTGTGGATGTGGGTGAAGCCCTGCGACTGCATGTACTGTGCAAAGCCGTCAGCGATCGCACCCTGTACGCGGAAGATCGCCTGCTTGCGCGGATGACGCAGCGTGATCGGACGCAGCGGCAGATCAACATCGAGGGACAGACCCATATACTTCTTGCCGAGCGGTACCGGCAGCTGGTCGTACGGCTTGCCGAGGATGGACAGTGCGCTCAGAACGACCTCAACGCCGTGCTCTGCACGCGGCTCCTCACGAACGGTACCGGTAACCTCGAGTACCATTGCGTCCTTGACATCCGAACGCTTGATGCCGCCGATCTCGTCACCCTGGAAGGTGCACTGGATCAAACCGCGCTCAACGCGCATTACAACAAAAGAAAAGTCAGACATATCGCGTACACGGTGAACCGTGCCGCGGAACGTGACCTCGCTGCCGACTGCTTCGCAGACGCGCTTTACGGTGTCAACGTACTGACCCGCTTCATGAATCATTTCCATAATATTACGCCTCTCTGTTTACAATTTTCAGATAGAGTTATTGTAGCATGGATTTACTGCCGTGACAAGGTTTTACCAGTGAAATCCACGCTGTTTTGACAATTTTTCTTATCGTTTCAGCCTGCGGAGCACCGCCTGTACTTCCTCGCGGCCCTCACCGCTGACGATAATGCACACCGCATAAACACCTGCACCGACCACGACAGCCGCGCCAAGGCGAATGAGATTGCCGACCGGCAGCAGCGTGCACGCAAAGGCCGCCGCGCCGCACAGCAGCGCCGAAACGATGATGCGCACCAGACTGATCGGTGCCACACGGAACAGGAATCGGCTGCGCACGCGCACACAGGTAATGATAAAGTAGGACGCAAATGCGACCACCGAACCGAGCGCACCGCCCGTAAATCCGAGGGTTTTGAGCAGAATGACACTCGAAACCACCTTGATAACTGCTGCGATCGCGCTGTTCTGCAGAACGTGTACGGTGGACTGCTCCAGCTCATACGCCTTGTTGGCGTACTCGGTCAGGCCCATGAACAGCATGGCAAGCGCAGTATACGCAATGACCGGCGCACCGGCGGCATACTTCGCGGGGAACAGAAACCGGCTGAGCGGCAGCGCCACCGCAGTCAGACCCGCAACAGCAGGCACAGCAATCAGCAGATACAGCCGCACGCCCTGATCGAGCAGCGGCTTTGCCGCGGCTTTGCCGCCCTCGCGCCAGCCGCGCAGCACGGCAGGATACACGCCGCGCATAATACCGACCGAGATCATCGTGAACAGACCGCTCGCGATCGAGTTGTTATTCGAGTAGTATGCGTACAGAATGTTGCCGTAAAAACCGACAACGAGGTATTTGTCGATCTGGTTGAGCAGCGCCACCGAGATGGAAACGCCCATCAACGGTACTCCGTATTTGAGGAACCTGTTCAGCAGCGGCTTGGAGAAATACTTCAGCCGCACAACAACCGGCAGGCTGAGTGCAAACACCGCACCGATGGCAGCTACACCATCCGCAATGGTATTGGCAAAGATAGCCGGGAACGGCGACGGATAATTCGACTTGCCGCCGACAAGCGCGAATGCAACCGCGAGCTTGAGCACCGCCGAGGTCAGCGACCACAGGATGGATGCTTTGACGCGGCCGAGCTGAATCAGCGCCGCATTAAGCACCTGAAACGCCGTGTAGGTGCAGAACATCAGCGCACCGCCCAGATAAACCGGGCTTTGCGTCACAGCTGCCGTAATGCAGCAGCCGATGGCAACGAGCACGCACAATCCCACATAGATGGTAGAAACCGTGGAGAACAGGCCGCGTCCTTCATCGGCGCGGTACTCCTCACCGACATAGCGGGTGGCGGAATTCGCCATCCAGCCCGCAAGGATGAGGTACAGCAGCTGTATCGTGGTGTTGGTCAGGTTGAATGCACTGACCGCACCCTCCACAAAGATGTGGGAATACAGCGAGGAACACCCGATGACGAGCAGTCCCTCGACCACCTTGGCCGGCAGGAACAGCATCGCATCGCGTGTCATGGTATTTTTAGAGGACAAAAGAAAAACCCTCGCTTTCCGTCAAATAGATAGGCAAGACCGCATAATTGAACAAAAGCGCAAAATTTCCGTAAAGCGCCGCGGCAGCGCGACCGGAGCCTGCGCAAGGAGCCGCGGCAGCGCGACCGGAGCCTGCGCAAGGAGCCGCAGCTTCAATTGTGCGGTGTTGCCTTAAGTATACCATGAAAGCGGTGGAAACACAAACTTCGTTTGCCGAAAAATCGCCGAAAAAGCCGCATTTTCCTGTCTCACGGTTTTGCAATCCCCCTGTTTTCATGGTATACTGATTATACTTGTCAAGTGGAGGTATTTGACTTTGCGAATCATGCATGTAATGGGCGGCGGCGATGTAGGCGGCGCCAAGACCCAGATTATGAATACCGTGACCGGACTCAACCGCAATAACGATGTAATGCTCATCTCGTTCCGCGCAGGTCCGTTTGCAGATGAAGCGCGCGAGCGCGGCATTGATGTGCGCGTGATCGAGCGGCACAATCCGTTCCGCGCGGCACGGACCATGCGCGACCTGGTAGATGCGTTCAAGCCCGACATTATTCACTGCCACGGCGGCCGTGCCAACCTGATGGGAGCCATGGTGCGCCGCAGCCGTCAGGTGCCGATCGTCACGACCGTGCACTCAGATTACCGGCTGGACTACCTCGGCAGTCCGCTCAAGCAGTACACGCTCGGCACGGCGAATGCCATCGCGCTGCGCTTTCTCGACTTCTATCAGCCGGTCGCAGACCGTATGGCGCGCACGCTCATCGAGCGCGGCTTTGACCCGGAGCGCATTGTAAAAATCTACAACGGTATGGATTTTGATCGTCCGGAGGGTGAATTTGACCGTGTGGCCTATCTGCGGGACACCTACGGTGCTAAGATCGAGGACGGCGACGTGCTGTGCGGCATTGCCGCGCGTCTGACCGCCGTCAAGGATATTGCGACCACCATCCGCGGCTTTGCCGAGGCGCTAAAATCCGCGCCGCAGCTGCGCCTGTTCATCGCCGGCGACGGCGAGGACGAGGACATGCTCAAAAAGCTGTGCGACCAGCTCGGCATGCACGAGCGCGTGACATTCTGCGGCTGGGTATCGCCGGTCATGCCGTTCTTCCGCGCGATGGATATCAACCTGCTGTCCTCGGTGTCCGAAACCTTCCCGTATTCCATTCTGGAGGGCGTTTGTGCCGGCTGTGCGACCATCTGCTCGGATGTCGGCGGCATGCCCGAACTCATCGACACCGGTGAAAACGGCTATATCTTCCCGGTCGGGGACGATAAGCGGCTGGCGGAATATCTGATCCGTCTGGGCAACGATGCCGCGCTGCGGCAGAAATTCGCGGATGCGCTGTACGAAAAAGCCTCCCGCGATTTCTCGCGCGACAAGATGTGCGAACGCCAGATGGAAAACTACCGTCATCTGCTGGCACGGTTCCATCGTCCGAAAAACGAGCGTGAGAGCATTGTCATCTGCGGCGCGTACGGACGCGGCAACGCCGGTGACGATGCCATCCTCGAGGCCATTGTGCAGGAGATGCGCCAGCTCGATCCCGAACGCACCATCTGCGTGATGTCGCGCCGTCCCAAGGAAACGCGCCTCGTTTACCGCACGAACGCCATCTATACGTTCAACGTGTTCTCCGTGCTGCGTAAATTCCGGCACGCGGCGCTCTATATCAACGGCGGCGGCTCGCTGATGCAGGATGTCACGTCCACCCGCTCGATCTGGTACTACTGCTACACGCTGTACGCCGCCAAAAAGCGCGGCTGCAAGGTAATGATGTACGGCTGCGGCATCGGTCCGATCAACCGTCCGGGCAACCGCCGGATGGCCGCCAGGACCATTGACACATCGGTTGACCGCATCACGCTGCGCGATGACAATTCCCGCGCACTGCTTGCCGAAATGGGCGTTACCCGGCCGGATATCCGTGTTTCCGCCGACCCGACCATCATTCTGACGCCGGCGCCGCGTGAAATCGTCAATATCGCCCTCGAGCAGAGCGGCATTGACCCGAACGGAAAGTATATCGGCTTCGGTCTGCGCAACTGGAAGGGTCTGGACACGGCTCTGCCCGAAATCGCGGCTGCAGCCAACTACGCCTACGAAAAGCACGGCCTGACGCCGGTTTTCGTACCCATCGAGTTCCCGAGCGACCTCATGCCCGCAGAACGTGTCGGCGCACTGCTGCACTGTCCGTGGCACGCCGTGCGTACCCGACAGCCCATCGAAGTCACCATCGGCATCCTCTCCCGCATGAAAACCGTGGTTGGCATCCGACTGCATTCGCTGATGTTCTCCGCCGGTCAGGGCGTTCCGGTCGTCGGCATGAGCTACGATATCAAGGTGGACGGCTTCCTGAAATATATCGGCAGCCGCACCTGCCTGCAGCTTTCGTCCGTCAAGGCGGAGCCGCTGTGCCGCCTCATTGACGAGTGCGTCTCCGGTGCGCTCGATAACGAGGTGCACCGCACTGCGGAAATGCTGCGAGAAAGAGAATCCGAGAATGTGAAGGGTGCAGCGAAGCTGCTGAACATTTCCGAAAACTAAACCGTAGGGCGGGGTGCCCTACGATACATGATAAAACAATCCACTAAAGGGGTTATATAGATATGAAGAACCACATCGTCTGTCTTTCGACAACGAACTACCATCCTCTGCCGACGCGCAAGCAGAACGTGATGAGCCGTCTGCGCAACAGCGAAATCCTGTATTTTGATCCTCCGGTGTCCATGATCGCACCGCTCAAGGACAAAAAAGCCTCCGCATATATCGAAAAGTACAAGCAGCCCGGCGAAAAAGTCGAGGGACACGAAAATATCACCGTGTACGCACTGCCGCCGGTACTGCCGTTTTTCAACAAATTCCGCTGGATCAACAAAATTAACCAGAAGCGGCAGGCGGCGTTCATCCGCGAAAAGATGCGCGAGCACGGCTTCGGCGACGAGACCGTACTGTGGTGCTACTCGCCGTCCTCGTGCGACATTGTGGAGCACCTGCCGCACGCCAAGCTGGTATACGACTGTGTAGACCGTCATTCCGCGTACAAGGGTCACATCAATCCCAAGGTTGTGGACAAGATGGAGCACGATCTGGCCAAGCCTGCCGATCAGGTATTCGCAACCGCGGTCGGTCTGGCAGAGACACTGGAAAAGATCAACCCGACCACCCAAATGATCCCGAACGGCGCGGCTTACGAGATCTTCTCGCGCGTACAGACCGAGAAGGACACCCTTCCCTGCCCGGAGGACATGAAGGATCTGCCGCATCCGATCTACGGCTTTGTCGGCATGCTGCAGGAGTGCATCGACTATGCACTGATCGAAAAGCTGGCGAAGAGCCGTCCGAACGCGACGATTTTCCTGATCGGACGCACGCTGCCGGGTGTTGACCTGACAAATCTCAAGCAGTACCCGAACATCGTATTCCACGGTCTGGTGCCGCAGCCCGAGCTGCCCGCATATCTGGCGCAGATGGACGTCTGCCTGAACGTATTCCGTGCCGGTGCGCTCTCCAAGGACGTTTCACCGCTCAAGTTCTACGAATATCTGGCAACCGGCAAGCCGATCGTTTCCACGCGCGAGCCGCTGCAGGTCGAGGATTTCAAGGATGTGGTCTACATTGCCCGCAATCCCGAGATGTTTCTGCCGCTGTGCGATGCCGCTGCCAAGGAAAACCGTCCGGCATGGACGGAAAAACGCCTTGCCTACGGCGCGCAGTGCTCGTGGACCGAGCGCGTGCACCAGATGGAAGAGGTGCTTTACAAAAAGGGCGTTCTGCACGAAAGTGCAGAGGAGTAAAATTTATCTTTGGGCATTTACACGAATCCCGAAAAAAGCGGGTAAAATACTTGCATTAACAAGTTAAATTGGCTAAAATAAATATGTATCGTCACCGTTGGTTTTAAGAAAGAGGTGTACTCATGACCGGCAGCGTATTTTTGAACCAGACTGCAGCTGAACAGTTTTTTGTTCTCGGGCATTCGTGCATTCTCTCGGGCATCGGTGCACATAAATGAGCGATTATAGGGCACGGGTATACCCGTGCCCTCATTTGTTTTTGTAGGAGGAATAACAAATGAAAAAAGTTCTCGTTGTCATGGGATCCGACAGTGATCTCAAGGTAATGGAAAAGTGTGTTGACCGTCTGAAATCGTTCGATATTCCGACTGAGGTCCGCATCTGCTCCGCGCACCGCACCCCGGCCGCTGCCGAGCAGCTGGCGAAGAACGCGGCAGCCGAAGGCTTCGGCGTTATCATCGCGGCAGCAGGCAAGGCCGCACATCTCGGCGGTGTACTGGCGGCTTACACCACGCTTCCGGTAATCGGCGTGCCGATGGCCACCAGCGTCATGGGCGGCATGGACAGCCTGCTCTCCATCGTGCAGATGCCCAAGGGCATTCCGGTGGCAACCGTTGCGATTGACGGCGCAGACAACGCCGCTATCCTCGCAGCACAGATGATCGCCCTGTCGGATGACGCGCTGGCACAGAAGCTCGCGCAGTTCAAGGCCGATATGGCAGCGAAAGTTACCGCAAAGGACGAAAAGGTTCGCGCTCAGTTCGCGTAATCTATATAGGTATCTCTGATACCGCATCCCCGCAAGGTAAAGGCATTGGTGCCGCTCCCATTGGCAGCTAAAATGTACAACCTGCAAACACTTAGCAGCACTAAAACTCCCGCGCCGCAGCGCGCATTAAATCCAACCACAGGTTCGTAAAAACCGGGAGCATGTATCACGGTTTTTACACAAGTGCGTGCAAAAGTTTCAACCACCGGGCGGAACTTTTGGTAGCTTAGGGCATATCCGAACACTGTTCGGTATGTCCCCTCGATTGAAAGCGTGCTTTCAATCGAAAAGTCGTTTCAAATTAACACTACTTATACAAATGGAGGAATTGGACATGGAAAAGAAAGAACAGCTGTACGAAGGCAAGGCTAAGAAGGTATTTGCTACCGACGACGCAAATCTCGTAATCGTTGACTACAAGGACGATGCAACCGCATTCAACGGTGAGAAGAAGGGCACCATCACCGGCAAGGGCGTGATCAACAACGTAATGAGCAATCACATGTTCCAGCTGCTCGAGCAGCAGGGCGTGCCGACCCACTTTGTCGAGCAGCTCTCCGAGCGCGAAACCCTGGTAAAGAAGGTCTCTATTGTACCGCTGGAGGTCATCATCCGCAACATTTCCGCCGGTTCCTTTGCAAAGCGTTTCGGCGTGGAAGAGGGCATCGTATTCGACGAGCCGACCATCGAGTTCTCCTACAAAAACGATGAGCTTGGCGACCCGCTCATGAACGCTTACCACGCTATCGCACTGAAGGCTGCTACCCGTGAGGAGATCGAGACCATCAAGGCAATGGCCTTCAAGGTAAACGAAGTTATGAAGCAGTACTTCGATACCCTGAACGTCATCCTCGTTGACTTTAAGCTCGAGTTCGGCAAGACTGCGGACGGCAAGATCGTTCTCGCAGACGAAATCTCTCCGGATACCTGCCGCCTGTGGGACAAGACCACCAAGGAGAAGCTGGACAAGGACCGCTTCCGTCGTGACATGGGCGGTGTCGAGGAGGCATATCAGGAGATCATGAAGCGCGTTATGGGCAAGTAAGCCCATCCGCAAGGCAAGATTCGGACAAGAAAAGGCTGAAGAATGAAATATCGTATTTTAAGAAAAAGCAGCACTCCGTTTGACAAGGTGCATGAGGAGTGCGGTGTATTCGGTATCGCAGCGCCGGAAGGCAAGGAGATTTCCGCCGCGCACGACGCGTATACTGCACTGTTTGCTCTCCAGCACCGCGGTCAGGAGGCTGCCGGTATCGCCGTGAACAAAAACGGCGTGATCCACTGCCATAAGGACACCGGTCTGGTCAGCGCCGTGTTCAATCAGGAGATTCTGGACAACATGCCCGGCTCGATGGCTATCGGTCATGTGCGCTACTCCACCACCGGCGATACCCGTCGCGAGAATGCGCAGCCGATCTCCATCACCCATGTAAAGGGCAATCTCGCGGTTGCGCACAACGGTAACCTCGTAAACGCAGGCGAGCTGCGCCGCGAGATTGAGCTGGACGGCGGCATTTTCCGTTCCTCGAACGACACCGAGGTGCTGGTCTACACCATTGTTAAGGAACGCCTCAAGTGCGGCTCTATTGAAGAAGCCGTTATGAACACCATGCACCGCATCGAGGGTGCCTACTCGCTGGTCGTCATGTCCCCGCGCAAGCTGATTGCGGCACGCGACCCGCACGGCTTCCGTCCGCTGTGTATCGGCCTGCTGGACAACGACTGCTACATTTTCGCTTCCGAGACCTGTGCTCTGGACGCGCTCGGTGCAAAGTTCATCCGCGATGTAGAACCCGGTGAGGTCTGCGTTGTCGAAAACGGTGAGCTGCGCTCCATGCACTGCGGTATCGAGTGCAAGTCCTCCGCGTGCGTATTCGAGTACATTTACTTTGCCCGTCCGGACTCCATCATCGACGGTGCATCGGTTGAGCTGGCCCGTCAGGAGGCCGGCAAGTATCTGTCCATCGAGCATCCGGTCGGCGCTGACGTGGTTATCGGCGTACCGGATTCCGGTATCCCGGCAGCCATCGGCTACGCGAAGTTCTCCGGCATTCCGTACGGCGTCGGTCTCATCAAGAACCGCTATATCGCCCGCACCTTTATCCAGCCGGGTCAGGACAAGCGCGAGCGCTCCGTGCGTCTCAAGCTGAATGCCCTGCGCACCGCTATTGAGGGCAAGCGCGTCATCATGGTCGATGACTCCATCGTCCGCGGTACGACCTGTGGCCGTCTGGTAAAGCTGCTGCGCGACGCAGGCGCGGCTGAGGTTCACATGAGAATTTCGGCACCTCCGTTCCGTCATCCCTGCTTCTTCGGCACGGATATTCCGGAGCGCAACCAGCTGCTCGCACACAACCGCACGGTTGAGGAAATGCGCGAGATCATAGGCGTGGATTCGCTCGGCTTCCTGTCGCTCGAGGCCTGCCGCAAGATTGCAGTCGGCTGCAAGCTGGGCTTCTGCGATGCATGCTTCTCCGGCGAGTACCCGATCCCGGTACCCGAGCAGGTGGATAAGAACATGTTCGAGATCGAGATTCCGCTCCCCTCTAACAAAGACTAACTTTTGAATTGAGAATGGAAAATGGAGAATGGAGAATGACGGTTACGCGCATAGCGCGTCAATTTAATCCGGCGCTCTGCGCCGAACCACAATTCTCAATTCTCCATTATCAATTTTCCATTTTTCTCGTTCATACGATAAATGAAAGTGAGATGTAAAACATGAGTGTAAGCCGTTCTGAAAGCTACAAGGCTGCCGGCGTTGACGTTACCGCAGGCTATGAAGCGGTCAAGCTGATGAAGCCGATGGTAGAAAGCACCTTTACCAAGGGCGTTATGGGTACGCTCGGCGGCTTCGGCGGCCTGTTCCGTCCGGATTTCAATGGCATGAAGGATCCGATCCTCGTTTCCGGTACGGATGGCGTCGGCACCAAGCTCAAGCTGGCGTTCCTGATGGACAAGCACGACACCGTTGGCATCGACTGCGTTGCCATGTGCGTAAACGATATCGCCTGCTGCGGTGCACAGCCGCTGTTCTTCCTCGACTATGTTGCAGTCGGCAAGAACCACCCGGAGAAGATCGCACAGATGGTTTCCGGTATCGCAGAGGGCTGCCGTCAGGCAGGCTGCGCGCTGATTGGCGGCGAGACCGCTGAAATGCCGGGCTTCTATCCGGAAAACGAGTACGATATGGCCGGCTTCTCTGTCGGCATGGTCGATAAGGAAAAGATGATCGACGGCACCGGCATCAAGGCCGGCGACGCGCTGATCGGTGTTGCCTCCTCCGGCGTACACTCCAACGGCTATTCTCTGGTTCGCAAGACGCTCGGCATCAACGAGAAGTCTGTCCGCCGCTACATCGACGAATTCGGCAAGACCCTCGGCGAAGAGCTGCTGACCCCGACCAAGATCTACGTTAAGGCGATCCAGTCCCTGATGGGCAAGGTTGAGGTCAAGGGCATCAGCCACATCACCGGCGGCGGCTTCTATGAAAACGTACCGCGCATGCTGCCGGCAGGCATCGTTGCCAAGATTGAGAAGGCTGCTATGCCGGTTCCGCCGGTATTCGACCTGATCGCAAAGACCGGCAAGATTCCGGAGCGCGACATGTAC
>OLRR01000925.1_pt1 | contig 20906 bp, 17 predicted proteins | sample 1671941 | NCBI WGS metagenome assembly OLRR01 (sample SAMEA3136628, study PRJEB25190) | human gut metagenome
TCGTATTTAAGTGATTGAACTGGGAAAAAGTGGAGCAAGTATCTTTATTCTCAAGAGAAGAGGAAAACCTACTATTCCTAATGCTCCATAGTTGCGCCAATAAAAAATGGACGCCCTAGGGCGTCCATTTCGTGTGCTATGCAAAATGTGCGGCAATGCCGTGATGAAAAGCTACTCGATCTTGCCGTAGCGCTCTTCGGTGATTTGGTCGAGCGTCTTGCCCTGGGTTTTGGGACACCAGATAACGCCCACAACCAGGGAAATAAGAAGAACGACGCACATAATGACAGCTGCAGGGAAGAAGCCGGCAGGGTTCGTGGAAATGTCGCCCATGATGGCGCCAACGCCCACGAGCGACCAAATGCCCAAAGCGCCACGAACCAAGAAGAACATGATGCCCTGAGCGCCGCCGCGATACTGTGTGGGGAACAGCTCGGTACCCCACAGAGCGTAGAAGCACTGAGCGGAGAAACCGGCGGAAATGCCCCACAAGATTACGTATACCCAAAGAACCCAGCCCATGGATTCGGTGTCGCCACTCTGGATAGCAAGGCCGAATACGGCAATAGCAACCCAAGACAGCAGCGCCAACAGCGCAGAGGCACCGAACAGCACGCGGTGGGAGACAATGTCGCCGAAGCGGCTAAAGATTGCCAGCGAGCAGACGGCAACCAGTACCCACTGAACTACGCCCAAGAGGCTCTGGCCGGTTGCATCGATGTTGCCTGCGGCAGCATAGAGGTATGGCATGAACTGACCGTTGGTGCCCGCAGCCAGGTTCCAGGTCAGGTACACGGCAACCAGGAAGATGATGGTCTTCACGTTCACGGGGTTCTTCAAAGCGGTTGCCATCATTTTGCCGAAAGACTGCTTCTCGGTGGCAGCAGCGTTCTTTTCGGCCCAGTCGGCGGATTCCTGCAGCTGACGCTGAAGGTTCCAGGCGATAAGGGCAACGATGAACAGAACCAGGAACAGCAGGCGGGTTGCCAGCATGCCGTCAAACGGGCCGTAGGTGCCTGCGGGGAGCAGGGTGGTGCCATCAGACTCGAAGCCAGGGATGATGAAGCTCATGACCAGCGAAAGGATGAAGATGATGGCGGGACCGCAGCTCCATGCGAACTGGCTAATGCCGATGTTGGAAGCGCGCTTCGTGGAGGTAGACGTTTCGGAGATATAGCTCCAGGAGGCGGGAACGCCAGCGCCTACGGAAAGGCCGGACAGCACAACGCCCACTACGACCATGGGAAGGTTCACGGCAACCATGGCGATGAATACGCCGGCAGCGTAAACCAGCAGATTGTACTTATAAATAGTGGTGCGGCCGAACTTGTCGGTCAGGAAGCCGCCGATCAGCGCGCCAACAGCTGCGCCGAAAGCGTTTGCGCCGATGGCGCCCAGGATTGCGGTCCAGGCGGAGCCGAAGTTGAATGCAGCTGCCCAAGCGGTAAGGGCAAGGCTGCTGGCTACGATGCAGCCAGAGTCAAGGAAGTTGGTCAGGGAAACCGCCATGGTTCCCTTGCGTTCTTGGGAAAGCGCCAATGCTTTACCTTTCTAGTCGAGGTGGAATGCGCAGGGCAGGTCTACGGAAACGGGCGAATTGTCTGCATTCGTTTCCATGACGCTTGCCATGAAATCCCACCATTTCTTGCAGATATCGGTCTTGGCAGACTCGGCATAGCGTTCAGGGTCGTCAAGCTCGATATATCCGAAGAGGATGTTGGTTTCCTCGTCGATGAAAATGGAGTAGTTGTGCCCACCGTATTCGTGGAGCATGTCGGCCATTTCGGGCCACAATTCGTTGTGGCGCTTCTCGTACTCTTCAGCAAAGCCCGGGTAGAGCTTCATCTTGAAGCCTGAGATGGTGCGCCCATCAGCAGTTTTACGGATAGTCATCGAAGTGCCGCCTTAGTCCAGGAACTCATCATTGACGGTGAGGCCGAAATCGATGCCGATCTGGCGCAGGCCTTCGTCGGAAATAGTGTTCAGGAATTCGTCGGAGCCGCCATTCATCTGGCGAGCGCGACGATATACGTCGGCAGCCTTTTCGATGGTGTGCATCAGGCCGAAGGTGGTGTCGAAATCGGGACCGGAAACGAACAGGCCGTGCTGTGCCCAAACAGCTGCCTCGTACTTCTTCATGAGTTCGGAGGTTGCCTTTGCGATCTCGGCGCCACCGGGAACCATCCAAGGTACAACGCCAACGCCAGAGGGGAATACCACGATACATTCAGTCATGGCCTTCCACAGGGCGCGGGTGAAGTAGCGTGCGTCAAGCGGGCATACGAACGTCATAGCAATGACGTTGATGGGATGAGCATGGTAAATCACGCGGCATTCGTTGTTGGTGGCCTCCATGCGCACGGCATGGTTCATGAAATGCGTGGGGAATTCGGAAGTGGGCTTGCCACCGTCGGTCAGGCCCCATACGATGCGCCAGGAATCGCCGGCGTCATTGATTTCGACGATGCCGATGTTGTGGGAAGGGTCACTCATGACGTTGCGCATATAGCGGCCAGAGCCGGTGGTAAGGAAGAACGCGCCGCGCAGGCTATCTGCCTGTACGCCCATGTTCACCCACTCGCCGGGGTTTGCGTTGAAGAAGGGGCGAGCCTGCTCTACCTCCTCTTCCTTCATGCGGTAGGTAAGGTTGCCGCCATTGCGCTCGTGCCAACCCTGCTTCCAACCGTCGTCGCACAGACGGCGGAAGCCGCGCACGAAGCCCAGCTGCTCGACGGCAACGCCAGAAACTGCGCCGCGAGCTGCGGAAACGCCGCTTTTAAGCGTGTCCATAGCACTGTCGATAATGTCCATCATTGTCCTTTCGTTCTGAAGTACCGAATGATCGGTTTCGGAAAAGCCGCTCGGGTAAGTGGCTTTTCCGAAACGCATTCGACTTGCGTTTACGGAGTTGAATCTCGGCATCGGATCCTTCCGGCAAGGGCCTTCCGGTGCCCGGTGCGTTTCGGCAAGGGTTTCTCGGTGCCAGAGGCTTCGACGATGGTTCCCTTGGCACCGGACGCCCCGGCAAGGGCTTCCACCTTGCCTTCTAGGCGCAGAAAGCGCCCCTCGAGAAGAGGGGCGCTGAAAAATGCGCAGGCTTACTGGCGCTTGGAGAGTACCTCGTCTTCGTAGGCCTTAACCTCGTCCCATAGCTGGTCTTCGGCAACTACGCCCTGACGTGCGCAGTACTCGTCCCAAACCGCGGTCCAAGGCATGGTCTTGAACTGCTCGGTAACGATCATCTTCTCGGAGAACTGGTAGGTATCCTGCAGCTCCTTCAGGCGATCCCAAGGCTGCAGCAGTTCGAACAGCAGGCACTTTTCCATGGCGCGCATGCCGGTAGCCCAAGCGCCGATGCGGTTGATGGAAGCATCGAAGAAGTCCATGCCGATAAGGACTTTGTCCATGCCCTCGGGGCAGCGAACAACCTCAGCAGCGATGTCCTTGATGGAATCCTCGAACAGAACAACGTGGTCGGAGTCCCAATGCATAGAGCGGGTAACGTGAAGCGGCACGTAGGGGAAGAACTGCAGCAGGCTGGGCAGCTTGTCGGAAATGTTTTCCATGGGGTTGAAGTGACCCGCATCGATGAGCACTACATGGTTGCCGCCTTTCTTGGCAGCGTAGGATACGTAGAACTCCTGGTTGCCGGTGGTGAAGCCTTCAACACCGATGCCGAATACCTTCTGTTCAACCGCATCAATAACATGTGGGGTTTCGAAGGAATAGATTTCGTCGAGGGAGTCCTTCAGGCGTGCACGCAGGCCATAAGCGTCAGCGGCATAGTCCTTCAGGCCGTCAGGGATCCAGAAGTTGTTCAGGACCATGTCGTCCATTTCCTCGCCGATGCGCTCTGCGATCTGGCGGCAGGCGATGCAGTGACGGATCCAGAAATCGCGTACTTCTTTTTCGGGGCTGGAAACGGTAAGGCCTTCCTTTACCAGCGGGTGGCTGAACAAGGTGGGGTTGAAGTCGATGCCGAAGCCGTTCTTCTTTGCCCAGGTTACCCAGGGCTCGAAGTGCTTGTACTCGAGCTTGTCGCGATCAACCCAGGGGTTTTCCTCGGTGAAGATGGCGTAGCTCGCGTGCAGGTTAATGCGCTTCTTGCCGGGGATCAGGCTTGCTGCTTTCTCGAAGTCGGCCATGAGTTGTTCGGGGGTGGCGGCGCGGCCAGGGTAGTTGCCCGTGGTCATGATGCCACCGGAAGCTGCGTTGTCGTCGCCCTGATCGAAGCCGACAACATCGTCGCCCTGCCAGCAGTGCATGGAGATGGCCTTGTTTGCCAGGGTTTCGATCGCTGCCTCGGTGTCGATACCCTGCTTGGCATACGCTTCGCGCGCCAATTCGTACATAGTGGTCATGAATGCTCCTTATCTGTACCTAAAAGGTTGGTTGCTGTTATTCGAATCGCTTCACGTCGAATGACGTTGCGATAGCGTCGCGGACGCTTTGGAGGTCGGGGAATGCGCCATCGGCGATCATCTGCACGGCAAGGTTGCCCAAGCTTGTTCCCTCAACTGGACCGGCGAACACGGGAATGCCGCATGCGCGGGTGGTGAGTTCGTTCAGATATGCATCTTGGCAACCGCCTCCAACGATGTTGATGGAAGTGTAGGTGCGTCCGGTAAGCGATGCCATTTCTGCAATGGATTCCGCATAGCAGGAGGAAAGGCTTACATATACGCAGCGCATAAGCTGACCGACGGTTTGGGGCACGTCCTGCCCGGTTTCAAAGCAGGCGCGGCGAATCTCGTCGATCATGGAATCAGGCGCCAGGAAGCGGTCGTCGTTCACGTTCACGTGGGCTTCGAAGCTGTCTGCCTCTTTTGCGTGGGCAATGAGGTCGGGGAAGCCCCACTCGATTGCCTCATGCGTGAAGGGGGGCAGCTCGTCTTCGTCGGTTTGCTGATGGGTGTTTTTTCCCTCTACATAGGAAACGCCGTTCAGCTCGCGGCGAATAGACTGGATCATCCACAGGCCCATGATGTTCTTCAAGAAGCGGAAGCGCAGCTCAAAGCCGCCTTCATTGGTGAAGTTCTGGAAACGGGAGGCATCTGAGGTGATGGGGCCTTCGTTTTCAACGCCCAGCAAGCTCCAGGTGCCCGAAGAAAGGAACACCGCATCGGCATCGCGCGCGGGAACAGCCAGGTAAGCGCTGCCCGTGTCATGCGTGGCAGGCGCGATGATATGCGTGGGGTAGCCGATTGCTCCTTCGATTTCAGCGGTGACGGCACCCAAATCGGTGCCAGGCATAACCACATCGCAGAACATGCTGCGCGGAATGTCGAATGCCTCCAGGATGGTTTCATCCCACTGCTGGGTGCGTGCGTTCATCAGGCATGTGGTGGAAGCGTTGGTGTATTCGTTGGCCTTGGTGCCGGTTAGCAGGAAGGCCAGGTAGTCGGGGATCATCAAAAACGTTTCAGCGTTTTCAATCTGTTCGGGGTGCTCACGCTGGAGCGCCAGCAGCTGATAGATGGTATTGAACGGCTGGCGCTGAATACCCGTGCGGCGATACACCTCATCAGGCGAAACGATAGCATCTGCCACGGCGTACATGCCGCTGGTGCGCTCATCGCGGTAGGCTACCGCATCACCGAGCATGTTGTCTTCGGCATCGAGCAGCACGAAGTCGACCGCCCAGGTGTCGATACCCACGGTTTTAGGCGCATAGCCTGCTTCTTTGCATTTTGCCAAGCCAGCAACGGTTTCGCGGAACAGCATATCCACGTCCCAGCAGTCGTGACCGCCGGAGCGTTTCTGGATATTATCGAAGCGATGGATCTCAGTAAGCTCGATGGTTCCCCGCGGAGTAACCTCGCCGATTACCACGCGGCCGGAAGAGGCGCCGATATCGACGGCGGCATAGCAGTTGGTTTTGATTTCCATTAGTTATCCCCCTCTGCTTCAACGCCGATTTGTACGATCTGCATTACGTTGGTGGGGCGCGGCGAAGGCGCAGTTGGGTCGAAGCTTACAGCGTCGCCCGTTTGGCCGATGCGAGGAGAAGTGGTGCGGTCTCCCAAAGTGAACACGCAGATATCACCTTTGTTCACGAAGTTCTTTTTCACAACGACGCTGCGAGCTTGCTCAAGAACGTACGAGGCGTCACCAACAACTTTGCCCAAAAGCGGCGTAACGCCCCAGTTCAGCTGCAAAGAGCGTCGGTATTCTTCCGAAGTGGTTACCGCATAGATGGGCATCTTCGGACGGTAATTGGAAACGATACGGGCCGTGCGGCCGGTCATCGTAGGGGTAACGATGCAGCAAGCGCCCACGTTTTCTGCGGCGGTTACGGCAGCCAAGCCTACAACAGCGGAAATGCTCTTCTGCTCTGCGTTGCGGTTGGGGATGGAGCCTTCGTCGTAGATATGCGATTCGCTTGCCTCGGCAATGCGTGCCATGGTTTGTACTGCGGGAACTGGATACATACCGATGGCGGTTTCACCGGAAAGGGTAACGGCATCGGTTCCGTCGTAGATGGCGTTTGCCACGTCGGCAACCTCTGCGCGCGTTGGGCGGGGGTTGCGGATCATGGAATCGAGCATCTGCGTGGCGGTGATAACCGGACGGTAGGCGCGGTTGCAGGCTTTGATGATCTTCTTCTGCAAGTGCGGAACCTGGTTAGAGGGAACCTCTACGCCCAAGTCGCCGCGGGCAACCATCACGGCATCGGAGACTTCGATGATTTCTTCGATGTGATCTACTGCATGCGCGTTTTCGATTTTTGCTACGATTCGAATGCTTTCGCCGCCGTTTTCTGCGAGGAAAGCGCGAATGGCACGCACGTCTTCGCCGCAGCTTACGAATGATGCTGCTACGAAATCGACGCCCTGCTGAATGCCGAACAGGAGGTCTTCCTTATCCTGTTCGGTCATAACGGGCAGCGGAACGTTGGTGCCAGGCAGGTTCAGCTGCTTGCATTCGCCGAGCATGCCGGAGTTCTGAACGGTACATTGGATGTCGGACCCCAGGATACGATCGACGGCGAGTTCGATTAGGCCGTCGTCGATAAGGATGATGGTGCCGGGCTCAACATACTTATAGAGCCCTTTGAACGTTTGATGCACGCGGCGGGAAGTGCCGGCGATGTCATCTTCGGTGAGGAAGAAGTTGTCGCCCGCGCGGAGCAGCACGGGCTCGTTGCCCTCAAGCTTGCCGGTGCGGATAGAGGGCCCTTTCGTATCGAGCATGAGGGCGCAGGGTGCGTCCAGCTCGCGACGAACCTTTTTCAGGCGGTCCATGCGCGCTTTATGCTCGGCGCGGGAGCCATGTGAGAAGTTGCAGCGGGCAACGTCCATGCCTGCTAGCACAAGATTTTTCAATGCTGACTCAGAGTCCACGGCGGGACCCAGGGTGCAGATGATCTTGGTTCGCTTCATCATAGGGATGATGCGCCTTTCGACCGTGCGGTAAACGCCCGTTCATGGGGTTAGTTCGACCGCTAAACGACAATACGTTCAGAATTGTAAACGAAAATTAAGAAGTATGCTTGTGTTCATCGTTTTTTCTAAAGCTGCATACATTGCAGTGGGTGTTGGCTGCGCTCGTCTGGGTGCCGATTGCGCCGGCTCGTGTTACGCGGAGTGTTACGCGCACTGTTTCGATGCTGCCGTAGGTGCCAGTCGTGGTAGTCTGATGGGGAGAATCGAAAGGCGGCCATTATGACCTGCAGCAACCCAAATGCCACCGAATCGGCAAACGTAACCGAGAAGTTGAAAGCCCACGCGCGAGAGCTCGAGCCTTACGTTATCGAGCGTCGGCGCCACTTTCATGCGTATCCCGAATTGAGCGCTCGTGAGGTCTCCACTTCGCGCACGATTGCTGAAGAGCTCGATAAGCTTGGTATCGAATATGTGCGAGCGGGGGGAACGGGGCTCATTGCCACCATCAAAGGTACCGCGCCCGATGCGTATGACGAAGAGGGCAAGCCGCGCCGTCGCATTGCGCTTCGAACCGATATGGATGCGTTGCCCGTTTTGGAGCAGACGAAGCTACCCTTCGCGTCGCGGAACGAAGGGGTTATGCATGCCTATGGCCACGACTGTCACATGGCAATGATGCTCGGCGCTGTTCACCTGCTTCTGGGCATTCGAGACCAACTGCATGGCGAGGTGCGTGTCTTGTTCCAGCCGGCGGAAGAGATATCGGTCGGTTCGCGCAAGATGATTGCTGAAGGTGCGCTCGATGGGGTGGATACCATTTATGCTGCTCATATTTGGAGCGAAGTGGAAGCGGGTACCATTTCCGCCGAAGCGGGGCCGCGCATGGCGAATTGCGACTGGTTCCGCATTGATGTCGCGGGCGCTAGCGCGCATGGCGCCATGCCCCACAAGGGCGTCGATGCCATCGTTGTGGGCGCTGCGGTTATCGATGCGTTGCAGGTTATCGTCAGCCGCGACGTTTCCCCGTTCGATCCTGCGGTTATCACGATTGGCGAATTCCATGGCGGTGTTGCGCGAAACATCATGGCGGGCACAGCGTACCGAACGGGCACGGTTCGCTCGTTCACGCCCGAAGTGCGCGATTACATCAAGGAGCGCATGGCCCACGTGGTTGAAGAAGTGGCGCTTTCGTATGGCGCAACCGCGAAATTCGAGTGGACGTACGGCAATTCGTGCCTGGTGAACGACGAGGCTTGCGCCGCACGTGCGCAAAACGCCATTGCAAAGGTTCTTGGCGAAGAGGCGCTTTGCCATTACGAGGGTACGCTTTCGGGTGAAGACTTCACCGAGTACCTGGCAAAGGTTCCCGGCGTGCTCGTGTTTATTGGTGCCCGTAATCCGGAAGTGGGCGCAACGTATCCGCAGCACAGTTGTTTCTACAATGTCGACGAAAGCGTTCTGGTGGGTGGCTCGCTTGCTGCAGCGCAGTATGCCTTCGATTTCCTCTCTGAAGAATAGAAGGGCTGCAGTTTTCGGCCTTGCTGCCTTGCCCGCCTGTTTCACTGATTTGCGCCGTCGTTCCCTTGCCCGGGGCGGCGGCGTTTTTTTATGCGGTGAGGCGCCTGGCCTGCAGTTTGGCCATTTTCCCGTCCGTATGGCACTACCGCCTCCCGTGCCCGCCCGATACGATTTTTCCATCTGACGAACACATGAACGAGGGGAGCGGTCATGAATGCCAGGGACAACATGCACAGAACAGGCAGCTGCACCGAAGGCGGCTTCGCCAAGGCGTCTGCGCGCTTCGGCGTGGTAACCGCGCAGGGCGGCTGGCGCAAGGTGACGTGGGGCGTCGTCGCCGGGGTTGCCGCCGTGGCAACCGCGGGGTCGTTGATGGTGCCCAGCGCCGCGCTCGCCGCCGAGTGGGTCGATGTAGGCGGCAACCAGTACAACGCCGGCACCGCGGCGGGCGACGACGCCGGCACCTGGAGCTGGGACGGCGCTGACGACATGAAGCTCAACGGCTACAACGGCGGCGAGATCAAGGCCGCCGGCAAGCTCAACGTTGCCTACGAGGGCAAGAACATCGTGAAAACCGAGCCTGATTACACCGGAGCCGCCATCAAGGCGCAGGACGGCACTAGCCAGAAAGCAGAGTTGAACATAACGAGCTCGAATAGCACGGATGAGCTCAATGTGACAGCCGAGGCCGATGCAATTAAATCCACAGGCGACCTCTCCATTTCCGGCCCAGGCACTGTGAACACCACAAGCACTGCTTCCGACGGAATTGAGGCAAAGGGCAATCTCTCTATCACGGGCTCGGGCACCGTGAATGCAACGGGCGGTACCGAAGGCATCCAATCCAAGGGCAAGACCACCATCGATTCCTCTGGCACAGTGATCGCTAAAGGAGGTGAAGGTTACGGCATCGCCGCGGGCAGTGACCTGATCATCAAAGGTGGCGGCAAGGTAGAGGCAAGCTCTATAGGAGAAGCGGCGATTTGGGCTGACGACGGCATTAACATCTCAGGCGGAAGCCAGGTCGAGGCGAGCTCCAGGGAAACTCTTGCCGTCGACACCGATGGCGGCCTCGCGGTCGCGGACGCCTCCCTTAACGCAAGCGGTGTTGAATATGGTGTCTATGGCTACAAGGGCATTGCGCTCGACCACGCGACCGTGACGGTCCGTACAAGCGGGGGCGGCGGCCAAGCTATCGCACTCTTCACCGACGGGGACGACATCGTCATCAAGAATGGTTCCATCGTGGACGCGTTCGCAGAAGGAGAGTTCTCAGCTGCGATCTCTACTAGAAACCATCAGCCCAACATCGCGGGTGGCCATATCTACATCAGCGACTCCGTTGTCAAGGCTATAGCCCGCTATGTCGAGTCCGGTAGCGACGGACCCGATCACTACAGCAACGACCAAAGTGGCGAGGTTATCCCCAAGCATAGGGGCATGAACCTGGGCATCTTCGCCCAGACCTACGAGGGCATCACGCCCGCGACCATCTCGATCGTTCGCAGCAAGGTCACGGCTGAGGGAGACACGGCGGCAATCTTCGCCCTTGCCATAAGCGAGGACGGCAAGGCGATCGGCACTATCGAGATCGAAGGCGCCATCATCCAGACGCCTGCGGGCGGCAAGATCATTGACTATCGCTACGAGGAAGAGTACAGCCGCGGCATCTCCTACGAGGCAGGCCAAACCATCGGCACGGGCGATGCCGTAGTCGACTCCCCCTATAACGAAGCTGTTGCCAAGAGCACGGTCATCGCGCCTTCCGAGGAGGCCAAGCCCGAGGCCGACCCTGAGGAAGCCAAGCCCGTGGTGAAGCCAGCCAAGCAGCAAACGCTCGTGACGGGCGCCAAGGCCGAGCCTGCGGAGGCAAAGAAGAACCTTCCTGCGACGGGGGACGCATCGCCTGTAGGGCTTGCTGCCACAGCTTTCGCTGGCGTGGCTGCGGCATTCGCGAGCTTGGCTGCTCTGCTCGCCGGGTTCGTCGCTCGCCGCAAGCGAGAATAAGAGCTACGTTTTAAGCGAAGTGTGTATTTCGCTTGGATGATTTGTTCAATGTGGCTGGCGCCAGTGCGGTGCCAGCCACGCTATTTCAGCATGAATTCTTTCAGCCCCGAGCGGCTGGTTATTCCCAGCTTCGCATACGTTGTTGAAAGCCTGTTTTTCACCGTACCGCGTGAAATCCCCATATGATCTGCGATTTCAGTGTTGGACCAACCGCGGCATGCCAGCATCGAAATGGCGAATTCCGTTGTGGTAAGACTGTCGGCAACGGTTTTGTGTGCTGCGGGGTTATGAACATGCCGCCATCCGCGGCTGAATCGGTAGGTGATTTCGATTACCCGTGCAAATTCGTGCGAGTAATCTTTTTTGAGGCACGCTTCAGGCAGACCCTGAAGAAGACCGTGGTGTTCCCCGATTGTTTCGATCAGGTCGTCTGCTCGGGCTATGCTCCAAGCTTCCATAAAGTGGCATTCTGCCTTTTCGGGTTGTCGTTTGCTCATCCAACCCATTGCTGCCACAAGATGAAGGAACATTTCAGAGATGGGGTAGCGCGCCTGCTTCATCCCCAGGGCGTTTTCTGCCATTCCTATGCAGCGGCCGTAATCGCCGGTGAGATATGCCTGGTGAGCCATGGCGTAGGTCGCGAATAGGCGGAGGCCTTCGGGCAGCAGGGCGCTTTGTAAAAATCATCTGCTGTTACAGGTGGCTTCAGGTGCAGTAGGACGCTCGATGACGCCGTGAATAGTAAATAGGCGGCACGTTCTCGGTCGCCGTATTCATCGTTGAGGTGCTCTTCTGATGACGCCAGGTTAAGCAGGCAGGCGCGAGCGGCGTGGGCGTGGTCGAGCGATAGGTTTGCGAACCCGCAGATGAAGCATGACGAGATGCGCAATGCCAAGACGTCCGAGGTAAGGAAGGGCTCTGCAAGGCGGCATGCTTCGTCGGCCTTGCCGCGAAAATAGGCAGCTTCTGCCAACGCGATGGTTCGGTAGTCGCTGTCGGGCATGGCCTCGATAGCGCCATCGAGGTGGCCCGGTTCGAACGACGAGCAGATGAGCGGCATGGGGGCATGCCATATGTTCGGCTGGGGGTTGGCCACGGTGCCTCCTCGAAATATACGTATTGCCGGTTCAGCCGTTAGGGACAGAGTGGCAGGCCGAAGGCAGTCTAGCCGAAAGTCGGATAACCTCAAAGCGTGCACCCTCAAAAGGTAGATAAAGCCAAAAACGAACAAGTCGTATCTCATGTAGTGCTAAGAGAGAACAGATCATGTGGCAAGTAACGCCGAAGGCGAACAAGCCAAAAGGTGAAGATCCTAAGCCCTAAAGCAAAACCGTTTCGTTTCGATAATAGCGCGAATGAAAACGCAATAGATTGGATATTAGACCAATTGCCGGAGCGAACGCGCTTCGTGTCCAGACTGCATGCTCTGCCGCTTCTTCGCTTCTCGAGCTTTTCTGCGCCCGTGCCGCACCCCCCCCTCCCTCACGTGCTGCACCCGTGCCCCATAGCGCTATGACGCTGCATGTTGTCACCCCCTGCCGCATCTCAGCCACCTCCGCAGCGCTGCAATGGGCTTACCCTATAGCTCCGAACCGGGCCGATTCCCACAATGGCACCGCCTTGAAGCTGTCCTTGAGGGCGCAGAAACAGAAAATTGGCCCGTGCTGCAACTTTTTTGCGATTAGGGATTGCTACGGATCCCTCCAACCGCAGACTGGATCGTAAAAGCGCAGGTGGTCTGCTGCAAAGTGGCTATTTTTCGCTTTGCAGAGGCGGAGGGGAGCCCCTAATCGCAAAAAAGTTGCAAAAACGCTCTGATTTTTGTTTTTGCGGTAGGTGGATCGCTGCAGCGGGGCAAATCCTGCAAAAGACGGATCGTCGCAGCGGGGCGGCTCCCGGAAGGGGGGGGGTTGCCGCAGCGGGGCAGATCATACAAAGGGCTGGTTCAGCGCGAAGCGGTGTGTCCGTTCGCATCCATTTTGCTACGCGCTTTGCTTGCGACGATGATACAGTTTGTGTAACGGAATGCGCCCCTTTTTGGTTGGCTCCAACGTTGTGGGGCTGATCGCATGTGGGGTTTTAGGTGCGCATGAGAGGGAGGCATCATGGCTCAGAAAGAGGTAATTAGGTGGGGCGTCATCGGTTGCGGTGACGTTGTGGAAACGAAAAATGGCCCTGGCCTATATTTGGCCGACGGATCGGAGCTAGTTGGTATCTGGAATCGGACGAAGCAGAAAGCGGTTGACTGGTGTGAGCGCCACGGTCATGGGCGAGCATTTGATTCGCTGAATGAGCTTCTGAACTGTCCCGATATCGACATTGTCTACGTCGCCACAACGCCAAACTGCCACAAAGAGCATGCTATTGCCGTTGCCGAGGCGGGCAAGGATTGCTATCTCGAAAAGCCTATTGCGCTTTCATGGGACGAGGCGCAAGAGATAAAGGCCGCGTTCGAGAGGGCGGGGAAGCGTTGCTTTGTGGCTCATTATCGTCGCGGAATGCCACGTTACCGCGAGCTTAAGCAGGTGCTTGATGCGGGCAAGATCGGCACTGTTCGCGGCGTTCAGGTTATTCGCACTCAGCGCCAAACCGCCGAAGAGATGCTTCCCGAGGCGGAAAAGCCTTGGCGTGTTCGCCCTGAGGTTTCCGGGGGCAGCCATTTCTTCGAGGGCGATGCGCATATGCTCGACCTTATTGCGTTTCTTGCGGGAACCATCACTGATTTCAACCTGAAGGTAGACAACCGCACGGGGTTCTACCCAGGCGAAGACACGGTCGCCTTTTCGGGCGAGACCGAAAACCGCGTTATGGTTTCGGGGATTTGGTGCTATGCCACGTATAAGGCTATCGACCGATTCCTTATTTATGGAGACAAGGGAAGCGTCGAGTTTTCTTACTATGACAACGCTGCGCCGATCCGCATCGAGACGCTTGCCGATGGCGATGCGGTAGCGCACGAAGGCGTGATGGGCGGCGTTCGCAAGGAAGCGGAACTGGTGCAAGAAGAGCTGTGTCCGCCTGTGGAGAGCTATCCGGGAAATGGCCAGATTCAGGACATCGTCGATGTTCTGCGCGGCGTGCCCGGTGCCGAATGCACGAGCACGCTCGATAACGCCATGAACACCCTCCGCATAACCTGGGCCGCTCATGAACTGCGCGCAAAACAACGAGGCGAAGCGCGTGAAACAGCGTAGCGAATAAAGACGCTGCTTGATTGCCTGCCGGAATCCTGATTGTGTCTCTGCTCTTGGAACAATCAACAAGTAAAAAGAAAGGGGCTCGGCAACAGTGCCGAGCCCCTAGAGTAAGTTCTTGCTTGTAGCGTTTGTCCTAATCCATCTTGTGGTTGATGCCGTAACCGAACAGGGGCTTCGACTGAATTGCCAGGTAGATGCAGAATAACAGGCCAACAATAGCCGCTGCGAGCAGCAGGCCCATCATGGTGTACAGAGCGCCGGTTTCTCCCATGGCAGTAGTCATCGCGCCAACGATGAAGGGAAGGAAGGTTGCGCCAACACCCATGAAGGTCATGTACATTCCGGTGTTGCGACCCTTAGGGCCGGGGCAGTAGTTCTGGCGAACAACCAAGCCCGTCTGCAAAGCGCCACCAGCAGCGAAGAAGCCGAGCAGCGCGATGGCAACGTATACGATGGCGACATTGGGAACAACCAATACCAAAGCCAGGGCCAGAGCGGAGAAAGCGAAGTCGATCAACAGAACCTTCAGCGGGTTCCAACGAAGTTTGCCCATTACTACTGCCCAGAAGAACACGGCGGTAATGGAACCCACGGTGTAAATGGAGGCAAGAGCGGCGCCGCCCATTTCGTCGAGGCCAAGGTTGGCCATGCCGAATGCCTTGGTGTACTGCTGTGCGCCGTACATGATAAACATGCAGATGAAGGCCATGACCAGGGTGAATACCTGAACCAGCACGCCTGGCTTCTTGAGCATGGCGTCTTTTGCCGCCTGAATTTCAGCCTGAGCTTCGTCTATGCCGTTGTTGCCATCGGTTTTGGTGGCGCGTTCGTCATCGTAGCGGAAGGGCGTGACGATGGTCATGATCAGGCATACAACGGAAAGCACGATAGGCAGATAGATGTTAACGTGCCAAATATGAGGTGCACTGAATGCTGCAACGAAGATGGGGTAGATAACGCCCATAACGGAAACGGCAGCCTTGATGCCGATAACGCCAGAGGCAGCGTATTTGGGCTCTGCTTCCTGTGCGGCGGGGTAGAGGGCTGCGTCCCAGAAGCCGGATGTTGCAACGCCAGACAAGAAGGCGGCGATGTAACAAGCGGTTGCGTCGGTTGCCAGCAGCATCATGGTGAAGCAGATGATGTAGGCAACAGCGCCTGCGACGGCGAACTTCTTACGTCCGACGCGGTCGGAGAGCTCGCCGCCAATCCATACGCTTAGCAGTTTGCCGAATCCCATGGCGGCAATTGCCATCGAAACCGCAGCGGAACCTGCGGTGGGGTCGGTGATACCCCATTGGGTGTAGAAGTTGACTTTGTTCTGGCTCAAGATCAGGGCCTGGATGCCGTAGGTGAAATAGCACATGTACACCGTTGCCAGCGCGAAGCCGTAGTGCTTTACCTTTTCTGCTGCTGCAGACAATTCGTTCTCCTTACATTCTTTGGACATGCTGCTCGTTTGAAACGAAGACGGTATCCCCTGCAAGGAGCCTCCCTCGGGCCCACTCATGACGCCTTGGATTCGTAGAGTTCTGTTGCGCGGGCGCGCAAACGTTTGTGTATGCTACTCCTCGGTAAAAAACCGAACATGTTCGATGCGAATGGGTAATATTCATTTTCGAATAGGAATCGATAGCCTTTAGCTATGATACGAGGAAGAGGTGAATTATTTCTCGATCTATTGGGAATCTATTCGTCTATCCCATTCAATTTCTATGGATTCATTTCTTACGAATATAGATAGGTAACGGATGGCGATGCCGTGCAGATGCCCAGTGGTGCAGGTGGTATTCTTATGCTCATCGTATAAAACGCGCGCCTTTTAGGCTTGCCCTGCGTTAAAGCGAAGCATGTATTCGAAGCAGTGCGTGCTCGTGGCAAAGTGAGTAGAGATCGTTGAGCTTTGCCTTTGATGGCGGGGCTGCGATTTGCGCTTAGGGTGAAGCAACAAAGGGGAAATGGCGTGCGTGTAGAGAGAGGGCATTCGGCATGGCAATCATGCTGGATGAATTTGTACGGAGGGATGCTGGATGAGCTCCAAGAAAAAGAACCAGAAAACCAATCCCAATAAAAGAAAGAACGACGAAACGGTGATTATCTGCCCGTATTGCGGCGGCACCCATTTTGAGTACACGGCTGAAAAGCGCCGCGTTCCCAGCAAATGGTATGTGCATGTAATCACGGCGATCGTTATTATCGGCATCGCATTTGTAATGCCATATTTCTCTATCGCGTTTGCCATCGCTTACGTCGTGCTGACATTCATGCCTCGCAAGGTTCTGGTGGGCACATGCAAAGATTGTGGTGAAGAAACGCTGTTCAATCGTCCGGAGGATGGCAGCATGAAGCCGAGCTTCGATCAGCCTCACCTGTAAAAGGCTCTGCGGTCTGAGCCCGGTCTTGTTAGCGGGGAGTCTTTTCGGACAGAATCAGCTTCATCTGTGGACGTTTCGGTTTGGTCCGGCATCGTCTTTTAAGGTTTCGACCCGATCGTCTCTATTTGTAAGGGCATTTTCGGTCCGAATCGGCCTCATCCATAAGATCGCTTTGTTTTGGATTGGCTGCATCCGCAAAAAGATGCTTGTGACTTGAGAGGCCTTCGTTTCCGAAGGGGACGATTCGGAAACGACCCAACATGGCAACAAGACCGTTGCACAACGGAAATACTTCGCAGTTACGATGAATGCGAAAACAAACGAGGGTGCTCCATTCTATTAGCGAATGGGGCACCCTCTATAATTCATCGGAGGTGCGGTTATGGCTAAAAACGTGAAGAACGCAAGCAAGGCACAGGCCGAAGGCCTGAAGTATGTTCCCATGCGTAAAGCCGCTCGGGCTATGACGTTTGTTGCGGGCGTTTTATCCTCAGGCATCGTAGTGTTTTCCGTCGCTGAAGCGGCGTGGGCGTGGGCAGCGGTCTTTGCGGCGATGGCAGCTGTGGCGTTCTATCTTGCGTACGCTATGACTATCGATCTACATGAAGCGCACTGAATTAGCAAGACACCGCGCTAGTTATTGGTGGGGTCAAATCCCCACATACGCACTTCGGTTTCAAGCGTAACGCCGAACTGGTCCGCTACTGCCGCTTGCACGTCGCGGATAACCTGCAAGACATCGGCTGCACTTGCGTTGCCGGTATTCACCACGAAACCAGCATGCTTGGTGGAAACCTGGGCATCCCCAACTGAATGGCCTTGCATGCCCGAATCCTGAATGAGCTTGCCTGCAAAATAGCCTTCTGGGCGCTTGAACGTGCTGCCTGCGCTTGCCATTTCGAGAGGCTGCTTGGAAGAGCGGCGTTGGGCTAAGTCGTCCATCTTGGCGCGAATATCATCCTTGTCTCCTGCCGCAAGCTGAAGGGTTGCCCCCAACACAACAAGCCCCTTATCGCTCATCATGCTGTGGCGATAACTCCAATCGGCTTCTTCTGCAGGGATTTCGCGAACCGTGCCGTCGGGGAAGAGGCAGGAAACGCTAACCGCAACATCTTTGAACTCGCCATCGTAGGCGCCTGCGTTCATGATTGCCGCTCCACCAACAGAACCTGGGATTCCGCTGGCAAACTCGTAACCTGTAAGCTCCGCTTCGAGCGCCGCTTGCGCAACAGCTTCATTGGTCGCTCCAGCTTGAGCATGAACAATGGATCCGTCGATGGAAATGTGGGCCATGCGCTCGCCGATTTCGATAACCACACCAGGCAAGCCTGCATCGGAAACGAGCAAATCGCTTCCGCAGCCTACGATCCACCAGGGGGCATCTGCCTTTTCGGCGGCGCTGATTGCCGCGGTAATGTCTGCGGCATTGCTTGCTCGTACGAAGAACTGGGCGGGACCGCCGCAGCGGAACGTGGTGTGTTTGCTCATGGGCTCATTTTTTAGCAGGTCGTCGCTGGCAAAGATTTGAGCAAGAGCGGTATTGAGTTCTTCGATATTCATATATGCCTACTTATCGTGTTTGGTTCCGAGTGTTTTGTTGCGGCTGCGCAAATGTGCCTGCCTATTTGACTGATGGCTTGCGGTAACCGCAAGAGATAAATTGGTTTTTGATTTGCGTGGTGGTTTTAGCGCACCGTGTAAATCCGTTTAAGTGTAGCGTAATCGGGCGATGCGGTGAAAATGGCGAAAGCAAGTGCTGTGTGCTTGTGGGACGCCGTCAATCGACGAGGCGGGCGCAAGAGCTTTGCGTTGCCCTTATTGGGGCACGACGTTGACGCGGCATCATTCGGGATGCAAAACCCGTTTAACCTACATCGGACGTGAAAACTGCATGGTCGGCACTTAGCGCAATTTGTGCCGATATCGAAACTTCACAGAGCCTGCATTACGTGGAGTCTGGCAGATCCTGCATTGTTGGGAAGCCCAATGAAGTCCGCTCTGGGCAACGATGCCGACGTTGCCTTTAATTGCCAATAAAACCTGCAGGGCGCTTTTCCCTGTCGGTTTTGCACTATTCACTCCACAAGAGTAAAGTGGCTTCCATATTCGCGGATGAAATGCGCCTGGGGGAGGCGCGTTAAAGGGGAAGTTCATGGAAAAATACCTATTCTGGGGCACGTTTTTCTTCGCCTATCTAATTAATGGTATTACCGGCTTCGCGGGCAATATCTTCGCAATGCCAGTGGGCATGGCCACCATTGGCCACGAAGAGTCCATCGTGGTGCTGAACTGTACCGGATTTCTTGCCAGCGTGCTTATTGCTTTCACAGGTATCAAGCATGTGGTGTGGAAAGAACTGGCGAAGATGTGCGTGATCATGGCGATTTTCATGGCCATTGGCGCGTGGATCAACACCATTGCCCCGCTGAGTATCCTTTCTAAGGTATACGGCGTTGCGGTTTTGGTTATTGCTATCCGCGGTTTGTTCTTTAACAAGAAAAATAAGCTTTTACCCGATTGGCTTCTGTACTGCATTCTTGCCATAGCTGGTCTTATTCAGGGCATGTTTGTTTCCGGCGGCTCTTTTCTGGCTATTTACGCTTTGCAGAAGATTCGGGATAAGGAAGCGTTCCGGGCAACCACCACTATGACCTGGGTGTTCCTGAACGGTGCCTATGCTCTTTATGGCATTCAAGGCGGCTCCCTTGGCGGTGATGGCTTGCTTACGTTGGCAGTGTGCATCCCCTTGCTTATTCTTTCCACCTGGTTGGGCGGCCTTATCCAGAAGCGCATCAGCCAAGAGCAGTTCGTGAAGTTCACCTACGTCCTGCTTACCGTAATTGGCTGCGTGCTTTTAATTAAGTAAGTGTTCGGAATGCGCGCCGCATGGCGGTGTCGGGCTGGGGTCTGGAGCGCCTCAAGCCACCCATTCCGCTGTTCAAAAGGAGGCTACGGGCCTCCTTTTTCATGTGCTTCATTGCTTCAAGCTGAATGAAGATGCTCTTTGAACATCTAACAGGAATGGCGTTCAGAGTTGCTTTCGCGGCTCCAGACCCAGCCCGACACCGCCATGCGGCGCGCATTCCGAACCTAACAAAAAGCAGCTGATTGCAGTGAGTTTTCCGGGCTTCGCGAACTGCTCTTGGCTGATGCGCTTTTGTCGTAATCCCTTGGGCGCAAGGAAAGAAAGAGCTCGCGGTGGCGAGCCCTTTCTTAGCGGTTTGCTTTTAGGCGTGCGAAAAGGCTGGTGCTGTTTTGGCGCACCCAGCTTATGAATTCGCTTTCCGTCATGGTGAGCGTGATGTTACCCATACGCAAGGGCGCCAATACCAGGTACATCATCTTGGTGCGGGGTCGCGCCTTCTTCAACGCTTCGCGTGCGTGAGGAGTGGATATCATTTGCTTGATGGCGGCACGCTTCTCTTCCTTCGAAAGCGTGCAGTTGCGGTTAGTTACGTTTTCGATGCAGCCAACTAGCCGTTCTGCGTAGCGACGGGCTAAGAACTCCTCGATTTCGGGAGAATCCAAGTTCCAATACGCGTATAGCTCGTTCATCCAGCGATGTTCTTCTTCACGTTTGTCGTACATGTCGGGACGGTACTTGGTGTTTTCGCTTTCGGCGCGAGCACGCAGGAAATGGTAGTAGTGACCGTCGATGCACCCCACGCGTTCGATGTCTCGCATGACATCGAGGTTGAACGGTAGGTCGTCCCAGAACGTGCCAGGGAATCGGATGCCCTTTTCCTTGATGTAGCTGCGACGATACAGCTTGTTCCACGGCGCATACAGAAGTTGAGCATCGAAAAGCTGGCAGGCATTTGCGCGGAATTCTTCTTGCGATTCGAAGATGCGATCGGGTGCATTGCGCAGCTCGCGATAGTACTTGCCTTCGTCGTCGTAGTACGTGTCGATGGTAAAACCGGTAATAAGAAGGTCGAGGTTGCGCTCGGAAGCAACGCGGTACATGTCCTTCAGCATGGTGCGATCGCACCAGTCGTCGCCGTCCATGAAGTACAGGTAATCGCCACGAGCGATTTCAATAGCGGCGTTGCGTGCAGCGGCGGCTCCCTGGTTTTCCTGATGGATTACACGGATGCGCACATCGTCATCGGCAAGTTTGTCGCACAGAGCGCCACTGCCATCGGTGCTTCCATCGTCTACCAGCAGAATCTCGTAGCTGGTGCATGTTTGATTCTGCAGCGAGCCAACGGCACGACGTAGCCAAGATTCTACGTTGTAGACAGGAATAATGACGCTTATCGCGGGACTGTGTGACACGAACACCTTCTCCTGAATCTACGGGTTTCAACTCGCTCATTCTACACAATGCAGTAGTGCTGCATGTGTTGCCTGACGGGGAGTACAAGGTACTTCCACGTTTTGGTGGCTGCTCTCCACAAAGGCTGCAAAAGTAAGCTGTTGGC
>OLRR01000950.1_pt1 | contig 20327 bp, 14 predicted proteins | sample 1671941 | NCBI WGS metagenome assembly OLRR01 (sample SAMEA3136628, study PRJEB25190) | human gut metagenome
GTGTGGGCGATGTGATTATGAGCGGTGCCCAGCCGATGCATATGTTCCATCTGCCGGTTCTGCGGGTGGGCCGGTATATGGCAAGCCCGGAGTATCTGTTTGTGAAGCGTTTGATGGATATTGTGGTTTCGTTGGCTGGACTGGTAATTCTCAGCCCGTTGCTCCTCATCACGGCCATTGCTGTCAAGTCTGATGGCGGTCCGGCTTTTTACAAGCAGGTTCGCCTGACCAAAGATGGTAAGCAGTTTGAGATTCTGAAGTTCCGCTCGATGCGTGTGGATGCCGAAAAAGATGGTGTGGCGCGTCTTTCCACCGGTGATAAAGATGACCGCATCACGAAGGTGGGACACATCATCCGCGCTTGCCGCCTGGATGAGTTGCCTCAGTTACTGAATATTCTAAAAGGTGATCTGTCTATTGTAGGCCCTCGTCCGGAGCGCCCGGAGATCGCCGCCCAGTATTGTGAGGAGATGCCGGAGTTTGCGCTGCGGCTTCAGGCAAAGGCTGGCTTGACCGGTTATGCGCAGGTGTACGGCAAGTACAACACCACCCCCTACGATAAGCTGCAGATGGATCTGATGTACATTGCACATCCCAGCCTGATTGAGGATCTGAAGATCATGCTGGCAACGGTGAAGATTTTGTTCATGCCGGAGAGCACTGAGGGTGTGGCAGAAGGTGCAACTACGGCGATGGGACAGGAGACAGAAGAATGATGCAGAATTACAGTGTCTTGATGTCCGTTTATTATAAGGAAAAGCCAGAATACCTCGAGCAAGCAATTGAAAGTGTTCAATCACAGACGTTCCCAACTGATGATTTCATACTGGTATGTGACGGACCACTGAATGATGCGCTGGACAAGGTGATTGCCAAAAAGCAGCGAGAGATGGGGATAACTTTAAATGTCGTTCGCCTTGCTAAGAACGGTGGACTTGGCAATGCACTGAATGAAGGCATCAAACATTGCAAAAATGAACTGGTTGCCAGAATGGACAGTGATGATATTGCGTATCCGCATCGCTGTGAGAAACAGCTTGCTGTGTTTAACGAGCATCCAGAAGTGAGTATTTGCTCCGGCATCGTGGAAGAGTTTACTACTGATCCGAATACCGTCGATGCGAAGCGTGTGCCACCGGAGACGAATGCGGAAATTGTAGAATTTGCAAAGAAGCGCAATCCGTTTAATCATCCCTGCGTGATGTATAAGAAATCCGCAGTCGAAGCTGTTGGTTCTTATCAGGACTTCTACTTGTTGGAGGACTATTACCTTTGGCTCCGGATGCTGATGGCGGGGTATCAAGGCTACAACATTCAAGAGCCGTTGCTCCATATGAGGGCCGGCTTGGATATGTACCTGCGGCGTGCCGGTTGGAAGTATATCAAGGCGCAGACAAAGCTGTTCAAGTTTATGAAACAGCAAGGCTTTATAGGGAAAGGGCAGTACATAAAAAGCTGTGTGATTCGTAGCGGGTCAGCGTTGGCTCCGAATTGGCTACGGAGGTTTATGTTTGAGAAAATGCTGAGAAAGTAGATCTCGTTGGACTGGGAAAATGTGTATGAAAATTAGGATAAACAAAAATACATTGGCATGTGCATTCTGGACTGTCTCTATGATGGCGTACATGTTTCAGTGTTACCAGAGAGAGCTTGCAACATTAATTGTCCCATGTCTGGCGACATTTCTTTTGCTCGAGAGTAATCATATGAAATTCCAATCGTACAGAAGTTGGATGCCATTATACTGCTTTTTCTTTTTTTATCTGACAATTTCAGGGATAATTTCGTATATAAATGGCTCGTCTATTGGAAGTATGCTACGGTTTTATTTGATTCTTTTGGCAATTCCATTGGCACAATGTGTAAGAGAACCTAATTTTCATGCAGAATGGATAGTTCTTAAAATACTTGCGGTGGTTAAGGCGAGTACAGTTTTGCTTACATGGATAGATGTTTTCATCAAACAGGATTATCAATCCTACCGTATGTGGGCAAAAAGTACGGGGGCGGGAGATATCTATATTTTAAACGGCATACCGCGAGTACAAATTTTAGGAACAAGTATATTTGTGACACTGTTTATCTGTGAATTCATGAAAGAACGCAGATTGACATTTTACGGAGCACTAATGGCAGTAACTGCCCTTGCGGCAGGAAATTCGGCATACGTTTTGGGAATATTTGCTTTTGTAGTGTTTTATTATGGTCCGGTACTTCTGAAATGGATTAAAAAGAAACACTGGAAATTGATCTTCGTTATTCCAATTTCAATAGTGATGGTTACAGTATTTGGATTCTATTCGTTGAGATCGATGAAGGTAAAGGCAGAATTTTCAAATGCGGTTCGAGTAGAACAAATTCAGGTGCTAACGGAAACAAATCCCATTATCGGGAGTGGTTTAGGACATAACGTCAGTGGCGGAGGAGTGTGGAGGCAGTATGATGGCGATACGTATTTCGAATTACAAACGCTATATATCTACAATCAAATTGGAATAATTGGACTAGGAACTTTTTATTTACTGACACTTATTCCATATGCTAGACAAAAAAAGCGAAAAAAACTTATGTGCTATATAACATACCTGATTTACACCTTTTTTAATCCGTACTGTTTTGATAGCACACATATATTTGCAGTTCTGCTAATTACTAATTGTGTTGAATAAAATTGCCAACTTATTGATTCTGGCAGTGAAAGGCTAAAAATGAGTGAAACGCATGCCTTGGTGACTTTATATAATCCAAGCGAAAAAGAATTTAATAATTGTAGGATTTTGTCTCAACAGGTGGACACGGTGATTCTATGTGACAATAGTCAGGAATCCCATGAGACCGTATTTCAAAATGAAAAAAACATAATCTACATAACAAAAAATGAGAACCTTGGTCTTGGTGCAGCATTTAATGTGGCACTAAAAAATGATACCTATGGCTGGAAAGATGATGATTTGATCATATTCTTTGACCAGGATTCACAGATTGGCGAAGGTTATATTCAAGCGCTGCAGGATGAATACCGGAAGATTGAGACACTTATTCCGAATCTGGGGTGTCTGGGGCCTGTATTTTACAATACGAGCAATGGTCGGACGGAGAGACCACGACAGAAGAAAAATATTACAGATGAGACATATGAGGTAAGCAATACCATTACATCTTCGTTGATGATGCGGTATGGAAACCTGAAAAGGATCGATTTCTGGAATGAGAAAGTTTTTCTGGACCTGGCAGATTGGGATCTGTGTTGGCGGATGCAGAAAGCCGGTATGGTGTGCTGCATGACAGAAAAAGTTGTGCTGCACCATTCTGTAGGAAACGGCGAAAAGAAAGTTGGTCCTATTAAACTGAGAGTCGGCCAGCCTTTCAGAGAATACTATCAGACGAGAGATGCACTGTATCTTCTTCAGGAAAATTATGTCCCTTTGAAGATGCGGCTGCGGCTGATTGCAAATGTGACGATACGTCCGGTTGTACATTATTTGATGCTGGATGATAAAAAGAGCAGGATGAAATTTATAAGACGGGGAATCAATGACTACAAGAAGGGAGTCCATGGAGAACATGGGCACCAACGATAAGACACGAGAGAAAAAAGCGGGCAACCGTGTTCTCAAGGCGGGCATTGGATACACAATTGGAAATTACCTTTTGAAGGGACTTTCTTTCTTTACAATCCCAATTTTCACAAGGCTTCTGACAACGCAGGATTATGGAAAGTACAACGTTTTTCTTTCCTATGAAAATATAATTTTTGTGTTGATCGGATTTGCAATTCACAGTAGCTATAAGAATGCACGTTATCGGTATGGTCTTGCCTCGGAAGGAGCGGAGAAAGGAAAGGACTACCATTCTTATGTTTCGACAACAATTTGCCTTGTGCTTTGCAGTACAGCGGGCTGGCTGTTGGCTGTAAATATATTTGGAGATGCGATTGAAAATTTTCTGCAGCTGGATAAAGTCTGCTTGAACCTTTTAGTTTTGTATGCATTTGGAAATGCCGTAATGACTTGCTATAACACAGATGCAGGAATCGATTACAGGTACCAAAAATTCATAAAAGTATCTGGCATAAATGCTATACTTAACATTCTGCTTTCGCTGTTTCTTATCGTATTTGTTTTTCAGAAGGATAAGTATATTGGGCGAATTCTGGGTTCGACAATAGCGATTGTGGTAGTTGCAGTCAATATAATCATCGAATTTTGGAAAAGAGAAAAACCGTGTAAAGATCTATCTCTCCTGAAATGGGGGGTTAAGTATAGCATTCCCATTATCCCGCACGGACTCAGTCAAATTGTGCTTAATCAGTTTGATCGAATTATGATTATGAAAATGGGAACGGATGAGAATGCTGGAATTTACAGTTTTGCTTATAATATCTACGCAATTGTACAGGTTACGGCAAATTCGCTGGATAGTGTTTGGGGACCATGGTTTTACCAAAAAAGAAAGGACAATGATTTATTCTCAATAAGAAAGTATAGTGGCTACTATGCATCGTACATGGCACTGTTTTCGAGTGCGATTATTTTTATGGCACCAGAAATCGTTAAGATTCTGGCAAGTGAAAATTACTGGGATGCAATATATTCTGTGATTCCTATCGTTGCAGGGGGGTATTTTGCTTTTTTATATACGATTCCGTCCTGTGTTGAATATTATTATGGAAAAACTCAGTACATAGCCAGCGGAACGATTATGGCCGCAATCGTAAATATTATTCTGAATTTTGTTTTTATAAAGAAATATGGCTACATTGCCGCTGCATACACAACATTGGCAACATATTTCCTTTATTTTCTTCTGCATTATCTGATTGCGATAAAGGTTGAAGGAAAGATTTTGTTCTCAAATAAGGTAATGCTAGGATGCTCCGCAGGAATATTTTCAGCAGTAATACTGGGAAATGTTCTGATTGACCATATTATTCTGAGAATCTTAGTCGTTTTGTTATTGTGTGGAGCCGGCTTGATTCATGAAGAGAAGACATTAGGCATTCTAAAGCGATTTTGGAGGTCAAATAGATGAATAAAACAGAATTAACTATACAGGAAATTCATACAGTTACGCTGAATGTGCTACAGACATTTCATGATTTATGTGAAAGAGAAGGTTTTCGGTATTACCTTGCCTATGGAACATTGCTGGGGGCTGTTCGCCATCATGGATTTATTCCGTGGGATGATGATGCAGACGTTTGGATGCCAAGAGAAGACTATGACAGATTTCTGGATTATTGCCAAAAGAACAAGGACTCGATAGCACCGTATAAACTTTCAAATCGTCAAACTGAAGAAAACTATTATTTTGGTATTTCGAGATTCTCGGACCGGCGATATAAATACATACATACCAATAATGAAAAACCGATTGATATCGGTGTGTTTGTTGACGTTTATCCCTTGGACTTCTATGGGGAAAATGTTGCTCAGGCAAAAAAAATTTTGAAACATATTCAAAAAGAAAATAGGAAAATAAGAATATATGTAAATGGAAAAGGAAACTCGACCATCAAGTCCTGTCTGAAAATTCCATATCACCTTTTGTTGCAGGTTGTTTATGGCAGAGATTATTTGAAAAAATTTGATTTGGAAATAGTTGAATATATACACGAGAACACAAAAAACACAAACCGATACGTTGGCATTCCAGTGTGGTCGGATGAAAAGAATCCGGAGCAATTCGAAAAAGCATGGTTTGAGAAAAGAGTGCTATTGGAATTTGAAAATCACAAATTCTATGCGCCTGAAAAGTGGGATGAACTTTTAGCTTATATTTATGGGAACTATATGGAACTTCCTCCTGTAGAAAAACGCGTAGCTTATCACGAGTATAAGATTGTGACCAGAAAAGAACCAGAACTCTAAAATCTATATAAAAACGATCGAGTCCATGAAGCTTTAAATGAGAAGAAAAGATTGATGCAGATAGTGCGTAAAAATCTAGCTTTTTATGGTGCAAAATTATTCGATGCTCATGATGTTCTTATGAAAATGCATAAACGTTACATAAAATTCGATGAAAAGCCTACAGAATATATGGGACTCCCATGGGATGGTATCCCTTATGAAAGGGACTGGCTAAAAAATAGAATTGAAAGCGAATTTGAGGGAAGGTATTTTTATGCCCCCTCATAAATCGACAAGGTATTGACCAGATCTTTTGGAGATTATATGCAACTGCCGCCAGAGAATAAGCGAGTTTACAAATACCACCTGAAATGCTATTTGGCAGAGCAGTAGCGTTGGAGAACATTAAGAATAACTTGATGACATGAAAACGCAATCTTGGATTGCGGTTTCATGCTGGCATACTGTTCACCAAAAACTGTGGAGAGGTGTATATGAACAAACAAGAAAGCGATATCTTGAATGCACTTTTGCTAGAACCGTTTATTAATCAAAGAATTCTAGCAGAGGTTTCGGGTCATTCCTTAGGGGTTGTAAACCGTTCCCTCAAGGAGCTTATTAAGGCAGGGTATCTGAACGAAGCAATCAGCCCCACAGCCAAGGCTGTGTCGGAGTACAAGAATAAGACTCCCAAACGAGCCATTATTCTGGCCGCCGGCTTTGGTATGCGGATGGTTCCCATCAACACCGAGATGCCCAAGGGGCTTCTGGAAGTCAATGGGGAGCCTTTGATTGAACGAATCATCAAACAGCTTCACGAAGTAGGTATTCAGGAAATCTATGTTGTTGTGGGTTTCATGAAGGAAAAATATGAATACCTGATGGATGAGTACGGCGTAGAACTGGTGGTTAACCCGGACTACGCTGCAAAGAACAATCTACATTCCCTCAGACTGGTAAAAGAGCATTTGGAAAATGCGTACATTGTTCCCTGCGATATCTGGTGCGACCGCAATCCGTTTCACCGCCACGAGCTGTACTCTTGGTATATGGTCAGCGATCTTGTGGAGAATGAAAGCAATGTTCGTGTAAACCGCAAGATGGAGCTGGTAACTGTATCAGAAAATGTCGGTGGTAATGCGATGATCGGTATCAGCTACCTTACAAAAGAGGACTCTGATACGGTTTCTACACGCATCAAGGAACTCTGCAAAAACCCACAGTATGATGGTTCATTTTGGGAAGAAGCACTCTATAATAAGGATCGCATGATCGTCACAGCTCGAGTTGTGCATTCGGCAGATGTTGTGGAGATCAACACCTATGAGCAGCTTCGTGAGATCGACAGCGATTCCAACCAACTGAAAACGGATGCGATTCGTTTAATCTGCAAGGCATTGTGCGCAAAACCGGAGGATGTCACGGATATTACAGTCCTGAAAAAGGGAATGACCAACCGTTCGTTTCTGTTTACCTGTAAGGACAAAAAGTACATTATGCGTATTCCGGGAGAGGGTACGGATCAACTCATCAATCGCCGTCAGGAAGCAGCAGTGTATCATGCCATCGCTGATAAAAACATCTGTGACGATATTGCCTATATTAACCCGGAGAACGGCTATAAGATCACAGAATTTCTGGAGGGTGCCCGGGTATGCGACCCAACCGACTATGAGGATGTCAAGAAGTGCATGAGCCGTTTGCGTGACTTCCATGCGTTGAAGCTGAAGGTGGCGCATGAATTTGATATTTTCGGGCAGATGGAGTTCTACGAAACGCTGTGGGATGGCACTCCTTCTGTTTACAAGGACTATGAGAAAACTAAGGCGAATGTCTGGTCTTTGAAGCCTTATATTGATGCACACGCAGGCGAAAAGATTTTGACGCATATTGACGCAGTACCGGATAACTTCCTGTTTGTCCAGAAAAATGGAAAAGAGGAGATTCGTCTGATTGACTGGGAGTATGCGGGTATGCAGGACCCTCATGTGGATATCGCAATGTTCTGCATTTATTCGCTTTACAATAAGCGGCAGGTGGATCGCTTGATTGCGGCATATTTTACAGACGGTTGCGATGATGCGACACGGATTAAGATTTACTGCTACATCGCTGCCTGTGGACTGCTGTGGAGCAACTGGTGTGAGTATAAGCGAAATCTGGGCGTGGAATTTGGCGAGTATTCCCTGCGGCAGTATCGCTACGCAAAAGACTACTACAGAATCGTTCAGGATGAACTGAAGAAATCAGGGGAAAGTGGGGCACAGAAAAATGCCTAAAGTAGAAAGAGCCATTATTATGGCGGCAGGGCTGGGAAACCGGATGCACCCGGTCACGCTGACAACGCCGAAGCCGCTGGTCAAAGTAAACGGCAAGCGGATGATCGATACGGTAATTGAGGGGCTGCACAACAACGGCATTTCGGAGATATACATCGTGGTGGGCTACCTGAAAGAACAGTTCGCCCCGCTGGTGACAGAATATCCCGGCGTTCGACTGATTGAAAACCCCTACTTTGATACCTGCAACAACATCGCATCGTTGTATGTGGCAAGAGATTATATCGAAAATGCGATTATTCTGGACGGCGATCAGATTATCTATAACGCGGATATTCTGGCTCCGGAGTTTGAGCGTTCCGGCTACAACAGCGTATGGACGGATGAGGAAACGGACGAGTGGCTGCAAACCGTAGAAGATGGCATCGTCACCTCCTGCAGTCGTACAGGCGGCAAAGGTGGCTGGCAGTTGTATAGTATTTCTCGCTGGACGGCTGAGGATGGAAAAAGACTAAAGCATCATCTGGAAGTTGAGTTTGAGCAGAAGCAGAATCGTCAGATTTACTGGGATGATGTGGCACTGTTCTGCTATCCGGAAGAATATCGGCTGGGAGTTCGTCCGATGAATAAGGACGATATTATCGAGGTGGACAACTTTAGTGAGTTGCTTGCCTTGGATTCCAGCTACAAAAAATACGAGGGGGAAGCATGAATGAACAAAAATAGAGAGCGTGGGAAAATTGATTGGATGATAACGCTGCTCCCACTGACCATTATCATTGCCCTGTGTATTCTGTTCTTCTTTGCACCGGAACAGTCCAATGCCGTGCTGAGCCAGATCCGGTTCTTTTTCGGAGATACCTTTGGTACCTATTATCTGGTGATCGGACTGGGTATTTTTATCCTGTCACTGTACATTGCGGGCTCAAAATACGGCGATATCGTTCTGGGCGAATCCAACGAAAAGCCCCAGTATTCCTTCTTTGCATGGGGATCCATGATGTTCACTTGCGGTCTTGCTGCGGATATCCTGTTCTACTCCTTTTCTGAATGGGTGCTGTATGCAACCGACCCACATCTGGCCGAAATGGGCAGCATTCAGGACTGGGCGGGGGTGTATCCCTTGTTCCACTGGAGCTTTATTCCGTGGGGCTTCTATTTGGTGCTGGCTGTGGCATTCGGCTTTATGCTGCATGTGAGAAAGAGAACTCGCCAGAAATACTCTGAAGCCTGTCGCCCGATTCTGGGTAAGCACACCGATGGCTGGGCAGGTCGCATCATTGACCTGCTGGCGGTGTTCGCTTTGCTGGCGGGTACGGCTACTACTTTCAGCGTGGCAACACCGCTGATGGCGACCATTATTGGCGAGTTGTTCCATGTTACTGTCAGCCGCACGGTCATCAATATCATCATCCTGTTAATCACCTGCGCTGTGTATACCTACTCTTTGCTGCATGGCTTCAAGGGCATTAGCAAATTGGCCAACGTCTGTATCTATCTTTTCTTCGGACTGCTTGCCTATGTGCTGCTGTTCGGCGGCGAGACCCGGTATATTATCGAAACTGGTTTTTCCTCACTGGGACGGATGATGCAGAACTTTATTGATCTTTCGACCTTCACTGACCCGCTGCGCACATCGAATTTCCCGCAGAACTGGACGATTTATTATTGGGCCTATTGGATGGTTTGGTGTGTAGCTGCGCCGTTCTTCATTGGCAGCATTTCCCGTGGCAGAACGGTACGTCAGACAATTCTGGGCGGTTATGTGTTTGGCGTTGGTTCCACGCTGACCAGTTTCATTGTGCTGGGGAACTACTCTATGGGACTGCAGATGACCGGAAAAGCGGATTTTATCACCAAGTATTTGGAAAACGGCGATATGTATTGTATGATCGTGGATATGATCAAAACTATGCCGGGTGCACCGGTCGTTATGGTGGCTGTTCTGATTACGATGATCGCCTTCTATGCAACGTCCTTTGATTCCATCGCACTGACAGCCTCTTGTTATAGCTACCACGCCCTCAAGGACGATGAACAGCCCAATAAGGGAATCCAGTTGATGTGGTGCATCCTGCTGATTCTGTTGCCCATTGCATTGCTGTTCGCGGAAAGCTCTATGAACAATCTGCAGTCGGTAAGTATCGTTGCAGCATTCCCTATTGGTGCTGTTATTGTGATGATTACAGTTGGCTTTTTGAAGGATGCTAAAAACTACATGGCCGAATCTACACAGTAAGTGGTAGGTAACACAGCAATATGCCTAAGCTGTGAAGAATATAGTTGACTGAACGATGAGGTAGTGCCTATACTGTAGAGCAAATCAAAGCTGTTGTTGCGCCGATGCTGGCGGGATAAGCATCATGTTACTGGATGAAGTGCGTGGCTATCTTTTTCCACAGATTACATAGACTTGGAGGTATAATCCTACACCTGGAGCTAAAGGAAGTAAGACCGACTTCAATGCATACTGACAAAGCAACAGGAAGAAGGGTACTGCCAAGACAGTCGCTAGATCAAGGAGCTGAAGAATCTGCTGGCCAAAGGCTTGAGTGCAGATGAGATCCGCACAAAATCGAAATAACTGTATCCAGATTGAAGTGTTCAAAAATAGTGCAGCTTTTTATTGGAAGAGGTGAAATGAGAAAAAGCTTCATATCAAACAATAATGCTCGCCTCTCCCACCACACACCGCCAAATTCACTCCGGCGAAATTTTGATGGGCGCAGCATCCGGAAATAGGGCAGGGTGGCCACCCGAGAAAGCTCTTTCCAGGGCAGCCAAACCATGCAATCCCATTCTTCCGAAATTATGGGAACAGAAATCTTGTTTATCATAGCTGATGAAAAAAGTACCGGTTATAGTTCCGCAAAAAAGTGCGACAAAAATGCGACAACTCGAAAATGCATGAGGAGCTGATACAGGGCGCAATTGCACAAAAATATCGTCAAATCGTGCGTTTTGAAACGAATTTGGGTACAAAAATCCATCAAAGTAAGCTCTTTTAATCAGAGGGCCAGGGATTCGAGTTCCCTCGAGCGCACCAAAAAGCCGCGAAGATTCGTTAGAGTCTTCGCGGCTTTTTCTTTTCCCGAATCATTGCACACCACCGGAGCTGACATTGAAAATGCAATCGTACACTGCTATAATAAAATTGTGGTATTATCACCAAAAAATCAAGATGCAAAGCGTTTGCGATTGGCAAACATTCAGGAGGAACGCATGGTAACAGGAGCCATTAAAAATAAGGTAGACAAAATCTGGACAGACATCTGGGCAGGCGGCATTACCAATCCGCTGACCGTCATTGAACAGCTGACCTATCTCATGTTCATCCGGTCACTGGACGAGAAAGAACTTGCCACCGAAGATTTTGAGAACATGGCGGGCGAAAAGATGGAGCACATCTTCCCGGCCAGCGCGGCAGGACAGTCTATGCGGTGGAGCCGCTTCAAGGACAAGGACTCCCGCGAAATTTTCCTGACCATGCAGCAGCGGGTGTTCCCTGCCATCAAAAAGATGAAGTATGGCCGTCTGCCGGACTTTGACGCAAACGGCGAACTGGTGGAGATTGCAGACGACCCCACCCGCCCGGATGAGGGCAACACCGCCTTTGCGCGGTACATGGACGATGCCATGTTCCTGATCCCCACGCCGCAGGTGCTGCAAAAGATCATCACCGGGCTGGAGGATCTCTACACCCACGACATTGCCGACCTTGATATGCAGGGCGACCTGTACGAGTATATGCTGCTAAAACTGTCCTCAGCAGGGCGGAACGGCCAGTTCCGCACGCCCAAGCACATCCGCGACATGATGGTGGAGCTGGTGCAGCCCACGCCGGACGACTTTATCTGCGACCCTGCCTGCGGCACGGCGGGCTTTCTGGTGTCCAGTGCGCAGTACCTCCGCGCCCACTACGAGGACAGCATGACCCCGGAGCAGTGGCAGCATTTTGCCGGCCCGATGTTCACGGGCTTTGACATGGACCGCACCATGCTCCGCATTTCGGCCATGAACCTGATGCTCCACTCCATCACGAACCCGGAAATCGACTACAAGGACAGCGTGTCGAAGCAAAACTCCATTTGCAGCAAGTACACCATTTGCCTTGCGAACCCGCCGTTCAAGGGCACTGTGGATGCCGAGAGCATCAACGACGACCTGAAAGCCGTCACCAACACCAAAAAGACGGAGCTTCTGTTCCTTGCGCTCTTCCTGCGGATGCTCAAAACCGGCGGACGCTGCGCCTGCATCGTGCCGGACGGCGTTTTGTTCGGTTCCAGCAAGGCGCACCAGAGCATCCGAAAAGAACTGATTGAAAACCACCAGCTGCGGGCGGTCATTTCCATGCCCTCCGGCGTGTTCAAGCCCTACGCAGGCGTGTCCACAGCGGTGCTGGTGTTCACCAAGACCGGTGCGGGCGGCACCGACAGGGTGTGGTTCTACGATATGAAAGCCGACGGCTTCTCGCTGGACGACAAGCGCACCGAGGTGAAGGAGAACGACATCCCGGACATCATCGCCCGGTTCCATAACCTTGATGCCGAAACTGACCGCAAGCGCACCGAGCAGAGCTTCTTTGTGCCCAAAGAAGAAATTGCCGCCAATGGGTACGATTTATCCATCAATAAGTACAAAGAGACGGAGTATGTGCCGGTGGAGTACCCCTCGACCACGAAAATCCTTGCCGACCTGCATGAGCTGGAAATGGAGATCACCAAGGGTTTGGCAGAGTTGGAGGAGATGGTGTGATGAATCAATGGAAATATGTTAAATTGGGAGAGGTGTGTACCATTGAGCGCGGTGGTTCACCACGGCCTATCGATGATTTTATAACGACCGACGAAAACGGTATTAATTGGATAAAAATAGGTGACGCTGATGAATCTATGTATATCACGAAAACGGCGCAAAGAATAAAGCCCGAGGGCATGAAAAAATCTCGTTATGTGAAACCCGGAGATTTTTTATTATCCAATTCCATGAGTTTTGGTAGACCTTACATTCTAAAAATTGATGGTTGCATCCACGACGGATGGCTTGTTCTACGAGATGAAAACAATGTTTTCGATAAAAAATTTCTATATTACTACTTGAGCGCTCCTATTACTTATAAAAAGTTCAAATCAATGGCGGTTGGCGGTGTCGTTAACAATTTGAATAGCGACATGGTTCGCAAAGTTCGCGTTCCGGTGCCATCTCAGGAAGAACAGCATCAAATTTCAGACAGGCTGGATAGAGTAAGTAACTTAATCTTTCTGCGCAAACAGCAGCTTGCCAAACTGGACGAGTTGGTAAAGGCACGATTTGTGGAGATGTTTGGAAATCCAATAGAGAATACGATGAATTGGCCAAAAAAGCTATTGCGAGATATCACAACAAAAATCGGGTCGGGAGCAACGCCAAAAGGTGGAAGAGAAAGCTATCCAAATGCGGGAGTCTCTTTGATTCGCAGTATGAATGTATATGACGGACAATTTCTGTATAAAGACCTTGCACATTTGACAGACGAACAAGCAACGCAGCTTAATGGAGTGACGGTTGAAGCGGAAGATGTCTTAGTTAATATTACAGGTGCGTCAGTTGCACGGTCATGTGTGGTTCCGAAGGACGTATTGCCTGCTAGAGTAAATCAGCATGTGGCAATAGTTCGGTGCAACAGAGAACTATTAAATCCTATTTTTACAAATAAAATGTTTATAAATAACGAGTTCAAGAAAGAACTTTTAAGCATTGGTGAATCTGGTGGCGCAACAAGACAGGCGATAACAAAGAAACAACTAGAAGAACTCTCAGTTGTTGTTCCTCCTCTTTCCATTCAAAATGAATTCTTCACCTTTTCGGAGTGCGTAGACCAGCAGAAGCAGACCGTACAGCAGAGCCTTGATAAGCTGGAACTGATGAAAAAGGCATTGATGCAGGAATATTTTGGGTAACTCCCTCAGTCACCTTCGGTGACAGCTCCCTCTGAGAGGGAGCCTTTATGTGGTGGTAAGGCAAAAGCCTCCCTCCTAGAGGGAGGTGGCGCGGCGCAGCCGTGACGGAAGGAGTGGTACAGCAGAGCCTTGAAAAGCTGGAATTGATGAAAAAGGCGCTGATGCAGGAATATTTTGGGTAACTCCCTCAGTCACCTTCGGTGACAGCTCCCTCTGAGAGGGAGCCTTTATGTGGTGGTAAGGCAAAAGCCTCCCTCCTAGAGGGAGGTGGCGCGGCGTTAGCCGTGACGGAGGGAGTTCCAGAAAGGAGCGCGTCCAGATGTCATTGCCATATCAAGGAAAATTGATCCCTCGTGCAAAAGAATTGCGCAAGGGCGCAACCAAACAGGAAAATCATCTCTGGTACGATTTTCTGCGCAGCTATCCCGTGCGGTTTCAGCGTCAGAAAACGATTGATGGCTTTATTGCGGATTTCTATTGTCACGTTGCAAGGCTGGTCGTGGAAGTGGACGGTTCACAGCATTATGATGAGCAGGGACTGGCATACGACAAAGAACGCTCCGCCATTTTTGCCGAATATGGTGTGAAGGTGATTCGGTTTTCTAATCTGGAAATAGAGCAGAGCTTTCAAGAAGTTTGCAGTGCAATTGATTTGGAAGTCAGAAAGCGGGTTCAGGAACTGGAAGATACTCCCTCAGTCAAAGCCTAGCGGCTTTGCCAGCTCCCTCTGGGAGGGAGCCTATAACGTAGAGGTAAGGTAAAAGCCTCCCTCTTTGAGGGAGGTGGCACGGCGCAGCCGTGACGGAAGGAGTGGTGGAGACTGGAAGTGCTGGAATTGGTGAAAGAGCACGGATGCAGGAATATTTTGGGTAACTATGGATGGAAAATTGGAATCAGACTCATAGATGGAGGTAATAGAATGAAAATGGTTGATGATGAGATAATAAAAATGCTTCAAGAAAAAGTAGCAAAAGGAGAGCTTCCCCCGATTTATGCTATGCCTGATGCAGTGGAAGCAATGATTGAGCATGACGAGAAGGTGAAGCAGCAAAAAGGATGGATTGAAAAGTATCCTCTGATAAAAACAGGGAAAGTACCGATTGAAAATTTTAATGATAAGGTATTACCCAAATTATCAAAAAAAGCAGTTGATTACGGATTTCAGATTTTACTGATACAGTTGGTAGCTGAACTTGACATTACAAACGAAAACATTGTTGAATATTGTGATCTTTGGAAAGAAATACGAACCAAAAGTGGACGTTTTTTGATTGAAAACAGCTATTTGAACTTTAAAGAAAGCCATCTTGGGAAAAGTATAGTTCATGATTTGAAACATTTTGCTGATATGATGATTTCCATTGTATGGACACTTTCTCAGGAAGACGTTGTCACGAAAGTGGAAATTGATGGCATTGGAAAGTATTTGAAGAATAAAAAATCTTTGGGATGTTTTTCCGAATATGTCGATTTTTTGACCGTGCTTAATGAAATGGATAACACACAAAAACATGCAGTAACGAATCAGATGGGGATGCTTATTGGAAGAGATGAGCCTTGTTTTCATTGTATTGACTCGAATCATAATAAAGATATTTGGCATGTTGGTGTGAAAAATGTCTCTGTAGCACAGACGATTGAACAATTTAATTCGTTCTATAAATTCTCTATGGATAAGATTTCGGAATTGTGCAGTTGAGATTAGGATATAGTTCTGTGCGGAATGCTGAAAGGAGGCGGTGAAAATGAATTTTCGGCATGATTTTGCTGAAATGGCAAGAGAAGAGTTTAGAAATCTTGGGATGAGTGTTCCAAAAGAATGGGATGATTATGAAATCTGCATAAAGCTCTTTCAGGTATTGCAACGCCATATAAACTCGAATATTCCATATTACGTACTTTATTCAAAAGAACTTTTGCAGAAACTTCCCTATTTACCGGAGTCGGATAGGCGTGAAATTAAGAGGATTGAATGGTGTTTGCGAAATTGTCAGTCGATAACAGAATATATGAGCAGGGACATCAATACGACGTCGATGAGAAAATCGGATTTCATGCTAAAAAACTGGGAAATTTACCATGTTCATCTTGAGAAAGTTCAAAAGAATAAAAAGTGTACAAATCCGCACTTGTTGTTTTTCCAAATAAAAGGGCAGGTCGCTCATTTTATTGATGTGAAAAAACACCCACAGGGGAGCGACTGGTTTGATAGAGATTTACTAGAGATTGTTTATCAAAATTGGCCTAATCTGTTAGTATATCCGAATGGGCTAAGGCCATGTGAGAACTTACCGGATAATCAAATTTACGAATTGACAAAAAGGTGTGTGACATTTATACCATTTCATGGGGGAGTGCTATTTCCGACAAGTATGGGAGTGATGTCTTCTGGCGACAGTGGAACAGCAGTACGTGCGATTCAATTTATTTTTAATAGTTTAGCTTTATGGGAAAAACAACTTGAAAAAGATGAGAAGAGGTTAAGAACAGAAATTAACCGAATTCATCATCCAATGCCGGAAAAACTTGATTTTTCGCTAATCATCGAAAAGAACAATTTTGTTGCATATGAAGAGTACGCACAAATAAAAGTAAAAATGTTTGTGGTTCCCTTGCTTCTTCAAAGTGCAAAATAAAGGAAAGGTGATTATATGTCCAACTTCTCCTATCTCTCCACCCATCCCGAATATTCCCTCTTTGCCAATTCCGCCATCGAGGCCGAGAAAGTGTTCTCCACCTCCCCGGCGATGTGCGCGGTGGGGTGCCGGAAGGCGTTGGAGCTGGCGGTGAAGTGGGTGTATGCGGCAGACAAGACCATCACGATGCCCTACAAGGACAACCTGCAATCCCTGTTGCATGAGCCGAGCTTCCGGTTCGCGGTGGACCGGGATGTGTGGAGCGTGCTGCCCAGCATCGTGAAGGCGGGCAATCTGGCGGTACATACGGGACATAGTGTGTCGGCGGCGGATGCAGTGTTCAGCCTGCGGGGGCTGTTCGACTTCATCCAGTGGGTGGATTACTGCTACGGCACGGACTATGTGGAGCGCTCCTTTGATGAAACAGCCATCCCCGGCGAAAAGGTAACGCTGGACGAAAAGAAGATCCGGGAGCAGGAAAGCCTGCTGACCCAGAAAGATGCCGAGTTGGAAGCCTTGCGCAAGCAGGTGGAGAGCCTTTCGGCGGCGTACACGGCCAGCAAACAGCAGAACCAGCAGAGCCGCAGTTTCACCGCTGCCGACCTGACCGAGGCCGAGACGCGGCAGAAGATCATCGACATCGACCTCAAGGCCATGGGCTGGAAATTCACCGGGCCGGACGCCGATGTGCGCACCGAGTACGAAGTGGACAACATGAACGGCGTGCTGGGGCAGAAGGGCTATGCGGACTATGTGCTGATGGGCAAGGATGGCTTGCCGCTGGCGGTCATTGAAGCCAAGCGCAGCACCAAAGACCCCAACATCGGGCGCAAGCAGGCTCAGCTTTATGCAGACTGTCTGGAGCAGAAGTTTGGCCGCCGTCCGATGCTGTTTACCACCAACGGCTACACCACCTATTTCTGGGATGAGCAGAGCGGCCCGCAGCGTGCTGTGAGCGGGGTGTTCTGCAAGGACGACTTGCAGAAACTGATGAACCGCCGCACCGAGAAAAAGCCGCTGGACACCATCGAAATTGACGATAAAATCACCGACCGCTACTATCAGAAAAACGCCATTCGGGCTGTCTGCGCCCACATCGCGCAGGGCTTCCGGCGCAATCTGCTGGTCATGGCTACTGGCACGGGCAAGACCCGCACCGCCTCCAGCCTGACCGATGTGCTGAGCCGCGGCGGTCATGTGACCAACGTGCTCTTTCTGGCCGACCGCACCGCGCTGGTCAAGCAGGCAAAGGATGACTTCAAAAAGTATCTGCCCGACCAGTCGCTGTGCAACCTATGCTCCTCCAAGGACGATAAGGCCGCGCGCATCGTGTTTTCCACCTATCCCACCATGCTCAACGCCATCGACAACGCCAAGACCAAGGACGGCGTGCCGCTGTTTTCGCCCGCCCACTTTGACCTTATCATCGTGGACGAGAGCCACCGCAGTATTTTCAAGAAATACCGTGCCATTTTTGATTATTTCGATGCGGTTCTGGTGGGTCTGACCGCCACCCCGAAAACCGATGTGGACCGCAACACCTACGACTTTTTCGAGATGGAGCACGGCATCCCCACCTACGCCTACGATTACGATACGGCGGTCTACACCGACCATGTGCTGGTGCCTTACTACAACTACGAGGTCAAGACGAAATTCACAGAAGAGGGCATCCACTACGACCAGCTTTCACCGGAGGATAAGGCTCGCTACGAGGACGATTTTGCCGAGGACGACACCCTGCCCACCTTTATCCCATCCGAAAAGCTGAATAAGTTCATCTTCAACGCCAACACCGTGGACACGGTGCTGCAAGACCTGATGGAACGGGGCATCCAGACGGCGGGCGGCGACCGCATCGGCAAAACCATAATCTTTGCCCAAAACAAGCGCCACGCGGAGTTTATCCGGGAACGTTTTGGCAAGCTCTACCCGCAGCTGGAGACCCAGTACCCGGGATTCATCCAGCGGGTGGTCTGCGATGACGCCTATGCACAGTCCATCATTGACGACTTCAAACAGCCGGACAAGCCGCCGTTTATTGCGGTCTCGGTGGATATGATGGACACGGGCATTGATGTGCCGGAGTGCGTGAATCTGGTGTTCTTCAAAAAAGTACGCAGCAAAACGAAGTTCTGGCAGATGATTGGCCGTGGTACACGGCTCTGCCCATCCCTTGCCTGCGTGGATGCCATCGACGGCGAATATACGGGCAAACGGCGGTTTCTGATCTTCGACTACTGCGGCAACTTTGAATTTTTCCGTCAGAAACCCAACGGCTACGAGAGCGCGGACACCAAAAGCCTGTCCGAGAGCATTTTCTGCAAGCAGGTGCGGATCGCCGCCGCGCTGCAGGATGGAGCCTATGGGGACGAAAAATACCAAAACTGGCGCAAAATTTTAACAGAAACCTGCCGTGCCGAAGTGGGAGCGCTGAACCCGGAGCTGGTATCCGTGCGGCTGCACCGACAGGCCGTGGAACACTATCAAAAGCCGGAAGCCTTTGTCAGCCTGACCGAAACGGACAAGGGTACTCTGATGAAAGAGGTGGCACCGCTCATCTCGCTGGACGACAAGGACGAGGCCGCCAAGCGGTTCGATAACTTTGTGTATGGCTTGCTGCTCTGTGAACTGGAAGGTCTGCCGGGGCTGGGCCGCGCCCAGAAACAGCTGCGCAATACAGCGGCAATGCTGGAAGGGAAGGCTACCATCCCGCAGGTGCAGGCAAAGCTGCCCCTCATCCGGGAGGTGCAGACAGACGAATTTTTGACCTCGCATGATCTGCTCCGCTTTGAGGAAATGCGGCAGGAGCTGCGGGAGCTTATCAAGTTTCTGGTGGACGGTGTAGAAGGGCAAAAGCCTGTCTACACGGCCCTTGCCGACCCGGTACTGGAACAGACCGGGGGCAAAACGCTGGATTCCGGCTACGATTTCGGCGAGTACCGGGAACGTGTGAACCGCTACATCATGGAGCACCGCACCGATACGCTGGCCATCCACAAGCTGACCCAGAACATTCCGCTTTCCCGGGGCGACTATACCGAGCTGGAACATATCTTCACCTGTGAGCTGGGCAGCAAAGAGGACTATGCACGGGAGTTTCGGGATACACCCTTTGGTCTGCTGGTGCGTAAAGTGGCAAAGCTGGACCACGATGCTGCCATGCAGGCATTTTCCAAGTTCATCAACGACGAATCGCTGAATGCAAAGCAGATCGCATTTGTGCAGAAGGTCATTCATTACATCGAGCAGAACGGTTATGTGGAAAGCAAAGCGGTGTTGATGAAACCACCCTTTGACCAGCCCATCCTGTTTACCCGCCTGTTTGATGGCAAAACAGGGAGTGAACTGATGGATACGATCAATTCGGTGAAAGAGAATGCCACCCATGTGACTGCATAAAGTAGTGGAATGTACTGATAAAAACGGTATAATGGACAAGGAGCGGATAGACGGTTTCCGCAGCGCCTTTGCGGTGTCCGACCACTATGCGCTGGAATTTATGCGATTTTTGCAGGGACAGGGCATCCGCGTCCCGGAGGATGTGCAGATCATTGGCTTTGATGATACACTGGCAAGCCGGGAAAGCGTTCCCGCTCTGACCACCATTCATCAGGATGC
>OLRR01000951.1_pt1 | contig 20295 bp, 18 predicted proteins | sample 1671941 | NCBI WGS metagenome assembly OLRR01 (sample SAMEA3136628, study PRJEB25190) | human gut metagenome
TGTGGTAGATCTCGGAGCACCAGCGCAGACCTTCCGCGAACGTGGACGCCCCGACGGGCATGATCATGAACTCCTGGAAGTCGACGCTGTTGTCGGCATGCACGCCGCCGTTGAGGATGTTCATCATGGGGGTGGGAAGCAGATGGGCGTTGGCACCGCCGATGTAGCTGTAGAGCGTGAGCTCGGTGGATTCCGCCGCCGCCTTGGCAACGGCCAAAGACGCGCCGAGGATGGCGTTGGCGCCGAGCTTGCCCTTGTTGGGCGTGCCGTCGAGCTCGATGAGCGTCTGGTCTATGGCGCGCTGGTCGGTGGCCTCCATGCCGATGAGCGCATCGGCGATCTCTTCGTTTACGTGGTCGACAGCGGTGAGCACGCCTTTGCCAAGGTAGCGAGCGGACTCGGGATCCCTCAACTCGACGGCTTCGAACTGGCCGGTCGAGGCGCCAGAAGGAACCGTTGCACGGCCGAAGGAGCCATCGTCTAGCGCGACCTCGACTTCGACCGTGGGATTGCCACGAGAATCGAGAACTTCGCGACCGTACACATCGATGATGACGCTCATTGTTGATCCTTTCTCAGCTCTTCTTTAGCTTGGCCCCACAGACTTTCGAGTCGAGTGCGCGGGAGCGTGTCAATCCGCTGCTTATCGTCTTCGTAAGCATGCTGCTCCATAATAGCCCAGCGCCTGCGGAATTTTGTGCAGACCGTGCGAAGAGCCGCCTCGGCATCGATGTGCTCCTTGCGGGCCACATTGACGAGCGTGAACAGCACGTCGCCGAACTCCTCGGCCGCATGCGCGCTGCCCGGCTCGGCCTCGCGAAACTCGCCGACCTCCTCGTCGACCTTTGCCCAGACGTCTTCGACGCTGTCCCACTCGAACCCCGCGTTCACTGCCTTCTTAGAGATCTTCTGCGCCTGCTGCAAGGCGGGAAGGCTGCAGGGCACGTCGTCGAGGAGCGGGCACGGCCTATCCGGATCGAGCCCTTGGGCGAGCGCCTCCTCGCGCGCGGCGTCCTGCTCGAGCTTGCGCTCATGTGCTTTGATGTGCTCCCACATGTCGAGCACCCGTCCGGGAGTCGTCGCCTCCTCGACCTCGCGCGGGGAGAAGCCCGCGGCCGCAAGCGAGGTCTCCACGCCGAAGACATGCGGATGCCGGCGGACCATCTTGGACTGGATGTCGGCGATGACGTCGTCGATGGTGAACTCGCCGTTGTCGGCGGCTATTTGCGCCTGGAGGACCACCTGCAGCAGCACGTCGCCGAGCTCTTCGCGCATGTGGCGCGTATCGTCGCGCTCGATGGCATCAACTGCCTCTGCCGCTTCTTCGATCATGTTGCTCGCGATACTCGCGTGCGTCTGCTCCCTGTCCCAGGGACATCCGTCGGGAGCGCGCAGCGCGGCGATGGTCTCGCAGAAATCCACGAAGGCCTCCCCTGTAGCAGAGAAGGCCCCGTGCGCGTTGTTGCTGTCAGGCTGCATCGATCAGACTTTGAGGTAGCGGCGCATCGCGATGGCGGAGCCAAGCATGCCGATGGCGATGCCGGCGACGATCAGCACCGCGTAGATGAGCCCGTAGGTGCTCGGGTCGACCGAGAGCGGCAGGAAGCTCACCGCATGCTCGAGCGAGGGCATGAGCGTCGCTCGCATGATCGAGATCACGATGATGGCGAGTATCGCGCCCACAAGCGCCTGCAATGCGCCCTCCATGAGGAACGGCCCTCGGATGAAGCCGTTGGTGGCGCCGACGAGGCGCATGATCGAAATCTCCCTGCGACGCGCCAGAATAGCCAGGCGAATCGTATTGTTCAGGAACACGAGCGAGATGAACACGAGCAGGACAACCACTACGACGCAGGCGTACCTGATCAGGTTCGTGACGGCGAACAGACGCTCGACCGTGCCCTGCCCGTACTTGACGGAATCGGACGGGTCTTCGGAGTTGTCGGCGATAGACGTGAACGTATCGCTCGACAAGATCTTGTCGACGGTCTCGTGGACCTGCTTCGTGTCGACGAGCGTGATGACGTAGGTGCGAGGCAGCGGGTTGCCGTCGAGCTGGTTGACGATGTCGGGGTTGTTGGTCGTCTGGTTGGTGAAGTCCTGCAGGACCTGGTCTTTGTTCCTGAAGTCGACCGACGCGATATTGCCCTCGGTGTTGGTGAGGGTCCCCAGGTAGTCGTCGAGCGCCTGGATCTGCTCGTCGGTTGCGTTGTCCGAGATGTACAGGCGCACGTTGACCTCGTCTTCGAAAGACTGGGCCAGGTTGCCGATCATGATCGAGAACACGATCGTGACGCCGATCATGAGCAGGGACAGGAAGATCGTGATAATGCCGCCGATGGTGGTTCCGAGGTTACGGCGAGAGCTGATCAGAGACTCTTTGAAGAAGTAGAGAATCTTAGACATCGTAACCGTAGACTCCCTTCTTCTGGTCGCGGACGAGCACGCCGTTTTCCAAGGCGAGCACGCGTCGACGCATCTGGTCGACCATCTCGCGGTCGTGCGTGGCTACGAGGATCGTAGTGCCCGTGCGGTTGATGCGCTCGAGCAGGCGCATGATGCCGAGCGAGGTCTGTGGGTCGAGATTGCCCGTGGGCTCGTCGCAGATGAGCAGCGGCGGGCGGTTGACGATGGAGCGCGCGATGGAGACGCGCTGCTGCTCGCCGCCGGAGAGCTGGTCGGGCAGCTGGTCCATCTTCTCCTCGAGGCCGACGAGGCGCAAGACCTCGGGGACCTGGGTGTTGATGACGTGGCGTGACTTGCCGATGACCTCGAGCGCGAACGCGACGTTCTCGAACGCGGTCTTGCCGGGAAGCAGCTTGAAGTCCTGGAAGACGCAGCCGACGTTGCGGCGCAGGTACGGGATGCGCCAGTTCTTGATGGTGCGGAGATTCTCGCCCGCGACGATCAGCTCGCCGCTCGTGGGGACGATCTCGCGGTTGAGCATGCGGATGAAGGTCGACTTTCCGGAGCCGGAGTGGCCGACCAAGAACAGGAACTCGCCCGCACGCACGTCGAGCGTGAGCCCGTTGAGGGCGGGGCGGTCGGGCTGCGTCGGGTAGACCTTCGTGACGTTGCGCAGCGAGATGACAACCGGCCCGAGCTTTTGCTGCACGCCGTCTTGCTGGGCAAGGTCGGCGTACGAGCCGACGGCCTCGTTTGCCGGCGCCATGTCCGCGATGCTCGGGATGGCCTGCATACGCTGGGATACGCCGGGGTTGCCCCCGCGGCGCTGTTGCTGTTGGACGGGACGCATGCGCTGAGATGCGCCGGGATTGCCCCCGCGGGCATCCACACGGGGCAACCGCGCGTCCATCTGCTGCGAGTTTCTCTGGTTGGTTCTCGCGCGTTGCGCACCTTGCTGGGGGCGCCGCTGGCCTGCTGCAGGCCGCTGTCCTCCCCGAGGTGACGGGCCACCCGAAGAACTGTGGGTGCCGCGCGACGATTTGCCGAATTTTGGCACGTTTCACTCCGATCGTTTATTCGACTGAATCGTACGACATTCTAACGAACATGCTGTTTTAGCCCAAGTTTCGAGCCGAAGCAACACAAAGCGTCCACGCGAGGCGGCGCGCCCCGCAACGGGCACGCCGCCTTTCGTCCCTATTTTCTGGCAAGGACCGCCTTGACTCTCTCGACAATGCCCGCGGCGTCGAGCTTGAACTCCGCGAGCAGCTCGTTGGGGTCGCCGCTCGTGCCGAAGCTGTCGCGCACGCCGACACGCTCGAGTGGCACCGGGTAGTTCTCGCCGAGGATGTCCGCAACGGCGGAGCCAAGGCCGCCCACCGTCGAATGCTCCTCGCAGGTGACGACGCAACCGGTCTTTTTCACGCTGGCGAGCAGCGTCTCCTTGTCGAAGGGCTTGATGGAGAACGCGTCGATGACCTCGGCGTCGATGCCCTCGGCCGCCAGAAGCTCTTTTGCCTCGAGCGCCTGGGCCACTTCGACGCCCGCCGCGATGACGGTCACGTCGGTGCCCTCGGAAAGAACGTAGGACTTGCCGAGTTCGAGCGTGGCCTGCGCATCGTAGACCTCGGGGACTTTGGCCCTTCCCAGGCGGACGTAGAACGGTCCGGGAGTTGCCGCGGCGATGCGGATGGCCTGCTTTGCGGCCCAGTAGTCTGCTGGGACGAGCACGTTCATGCCCGGAAGCCCGCGCATGAGGCTGATGTCCTCGAGCATCTGGTGGCTGCCGCCATCGGGGCCGACGGTGACGCCGGAGTGGGTCGGCGCGACCTTGACGTTAAGGTTTGCGTAGCAGACGGTGTTGCGGATCTGGTCATAGCAACGCCCCGTGCCAAACGCGGCGAAGCTGCCGGTGAAGGCGACCTTGCCCGCGAGCGAGAGGCCAGCTGCCACATCGATCATGTTCTGCTCGGCGATGCCGACGTTCACGAGGCGCTCGGGATACGCCTCTCCGAGCTTCTTCGTCGTGGTGGAGCCGGAGAGATCGGCCTCGACGGCCATGACGTCCACGCCTTCTGCGGCCAGTTCGACGAGGGTCTCGCCGTAGCCCGCGCGCGTTGCGATATCACTCATTGCCTATTCCTCTCCTTCGAGCTCTGCGAGTGCCTGGGCGACCTGCTCGGCATTAGGCGCCTTGCCGTGCCACCCGGCCTGGTTTTCCATGAACGAGACTCCCTTGCCCTTGACCGTGTGGGCGACGATGCACACCGGGGCGTCCTCGATGAGCGTGGCTGCCTTGAGCGCGGTCAGCACGGCGTCGACGTCGTTGCCGTCGACTTCCATGGTCTGCCAGCCAAACGCCTTGAACTTGGCCGCGATGTTCTGGAGGCCTGCGACCGTCTTGACGTTGCCGTCGATCTGCAGCTCGTTGTTGTCGACGATGGCAACGAGGTTGTCGAGCTTGTAGTGGGCGGCAAACATCGCAGCTTCCCACACCTGCCCCTCTTCGATCTCTCCGTCGCCCATGAGCGTGAACACCTTGTGCGGCTGGGCGCCGGCTGCGTTGAGCTTGAGCCCGAGCGCGAGACCCGCAGAGATGGACAGGCCCTGGCCCAGCGAGCCCGTGGAGACCTCGACGCCGGGAACCTTCTTGGAGTCGGGATGCCCCTGCAGACGGCTGTGCAGCTTGCGCAGCGTGCCCAGCTCCTCTTCGGGGATATAGCCGATTTCGGCCAGCGCGGCGTACAGCACGGGCGCGGCATGGCCCTTCGACAGGATGAAACGGTCGCGCTCGGCGCTTTGCGGGTCGTGCTCGTCATAGTCCATGACGCCGCCGAAGTAGAGGCAGGCGACGATATCTGCCGCAGAGAGCGAACCGCCGGGATGGCCGCTTCCGGCCTCGCCGAGCATCTTGACGATGTTGGCGCGCATATGCCGTGCGGTTTCTTTTATTTCCGAACTGCTCTGGGTAATCACGCGGGTACCTTTCTCATGTCTTCACCATGACAAGCATGGATGCATCGGGGCTAGTGTAACGCCTCGCCACCTTGCGAGACGCGCCAACGGTGATATCCGATGACAAATTCGTCGATGTCGCCGTCGAGCACGGCGTCGACATTGCTCGTCTCGATGCCGCTGCGCAGATCCTTCACCATCTGGTACGGGTACAAGACGTAGTTCCTGATCTGGTTGCCGAACGAAATCTCGTGTTTGGGGCCGCGCAGCTCGTCGAGCTCGTCTTGGCGCTTCTGCTTCTCGATCTCGTAGAGCTTCGAGCGCAGGATGCCCATGGCCGTAGCGCGGTTCTGGATCTGGGAACGCTCGTTTTGGCAGGTAACGACGATACCCGTCGGCAGGTGCGTGATGCGGACTGCGGAGTCGGTCGTGTTGACGCCCTGCCCGCCATGCCCAGTCGAGCGGTAGACGTCGACGCGAAGGTCGCCTTCGTCGATGTCCACCTCGATGTCGTCCGGGACGACGGGCAGGACCTCCACGCCGGCAAACGTCGTCTGGCGGCGCTTCTTCTCGTCGGTGGGGCTGATCCTGACCAGACGGTGCACGCCCTGCTCGCTGCGCAGCATCCCGTAGGCGTTGTGCCCGCTCACCGTGAAGACGGCGCGGTCGATGCCGATCGCCTCGCCCGGCTGCAGGTCGTTGACCGTCACCTTCCAGCCCTTGCGCTCGCAGTAGCGCGTGTACATGCGGAAGAGCATATCGGTCCAGTCCTGCGCCTCGAGTCCGCCTTGACCGGGGTTGATGGAGACGATCGCGTCGCTGGAGTCGAGTTCGTCGTCGAACCACGAGGCAAGCTCGAGGGCGTCCGCGCGCTTGTCCAGCGCGGCGATGGCAGACGCGACCTCGGCGTCGAGGTCGCCATCGTCCTCCTCGAGCGCGAGCTCGTTTGCCACCTCGGCGTCTTCGAGAGACGAAAGCGCCGCGTCGTATTCGGCTATCTCGTCGCGCAGCGCCGACGCCTTGCTCATGGTCGCCTGCGCTTTTTCCTGGTCGTCCCAAAAACCGGAGGCCGCGGACTTCAGCTCGAGGTCGGCAAGCTCCGGTCGCTTGCGCTCGATGTGCAGGTAGGCGCCCATCGTCTCGATGCGTTCGCGCAGCTTTGCAAGCTCCTGCTCGTGATTAACAGCCATCACTCACCTTCGGTATAGATTCTGCAAAGCGGACAACCGACTAGCGGTTGGCGCCGTGGCACTTCTTGAACTTCTTGCCCGAGCCGCAGGGACACGGGTCGTTGCGCCCGACGTTGGCGTAGATGTCGTCCTTGTCCTTCACCACCGTCTGGGGCCTGCCCTGCGCGGGAGTGGGCACCTGGCCGACGTTGTCGACTGCCTGGCTGGCGATGTCGCCCGTCGCAACCGAGCGTGTGGCATCGGGGATATCCTCGTCGGGCGCGGAGTAGGAGACGCTGCTCAGAGCACTTTGGTCTTCGGACTCTTCGGGCTCGTTGACCTTGATGTTGACCTGCAGGCGCAAGATGGTGCGGATGAAGTCCTCGTAGATACCGGAGACCAGCACGCCAAACGCGTTGAACGCCTCTTCTTTGTACTCGACGAGAGGGTCACGCTGGCCGATGGCGCGCAGGCCAATGCCGGCGCGCAGGTAGTCCATCTCGGAAAGGTGCGCCATCCAGCGCGTGTCGATGACGCGCAGCATGACCTGGTTCTCGACCTTCTTGAAGAGGTCCTCGGGAATGAGCGCCTTCTTTGCGTCGTACACGCCCTGGAGGTCTTCGATCAGCACCTCGGTCATGCGCTGCGTCTCTTCTTGGTGGTCCAGCGTCGACAGGTCGCGCTCGACGCCCGTCAGCTCCTTGTACCAGGCGTTGAGACCCGCCATGTCCCACTCGTCGTAGACGACGCGGGCGGGGCAGAACTCGTTGACCGCGTCGGAGACGGTGTCCGCGATGAGCTCGGGGACCCGCTCGCCGTAGTCCTTGCCGTCGAGGATGCTGTTGCGCTCTGCGTAGATGGTCTTGCGCTGCTGGTCCATGACGTCGTCGTACTCGAGAACGTGCTTACGGGCGCTGAAGTGCATCGCCTCGACCTGGCGCTGCGCGCTCTCGATGCCCTTCGTGACCATCTTGGCCTGAATGGGCATGTCGTCGTCGATAGAGGTGCGCTGCATGAGCGCGCCGATCTTGTCCATGCGGTCGCCGCCGAACGGGCGCATGAGATCGTCTTCGAGCGACAGGTAGAACTGGGCAGAACCCGGGTCTCCCTGACGGCCGGAACGGCCGCGCAGCTGGTTGTCGATACGGCGGGACTCGTGACGCTCGGTGCCGATGACGGCGAGGCCGCCCGCATCGCGCACGATCTGGGCCTCGCGTGCGCAGGTCTCTTTTGCCTCGGCCCGCGCGGCAGCGCGCTGCTCGTCGGTGGCCTCTTCCGGGTCGATTCCCCTTTGCACGAGGATGTCGAGCGCGAGGTTGTCCGGATTGCCGCCGAGCAGGATGTCGGTACCGCGGCCTGCCATGTTGGTGGCGATGGTGACGGCGCCGGCACGACCCGCCTGCGCGACGATGTTGGCCTCCTGCTCGTGGAACTTGGCGTTGAGCACGTTGTGCTTGATGCCACGCTTGGTGAGCAGGGCAGACAGGCGCTCCGAGCTCTCGATGGAGACGGTGCCGACCAGGCAGGGCTGCTGGCGCGCATGGCGCTCGGCGACGTCGTCTGCAACCGCGTTGAACTTGGCCTCGACGGTACGGTAGACCAGGTCGGGCAGGTCTTCGCGGATGACGGGCCTGTTGGGCGGGATGACCTCGACTTCCAGCTTGTAGATATCGCGGAACTCGGCGTCTTCGGTCTTTGCGGTACCGGTCATGCCGGAGAGCTTGTCGTAGAGCCTGAAGTAGTTCTGGAGGGTGATGGTCGCCATGGTCTGGTTCTCGGCGCGGACCAAGACGCCTTCCTTGGCCTCGATTGCCTGGTGCAGGCCCTCGGAATAGCGCCTGCCCTCCATGATGCGGCCCGTGAACTCGTCGACGATTTTGACCTCGCCGTCCTGCACGATGTAGTCCTTGTCGCGGTGGAACAGGAACTGCGCTTTCAGCGCCTGCTGCAGGTGGTTGGAAAGCTGTCCGGACAGGTCGGAGTAGATGTCGTCGATACCGAGCAGCGCCTCGACGCGCGCCAGCCCGGATTCCGTGGTGGAGATGGTGCGCTTGGCCTCGTCCATGTCGAAGTCGACGTCTTTTTGGAGATGGCGGACTGCCGCCGCGAACTTGCGGTAGGTGTCCGTCGAGCGCGTGCCGGCGCCCGAGATGATGAGCGGCGTGCGCGCCTCGTCGATGAGAATGGAGTCGACCTCGTCGACGATGGCGAACGCGTGCCCGCGCTGGACGCGCGAGCCGGGACTGGAGACCATGTTGTCGCGCAGGTAGTCGAAGCCAAACTCGGAGTTGGTGCCGTAGGTGACATCCGCCTCGTAGGCCTTCTTGCGCTCCGGGGTCTTCGTGCCGTTTTGGATGAGGCTGACCTCCATGCCGAGGAAGCGGTAGATCTGGCCCATCCACTCGCTGTCGCGCTTGGCGAGGTAGTCGTTGACGGTGACGATGTGGACGCCGGTCCCCGGGAGGGCATTGAGGTAGCCCGCGAGGGTGGACACGAGCGTCTTGCCCTCGCCGGTCTTCATCTCTGCGATCTGCCCCGCGTGCAAGACCATGCCGCCGATGAGCTGGACGTCGAAATGACGCAGGCCGATGGTGCGCTTGGATGCCTCGCGGACGACGGCGAACGCTTCGGGCATCAGCTCGTCGAGCGTCTCGCCATTGGAGATGCGCCTGCGGAACTCCGCCGTCTTTCCGCGGAGCTCTTCGTCGCTGATCTGCGAAATCTCGTCTTCGAGATAGTTGATTTCTCCTACCCTGCCGCGGAAGGCCTTGATCTCCTTGCCAGATCCGACGGAGAGAAGTTTGGAAAGAAAGTTTGGCATGTATGTTACCTTCAAAGGTTGGCGTGGTATACGCGGCTACTTTACCACAGGGCCTGCAACGCCACGGTATCGGCGCTTCGGGAGCTGCGGTTTTATCATCAGAGTTCCACTATCCTCGGGTCGATGCGCAGAAGCGACGGGTCGCTGACGACGAGGCTGTCGTAGAGCGACTGCATCTCCGCCGACGGGTCGAGCCCCAGCTCCGTTTTCATGAACTTGCGATACTCGAAAAACGTGCGGATTGCCGAGCAGCGCTGCCCCGCCTGCATCTGCGCGCGCATGAGCACCTGGTACACGTCCTCGCGCGAGCGCTCCTCGGCCATGGCTTTGCGCGCGAACCAAAGCGCCATGCGCGTGTCCTTGCGCGACAGCGAGAGCTCCGCCCCCGACAGCATCGAGTCCACGTAGGTGGCGCGGTAGCGCTCCCGCTGGCTGATGATCACCTCGTTCTCGGTCTCGTTGATGGCAAGACCGCCGCGGTACAGCTTCTCCAGGCTCATGTGGGAGTCGAGCAAAACCGACGGGTCCGGATGCCCGATGATGATCGCGCGCGAGAGCTGCTCGATGTCTTCGAGGTCCGACCTGACGTAGCGCGTGTTTATGCGGCAGAAGTCCCCGTTCTTCTCGAGGTAGGGCTCGCCGCCTATCAGCCTTGTCGCATCGCTCCACACCGAGTAGAAGTTGTCGAGCGCCCGGACCCGCGACAGGTCGGGCCACATCTGCTGCAGCAGCGTGGTGCGCGGCATGCTGCGCCCCTGGTAGATCACGAGAAGCGTGAGCAGGTTGCGCGTGCGCCGTTTCCACTTGGACTCGGGTATGCAGGTCTCGCCCTTGATGACCTCGAAGGTCCCGAAGACGTTGATGCGCACGGGCTCGACGCCGCCTGCCGCCAGCGCCTTCTTGCGGGGGCGCTCCAGCGTCGACACGCGCATGTCCCACGGGATGCTCGCATCCTCGTCGTGCGTCGCCTCGGCGAGCAGGCGCAGGTAGCGCGTGGCGCTTTGCAGCAAGACGACGTCTTTGCGGTCGGCGCGCCGCCCCGTCACCCCGAAGAACCCCGTGTTCCAGACATCCCTGATGAGCAGGGCTTCCGAAAACGAGTGGACGCCAGACTTGCGCGTCTCGAAGACGAGCGCAGAACCGAGCCCCTGCACGAGGTGGCGAAGCTCGGTGTTGTTGGCACAGCACAGCACGTGGAGCGCCAGCCGGTAGAACAGGCTCCCCGCGAACCTATCGTGGCAGGATGTGAACAGGGTCTCCAGCGCACGCGCCTCGTCTGCCCCCATCCCCTCGCACGTGCCCGCCAGCTCCTCGCGCCGGTGTGCTTCGGTGTCAAACGCGCGCCCCGTGACGCTTGGCCCCGCCATCGCGGCTACCTGGCACAGGAACTCCATCCCGTCTTCCGGCGAACGCAGGAGCGGGGGCTCGAATGCGGCGTACAGCTCTGGTCCTCCGCAGTCGAACGCGTAAAGCGCCATGCGAGCGAGCATGCGCAGGCGCCACTCGCTCGAGTCCCTAGACCTCTGGAGGAACTTCCGGGCGAAGTATGCCGCCTCGTTCGCGTTGCCCTCGAGCCCGGCGCACCACGCCCGTATGACCGCAAGCTCGGGAGCATCGCGTTCCTGCCCTGGCGACGCCATGTCGAGCAGCGTGTCGACCAGCGCCGTCTCGTTCCTGTCAAGCAGGCGCCAGCCGCTTTCCCGCACCCACGAGATGCACCGTCGCTCCGAGTAGAACGCCGCGAGTATCTCCTGCACCCGCCCGACGCGATCGTCTTCGACCAGCATGGACAGCATCCGCTCCATGGTCGTATCTGCCTCCGACAGCAGAATGCGCCCCAGGCCCGCCTCGTCGATGACCCCCTTGAGGGCCTCGAGCTCGACAGAGGGAACCCGAAAGCGCTGGGCCTCGAGGTCGATATGCAGAAACCCGTAGTCGTCTGCCAGCATCAGGAGCTCTTCGCCCGTGGGCATTGCCCCGAGCGAGTCGAGGTCGTGAAAGGTGCCCTGCTCCAGCACCATCATGGCAAACGCCGCCCGAAACACCGAGTTGGGGAGCTTCTCGCACAGAAACGAGCGCAGGCAGGTACGGGCGACGTCGGGACATGCGCCCCAGATGGCAAGCGGCGTCTCGCCGAACAGCCCCATGTGCGCATCGCGCCAACGCTCGACGCCGTGCACATGCTCGACCCCCTCGAGCTCATCGACCCAAGCGTCGTATTCACGTTGGCTGACGGCGAGGTCGCGCGCCCGCACGAGGACACGCTCCGCCTGAAGGTTTCTCAGGCAGTCGTGCGAGGGCAGACACGTGACGATGACCTCGGCGCCCGCATACAAGGCAGCGTCGATCAAATCGCTCAGCAGCGCCGCGCGCTGCTCGTGGAGCCAGGGCATGTCGTCGAGCACCAGCAACACTGGCTCGTCGGGATCGGCAAACGACGCACGGGCGAGCCGCCGGTCGTCGAGGCGCGCGATAAAGTCAGGCGTGTTCGCGTCAACCCAGTCGACACGCTTGCCCTTGAAGAGGCGGTCGGCGTACTCGCGTGCCAGCTCGGTCTTCCCGTAACCCGACGGCGCGGAGATGATGCGCACGACCGATCTGTCCTGGAGCATCGTCGTAACGAGCCTGTCGCGGTTTACATGACCGCGCCCGTGATCCGGCATATGTTCGTGCTCGTCCGATGCAACCATGGCCAGCCCTCCTGTCAGCCTCCAATAACGAGGACGTTTCCCGTCCACTCGAGAAACTGCGTCACGAGCGAGGCGGGAAGCCAGCGAACGGCAAGGGCAATCGCGATGAGGAGCACCCCCACCGCCGACAGCACAAGCGAGAGCATTTCCCAATTGACGCCATGGCCAGCGCCTTCGGCCCTGCTTTGCGACGCGCCCTTGCACGAAGCCCGGCGCAGCACGCGCATGCGCTCGAGCAGCGCCGGCCGATCGCTCGGCCGTGGCGCCCGCGGTACCGAAATGCTCACCTTCCGACTCCTCGTGACGTAGCAACAATCCGATTCCAAGCTAGAGGAAAACGGGGCGTCCCAACGAAAAATGAGCCGCGCTTGCGGTGTATCTTTTGCAAAACATGTTTTGTTGCGCCAACAGGTATTGCGCAGATTATTCTGGCCTTCCGCATATTGCGTGCCCGCTGCGGCGCATGCCTCGGGAATCCCGCTATTCAAGCGCAGATTTGAACTCGACCATGTTCTCCCAAAAGCGCTGCGGCATGAGCGACGTGCGCAGCGAGGGGTTGTAGCGCTGGTCGTGAGAAACCGAATCGTAGAAGCGCTTCCACAGCGCCTGGAACTCGCGCTCCTCCTTCGTGCGGTCGAACGAGGCGACCTCGTCTGTCAACACGAGCGTCGTCTTGTGGAGGTCGTACACCCCCGCCATGCCGTGCGCCTCGTCGTAGATGACGAACGGCTGGATGCTGAAGCGCTCGACGAAATGCTCCATCGCGATGGGGAGCACGGCCGCCTTGGGATTGACGCGGGCAAAGAAGACGCCGTTCTCGAGCTGTTCGAACCTGAGGAACTGGTAGACCTTCTCCCTCTCGGAGAGCACGGATGCCGCCAGGTGCTCCGCTGCTGCCACGCACGGCACCGACAGGTCGTTGGCGGCACGATAGCCCTCGTCCATGCCCTTGACGATGTAGGAGAACAACTGCATCTCCTTGCCAGGCTCGTCGGAGAGAAACGCCGTCTTTACCGTGGTGAAAAACCTCCTGCCCGCGCGCGACGCCAGCCCGACGCGCACGCGCTCCGCATGTGAGAGATCGGTCTTGACCGATAGGACCTGCTGGCCAAGGCTCGGTTGGGACATGCGTCCGGGGCAGATCTGCTCAGGAAAGGCATGTCTGCAGTATGCCTCGAACACCGCGGAGAAAAATCCCTCGAGCGTCCCGTCGTAGCACAGCATGAGCTGTGTCGGGTCAAGCCTGTACATGCGCCCCTCCCCTCCCCACTGCCGGCATGAGCAGCGGATCGAACTGCGGCAAGCCGCTCGGGGTCCTGCCCAGCTCCTGTAGCTCGGCGGGGCGCGCCTCCAGACGTTGTGCCCGGGCACGCTGCAGCAGGATGTCTCCCCCGCGTTTGACGCGGAACGGGTCGACGTTTGCCTGCTCCACGTCGTCGAACAAGGCGAGCTGCCCTTCCACGAGCTTGCGCCGTCCCTTCCTGCCCGCCCCCGTCGCGCGCGTAGACGCCTCGAGACTCCTCCGCGCGAGCTCGGGGTCGGCATCGAAGCCGGGCGCCATATGCCCGAAGCAGGTGATGAAGTAGCCCGCGCGCTTGAGCGAGACTCCCATGCGCTTGAGCCCGTCAAAACCGAGACGCCCGCATTTGCGCGCGCGAACGATCCGTTGGGCGCCCCGCACGCCGATGCCCGGCACTCGCATGAGCTCTTGCGGGGAGGCGGTGTTGACGTCGAGCGGGAACAGGTCCATGTGCTGCAGCGCCCAGTTCGCCTTGGGGTCGACGAGCAGGTCAAGATCGGGATGCTCGGGGCTGAGCAGCTCGTCGGCGGAAAACCCGTAGAAGCGCAGCAGCCAATCGGCCTGGTACAGCCGGTGCTCGCGCGTGAGCGGCACCTCGGTGTTGAGCTCGGGAAGGCGGCTGTCGTCGTTGACTGGCAGATAGGCGGAGAAGAACACGCGCTTGAGCGAGACGCTCCGATAGAGCGACTCGGCGAGCTTCAAGATGTGCTGGTCGGTCTCGGGCGTTGCACCAATGATCATCTGGGTGGACTGCCCAGCGGGCACGAAGCTCTTGACCGATGCCGACAAGTGCCGCCTGCGCGCGAGCTTCCTGTCCCGCTTGCTCTGCTCGATGCTCTCGTGCAGTTGGCGCATCGGGCGCACGACGGCCTGCCCCGACTTCTCGGGAGCGAGCAGGTCGAGCGAGCTTTGCGAGGGCAGCTCGATGTTGATGCTCATGCGGTCGACGAGAAACCCCAGACGCTCGAGCAGCTCCGACGACGCCCCCTGAATTGCCTTTGCGTGGATATAGCCGCGAAACCCCTCGTCCTCCCGCAGGATGCGCGCTGTCTCGATGATGAGCTCCATCGTGTAGTCGGGGTCTTTGACGACGCCGCTCGACACGAACAGCCCTTCGATGTAGTTGCGACGGTAGAACTCGACCGTGAGCGTGGCAAGTTCGCGCGGGGTGAACGCCGCACGGGGAATGTCGTTGGAACGCCTGTTGACGCAGTACGCGCAGTCGTAGCAGCACACATTGGTGAGCAGAACCTTGAGCAGTGTGACGCATCTGCCATCGGCGGTGAAGGCGTGGCAGCAGCCTGCGGCGCTCGCCGCGCCCAGCTGCCCAGCCTTTCCCCGTCTGTCGACTCCGCTCGACGTGCACGCGACATCGTACTTTGCCGCATCCGCGAGTATTTCAAGCTTTGCCATCGTGTCCATGCCGAACACTATAGCGAACATCTGTTCGTTTTTCCAGAGGACCCTCGCGCTCGTGCGTCCGCCTGCACCCGTCCGGGGCCAAAGACTACTGCGCGTCCGGCTCCTCGAACAGCGCGGCAGGGGTCGTGCCCAGGGACAACGCGATGCGGACCACCGTGCCCATGGTCGGAGAGCATGCGCAGCGTTCTATTTTGCTGAGGTGCTGCGAGGAAATGCCAGCATCTATATACTTAATTTTCCACCTGCCCGTGTACTTTTATGGTCACCTCGATGTTGTCCATCGTGAAAACCATGGACCTGTCCAATGACGTGTCGGCCGGCGTCACAAGCGTCACCTGCGGCGATTCCTCTGGTCCGGCTGCTTCGGAATCGCGTCGGAAAAGCTCGAGCACATCGAGGCGCGAATTTTGCCTCCGCATGATTTTCTCGACTCCGTTCACGATTCCCGCATAATCGCAGTCGTAGACGATGTCGTAGATGTCGCAGTACTCGGCCAGCTCGCGCAAGACCGGGTCGCCGGCCTTTCTCCTGCTGCAGACCACCATCAACGCAAGCCCCTGGCCGCACGCTTCCCTGTCATCGACGTACGATCTGACTCCCGACAGCATTCCCTCGACGTCAACGAAGAAGTCCTCGTCGAGTATCGCGAGCTGCCCTCCTGCGGCACCCAAGTTGAACAGCTCGTCGAAGAGCACGGGGCACTTCTCGTAATCGCAGCGAAAATCCGGCTCGAGGCCCAGTGCGGCCTGGAAGAGCTGGACGCGCTCATTTGTTGTGAACACGGTGATCGCTTGCGGTAAAAAACGGCTTTCGTGCATGTCATCTCATCCCCCTTTGCATAATGAACAGATAATTATTTACACTTATGCAATTCCGTTGTTGAGACCAAAGCAGGCAAACTACCTGCATGTTTTGCTGTCTGCCGCCCACCCGGAGGCATTTGTTGGAGGCGAGATGACCGGAAGACCCCAAAGGTTGTTCCCCAAGACAGACATGCAGTTTCGCGTTCCCCCGCGCTCCTTCGAAGCCGTGCGTCCCCTCGTCGAGAACACCATGCACCCGTTCAGGAGCCTGAGTGAGTTCGTCGAATCGCTCGTCTTCCTCTTTCAGTCCATCTACTTCGAGCCCGAGGACAGCGACATCGTCAAGTTGCTGGAAAAGACCAAGCAAGACCACCTCGCGGACTTCTATGCGCCCCAGCGCCCCGGCAGCAAGCTGGTACATGTCAAAATCGATGCCGAGGCACGGGATTTCATCAACCTGTACTACCGCAGACACCGCAGCGAGTACACGAGCAAATCGGAGCTCATTGCCTGCATGCTCTTTGCAGCCGGCACGTTCGCTCACAGCGAACAGCAGCGAAAGTACCTGCTCAAGCGCATCTCGAACGCGCTGTCCGCGCACCCGGCATGCAAAGAGGGGCGGACCTGGCACCTTTGATGCCCTGTCCGCCCCTCGTGGCCGGTTGCGTATGTCCGCGCCTGGCGCTAGTCGCCGAAGTCGTCTCCGTCGTCGGAATCCGCCTTTTTCGCGCTCTTGGAATCGAGGTCTTTCAGCTCGCCGCCGCGCCTCGTGTACGCGTCGACGATCTGCTCGGAGCGCATCCTAAGCGTGCCCGACGCCGTCTCGGAATCGAATTTCATGCGCATCGCGAGCGCACCGCTCGTCTCCATCGAGATATTGCCCTGCGCAAACTCGACAAGGTGCGTGAGCATGTCGCAGAACTCGTCGTTGCCATGGAAGCACTGGATGGTCTCGTCGATGAGCGGCCAGACCTCTTTGGAGTTCTCGGGGCTCGCCGAGCCGTAACCGCACAAGAACCTGAACGCCGCCTCGCGCACAATGCCGTTGTTCTCATCGTAGAGCGCGTCTTCTGCCAAGGCGAGCGTGTCCTCGTCGTAGCGCTGACCGACCTTGCCCATCTGGTCGAGCGTGTGCAGCACCTCCCAGCGCGTCTGCGCCTCGGTATGGTTCAGGGCCTCGCAGATGTCTTCTGCGTACGGGAGAAGGACCGTGGCGTCCTCATTGGAGATGATCGCGACGATCGAAGCCGCCTTCTGCCGCTTGAGGCGGCTCTTCCCACAGAGCAGCTCAACGATGTGCTCGAGCAGCTCTTCGTCTTTCAAGGCGAGCATCGCCACCTGCTGGCGTTTCTCGGGCGTATCGAGTTCGACGTCGTTTCCTGCCATCATAAACCCCCTGTCTCGTTAGTCGTTGTAGTAGTCGCGGTTGACCGGCAGGTCCGCCGCAGTCTCCTTTTCCATGCCGTTTTCGCGTTCTTCCATCGGCACGTAGCCGCGCATCTGGTAGACCGACTTGTACGCTGGCCTGATGATGCGTCTTCCCTCGACGATTTCTTCGAAGCGGTGCGCCGCCCAGCCCGCGATGCGCGCGGTGGCGAACAACGGGGTGTAGAGCTGCTGCGGAATGCCGAGCATCTTGTACACGAGCCCCGAGTACATGTCGATGTTCGCGCAGATGACCTTGTGGGACTTGTGCTCCTCGCGGAACAGCTCGGGCGAGAGGCGCTCGATCGTCTCGATGAGCTCGAACTGCGGCTCGAACTGCGTCCCCTGCGCAAGCTCGCGCGCGTACTTCTTGCACAGCACGGCACGCGGGTCGCTCAGGGTGTAGACCGCATGCCCCATGCCGTAGATGAGTCCGCTTCTATCATAGGCCTCCTTGCGCAGGATGCGGCGCAGATAATCGGCGACCTGACCCCCGTCGGTGTAGTCGGCGACCGTGTCCATCAGGTCTTGGTGCATGCCCGCGACCTTGATGTTGGCGCCGCCGTGCTTGGGGCCCTTGAGCGAGCAGATGCCCCCGGCGTACGCGGAGTAGGCGTCGGTGCCGCTCGAGGTGAGCACGCGCGTCGTGAACGTGGAGTTGTTGCCGCCGCCGTGCTCGGCATGCAGCATGAGCATGATGTCGAGCATGCGCGCCTCCTGCGGCGTCCACTCCATGTCGTGACGGAGCATGTGGAGCACCGTCTCGGCGGTGGACAGACCGGGAAGCGGCGGGTTGATGTACATCGGCGCCGTCGGGTCTTCGTGCTGGCGCGAGGCCAGGTACGAGAGCACGGCGATGCGGGGCAGGCGGCTCAGCATCTGCACGGCGATCTGCACCTCGTGCTCGGGGTCGACGACGTCGGTCTCGGTGGAACTGTCCATCGCATAGAGCATGAGCACCGAGCGTGCCATCATGTTCATGACGTTTTTGGACGGGAAGTTCATGATGAGGTTGTTGACGAAGCCGCGCGGCAGGTCGCGGTAGGAGTCGATCGACGCGCGGAAGTTCTCGAGCTGGGAGGCCGTCGGCAAATCGCCCGTGAGCAGCAGGTATGCGACTTCCTCGTAACCGGGACGCCCTTCGGCAACTGCCCCGTCCACCAGGTCCTTGATGTCGTAGCCGCGAATCGTGAGGCGTCCCTCGTCGGGAATCTTCACGCCTTCGTCGGTGAGGTAGCCGTGCACGTTCGAAATGGAGGTAATGCCGGCGACGACGCCCGTGCCGTCTGCGTTTCGCAGGCCGCGCTTGACGTTGAAATGGTCGTAATAGCGCTGGTCGTAACCGCTGTAGGCACCGAAATGCTGGAATACCTCGGACTTTTCGGCCTCGGACATGGTTGCTCTTTTCCGCTGGTGGTGGAGTGGACGCGCAGGTGCAACCCGCGCGTTTGTGACCCACAATTATACGCCAGCGAGCCCCAGATACGCCCGTGAGCTGGTGCTCGGTAATCCGAACGTAATAATTTAGCCGGATAGGCGGGCCTAGAGCAGGCGGCGCGATTCGATGGCGCGGCCGAGCGTCACCTCGTCGGCGTACTCGAGCTCGCCGCCGACGGGAAGTCCGCTTGCGAGGCGCGTGACCTTGATGTCGAGCGGCTTGATGATACGGGCGAGGTAGCTCGCCGTCGTCTCGCCCTCGACGTCGGGGTTCGTGGCGAGCAGCACCTCCTGGATGTTCTCGCTCCCCAGGCGCGCCATCAGGTCGGCGATGTGCAGGTCCTGCGGCAGCGAGCCCTCCATCGGGTTGATGACGCCGCCGAGCACGTGGTAGAGGCCATGGTAGGAGCCCGTGCGCTCGATGGCGTCGATGTCGCGCGGTTCGGCGACGACGCAGATGGACGTCGTGTCGCGCTCAGGGTCGAGGCAGACCTCGCATTCGTCGCCCTCGGCGTAGTTATGGCAGCGTGGACACAGGTGTATTGCCTCTTTGACCTCGATAATTGCCTCGGCCAGGCGGCGGGCGGTCTCATCGTCGGACGTGAGGATCCAGTTGAGGATGCGCTGAGCGGATTTGGGCCCAACACCGGGCATGCGTTCGAGCTCCTCGAGCGCATGCCGTATCGATGCAGCTTGTTTCACGGCGAGCTGGGCTCTTTAGAACAGGCCGGGGATGTTCATGCCGCCCGTGACGGCGCTCATGCGCTTGGAGGCCAGCTCCTGGGCATCTTCGAGCCCCTGGTTGACCGCGGCGACGATCATGTCCTGGAGCATCTCGACATCTTCGGGGTCCAGGGCCTCGGGGTCGATCTTGATGTCCTTGACCTTGAGGTCGCCCGAAACCGTCGCAACGACCATGCCGCCGCCCGCAGAAGCCTCGACGGTCTCGAGCGCGGTGGCCGCCTGGATTTCTTCCATCTTCTTCTGCATCTTCTTGACCTGCTTGAGCATAGCCTGCTGGTTCATTGCCATGTGGGTTTCTCCTTATTGGTTGTCGTCGTCGACTTCTTGCACTTTAACGCCTTTTCCAAAGGCGGACAGCACGTCCGCAAGATCTGCAGCCGTATCGTCATCGATGCGCTTGACGTGCACGTCTCCCGCCGGGGCGTCGAAGTCCGGCTCTGCAAACGACGCGAGGTAGGCCTCGTCGTAGACCGGCTCCTCATAGGCAGGCGCGTCGTCGTAGGCAGGCGCGCTCGACGCCTGCGCGAATCCCGCGTCCGACGCGGTCTCGTACTGGAATTCCTCGCCGCGCACCTTGCCGCGCGTGTCGAGACGGCACTCGAAGTGCACGGTGGCACCCAACACCTCCTTGAAGGCGTTGGAGATGAGCGAGCGCGCGGGGCCACCGCAGGCCATCTTCATCGAAAAGCCGCCGTTAGAGGGAAAGGTCAGGTAGTACGTCTCGCCCTCCTGCTGGAGCGTGACGCCGGAGAGCAGCGCACCCGTCGCCATGTCCTCGCGCCTGATGACGGTGAACAGTGCCGCGAGCAGGCGGGCGGGCGACATCTGCGGCACGCTGCCCTGCTGCGCCGGCTGCTGAGCTGGCTGCTGCGCCGGATCAGCTGCAGGTTCATATGTATTGGCAGCCGGTTCCTGCGGAGTCTGTGCGGAAGCCTCCTGATACAGATTTTCTGCAGGCTCTGCCGGTGCCGGGTTGTTTGTATAATCGTTATTCATATTGTTATTTTCATTCATGTTGGTTCGTTCCTTTCCTGACCGCAATGGCGACCTGTATGTACTAATATTGTAAATTGCCTATCCGCAAAAGTCAATCAAACTCTGCCGAAAACGTGTAAAATACAAG
>OLRR01000961.1_pt1 | contig 20083 bp, 20 predicted proteins | sample 1671941 | NCBI WGS metagenome assembly OLRR01 (sample SAMEA3136628, study PRJEB25190) | human gut metagenome
CAGATAGATCAGTGAGGCATCTTTTTGTACTTGACTAGCAATAACCAAAGACGTACCTGCCATTTAGTAATGATCGGTCTTCAAGATTGCAATCGGCTGTTTTTGACTGGTCTGATTGGCAACCCTGATCTGATAGTTGCCTGCTTTTAAGGATCGAGATAGTCGATATGAATCGCCACGTCGCTTCAAATGCCAGGTCTGACCATTCTGCTGATCATGCAGCGAAACCTTCAGCGAGCTGTCTTGATGAATCTGAACTGACAAATATTGTCCCTCACCGTTAAGCTTAATCTGCTGTAAAACAATCTGGTTTTAAATATGTCGGCCGGGCATGATACTGAGTCGAAAGCTGTGAGCGCTGGGCACCGCCCAGCTGACAAAAGACAGGTTATCGTTCCTAGCCCAAAAATCAGTCGCAATGGTACGCTGATTAATGACGTAATTCCATTGAGCGCCAAACCAACCATTTTTTGAACGGATATTTGGTTTCACCAGCCAGCCGTGCCGTTCGCTGATAGTATACCTTCCCTGCCTGAAAGCCCAATTGTGGAACCAAACCGCGTAAGAACAAATTGCGTTCCGAGTACTTCAATAAAACATGTACTGCCCGATTGCTCATCAGCCGAAAATCAGCACTGTCGGGAATCATGGTCACACCCATCTGATTCATCAATTTGTAATCAATTTATAGAAGCCCTCAGCAGTGTTGTGCTTGAATCAAGAGTCAGTCTGGCGATCAATGCGCACCCCGTAGACGATCTCACAGCCATTTTTATAATGCTCAATCATTTCGGGAATCTTGTCGGGATCATCTTGCAGATCAGCATCAATCGTAATCATCACGTCCGCATCCCTGCCAACAAAGCTGATTGATGGCCAAAGTTGCGTTATAATCTGGCTTAAATGATCAAGACTAAGCATTATCTCACTCCTTCTCGTTTTTTATTATCATACGTGGATCGTACTTGGTCTGATATAGGATTAAAATGAAACAATTCTGAAGAATCTTCAGAAAGCAAAATATTTAATAAGGAGTATTTAGCATGACCACTTATCTTTTGGCACCAGATTCATTTAAAGAAAGCATGACATCGCGCCAGGTTTGTGAAGCAATGGCTTTCGGCATCAAGCAGGCCGATCCAAATGCTAGCATCATCAGCGTTCCCTTGGCTGATGGCGGTGAAGGAACAACTGATGCTTTAGTCAGTGCAACGCATGGTAATTTTAGACATCTGACGGTCACTGGATCACTAGGCAAATCAACTGCTGCTACTTATGGCATCCTAGGTGATTCAAGAACCGCCGTAATTGAAATGGCAATGGCCAGCGGTTTGGAAATGGTACCGATTGATCAGCGCAACCCGTGGCTGACAACGACCTATGGCACCGGCGAATTGATTAAGGATGCGATTGGTCAGGACATCGACTGCATCATCATTGGGCTGGGCGGTTCCAGTACCAATGATGCCGGTGCGGGGATGGCACAAGCATTGGGCGCGCACCTTTTGGATAGCAGTGGTCAGGAACTGCCGGTTGGAGGCGGCGCATTAAAAGATCTTGCCAGGATTGATGTCAGCGAATTAGATCCGCGGCTAAAACAAGTTGAGATCATCTTAGCCAGTGATGTGACAAATCCTCTAACTGGTCCACAAGGGGCTTCATATGTCTTTGGCCGGCAAAAAGGCGCTGATTCTGCCATGATCAAAAGACTGGACCAGAATTTGCATCATTTTGCTCAAATCATCAAGCGCGATCTGGGGAAAGATGTTGAAAATCAACCTGGAGCTGGGGCTGCTGGGGGATTAGGTGCCGGATTGATGGCATTTGCTGATGGCAAGATGCAGCGCGGCATTGAGCTTGTCATCAAACTTACTAATTTAGAAGCTAAGGTGCAGCAGGCCAACTATATTTTTACGGGCGAAGGCGGCACAGACTTTCAAACGCACTTTGGTAAAGCTCCTTTTGGCGTAGCGCAGTTAGGCAAAAAGTATCATAAGCCAGTCATCTCGTTTGCTGGTTATCTTGGCAACGGTATCGAAAAGCTGTATCCGGATGGCTTTACTGCCTTTTTCAGCATTATGCAAGGTGCCAGTGATCGACAGTCCGCACTGGCTAAGGGACCTGAGAATATGACCAGAACCGTTGCCAACGTGGTGCGATTGTTAAAACGATAAATCTTTAACCCGACTTCATCTAGATTTGGTCGGGTTTTTTGTACGTAAAAACCCTTAATTTATGTTTATTAATGCATTATTCTGAATATAAAACAATAATATTAAATAATATTATTTGAATTTAAATCAGAAAAATTCGCATAAAAGCACTCGATTAAAGCTATATATTTATTTTTATTCAGTATATTGACATAAAAATGATTATCTATTAAGATTTTATTAACGAATAATTCAACAAGAGGTGCATAATATGAATAAGCAGCAAGAAATTGATATATTATCACATTTGATCAGCATCAAATCGGTTAATGATCATGAGGCCGCCGTGGCTGACTACATTGAATCCCTGTTTAAGCCTTACGAAGACCAAGGCGTCAAGATTGAGCGCGTAAGCTATGCACCAGATCGCGACAATCTGATCGTTACAATTGGTGAAGGTGAGCGCATGCTGGGCTTTAGCGGCCATGAAGACGTCGTCGCCCCAGGTGATCTTAGTCAATGGAACTCGGATCCGTTTAAAGCCACGATTAAAGACAATATGCTTTATGGGCGCGGTGCTTCTGACATGAAGAGTGGCCTGGCAGCTTTAATTGCCGCCATGTTGGATATGTTGGAAAACCATCACGTTCCTGGCAAGATTCGTCTGCTGTGCACGGTTGGTGAAGAAACCGGCGAATATGGTGCCGCTCAATTAACCAAGCTAGGCTATGCCGACAATCTGGCTGGATTGGTAATTGCTGAGCCGGGTAACGATATGCACGAAATCGGCTACACGTCTAAAGGCATTATCGATTACATTGTTACCTCCAAGGGTAAAGGTGCACACAGCTCTCAGCCACAAAAAGGCATCAACGCCATCGACCATCTGATTGACTTTGCCGTTCAGGTTAAGCCGCTGATGGCTAAATTCGACAAGGTCAATCCCGTGCTGGGGCCTCTCACCCATGTACAAAGCGTCTTTAATGGTGGCGAACAGATCAACAGCGTGCCTGCCAAAGCAGTTATGAAAGGCAATATTCGAACGATTCCCGAATATCCAAACCAAGTCGTCTTTGACGCACTCAATGGATTGGTTGATCAACTGAATCAAAAGCCGGGCTATGATCTGACAATTGAATACAGCTTCCCTGAAGACGCAATGCCTGGAGACAAGGATGCCCCGTTGATCAAGCTGATTGAACATGTTCACGATGAACTGTTTGATGGACCAATTGAACCCAAGGGCCAGGCTGGTGCCAGTGATGGCTCTGAGTTCTTGCATGCTAAGGGCGACTTTGCCATTGCCTTGATTGGTCCCGGCAACAATACGCAACACCAGAGCAATGAATGTGTTGATTTAGACGTTTATCATCAATCGATCAAATTCTACCAGCAGCTGGCTGAAGAATTTTTCGCTCAACCATAGAAAGGAACCTGCTTATGCAACAACAGCCAACCCCTACTAAGAAAAAGCACAAGCTCCCTTCCGCGTTTACGATCCTATTTTTACTGATTGCCTTGATGGCAGTTTTGACATGGATCATTCCGGCAGGGACATATAAAAGCGACAGTGCTGGCAATCTGATCAGCGGCACGTATCACACGGTTGCCCATCACTACCAAGGAATCTGGGACGTCTTTATGGCACCCGTCACGGGGATGATCGGCAATAAGGCAACAACCGGCGCAATCGGGATCGCCCTTTTCATTCTCGTGATTGGTGGATTCTTGGGCGTCGTTAACCAAACCGGCGCCTTAAATGATGGTATCCGGGCCATCGTTCACAACTCCAAGGGTCATGAAAAACGAATGATCGTAATTTTAACGATTATCTTTGCGCTTGGCGGCTCGACTTACGGTATGGGTGAAGAAACAATCGCCTTTTTCCCGCTGCTGGTACCGGTTATGATGGCCGTCGGGTATGATTCACTGGTGGCAGCTGGTGTGATATTACTAGGCACGCGGGTTGGGGATCTGGCTTCAACGGTCAACCCCTTCTCGACCGGTGTTGCTTCAGCTATGATCAAGATCTCCCCTGGTGAAGGACTGGGATCACGGATCATCTTGCTGGTTATCGTCACGGCGATGACAATCTTCTTTATTCTGCACTATGCCGATAAAATCAAAAAAGATCCAACCAAGTCACTGGTCTACAATCAACGCAAGGCCGACATGGAATACTTTAACGTTGCTGACCGTAGCGAAGCGCCAACGCCTTTGACCAAAGTCCAAAAACGCGTCTTGTGGATCTTTGCAATTACTTTTTTGATTATGATTATCGGTCTGGTGCCATGGACCAGCATCAATGCCAAATGGACGTTCTTTAATGATTTCAATGATTGGCTGGTCAGCGTGCCGGTATTGGGCGTATTAATCGGTCAAGACATGATACCACTGGGCAGCTGGTACTTTAACGAAATTACGCTCTTATTCTTATTTATGTCCGTGGTAGTTATGTTTGTGGCCCACATTAAGGAACAAGACTTCATTGACGCCTTCATGAAGGGTATGAGCGATTTATTAAGCGTTGCCATTATCGTTGCCGTAGCTCGCGGGATTCAAGTGATCATGAACGAAGGGATGATTACGGGGACAATTCTGCACTGGGGCGAAGTTGGCTTAAGCGGCATGCCAAAAGCTGCCTTTGCAATTCTGGCCTTTATCTTCTTTGTGATTTTATCTTTCTTGATCCCATCCAGTTCCGGTCTGGCAGCGGCAACCATGGGCATCATGGGGTCACTGGCTCACTTTGCCAAGGTTGACGGCAGCGTTGTTGTAACCGCCTACCAGGCTGCGACCGGTTTGATTACTGCCGTTACGCCAACCGCGGGGATGCTGGTTGGGGCCTTGGCATTATGCCGGATTCCATTTACGGTTTGGTGGAAGTGGATTGCCAAACTGATTGCCGCCCTGTTTATCGTAGTCTGCATCTTCTTAGGGATTATTGCGGTGATGTAAAAATTAAAAAAACCTCAGGTGATCCGAAACTCACTTGAGTTTTTTTATTGGATGCATCCCCATTATCTTTATCATCGGCTGCCTGGGGCTGCAATTCAAATACAACCCCAGGCGGTTGATTTTTTAGATGTTAGGACTTTTTTGATATTGTTGTCGGCAACAACTGTTATTACCGGGCGTTCAGCCTTGCTTTGCCGTTGCATGTATTTGACGAAACCAAATCCAATGATTGCGACCACGATTGGGGCAATAATCATCCAATAATAAGCAGACGACAGCGACTTCTTTTTAAATACCATTCTGGCAACGGAAAGCACTCTACTCATGGCTGTCTACCTCCCCTTTAATCGTTAAGCAAAAAATATCATCCAATGTTGCTGGTAAAAGACGATATCCACGTAATGATGGAAGATGCCTGGCTTGATCAATTGCCTGCTTGACATGCAGTTCAGAATCAAACGTAATTACTTTGCCGGGATAATCATCATCCCTGGCAATTCCTCAATTAAAAGATTATCAAAGACGCCTTCCAGATAAATCTTGGTTTTACCAAAACGTGATCTGATTTCATCAATCGGTCCATACAGTCGCTGATTCCCATTAACAAGCATCAACAACTGATCCGAGACTTCAGCAACGCTTTTCATGTTATGTGAGGAAAAAATGATTGCCGTACCAGCTGCCTTTAGTTTTTTGACCGTTTCAATCAGCAGTTCCACGTTAACCGGGTCCAATCCTGAAAAAGGCTCATCCAAAATCACCAGACGCGGACGATGGCCGTGATTAACTGAACCTTTTGCTGATTACCCTTCGACAGATTTTTAATTCGTGATTTCTCATTTCCCTTTACTGATAATCGATTCATCCATAACGGTAGATCGGCAGCCGCAATTTTTAGATCAAACCCATGCAGACTCGCAAAGTAAAGTACTTGTTCCTTGATCGTCATATCCAGATAAAGGCCCCGGTCCTCGGGCAAAAAACCAATCTGATCCAAAGATTTTTTCATCCAGTGGCTGGCCAGCAATGGTAATGGTACCCTGATCCGGCTTTAAAAAGTTCATGATCATCTTAAAAGTAGTTGACTTGCCGGCCCCATTTCGTCCAACAATGCCCAAAACCTCACCACGCTTAACGTCAAAGTTAAGATTATTTACAGCCGTGACCTCACCAAAACGTTTGGTTACGTTTTTTACGCTTAATATTTATTCACTCTTATCCTCTAATTTTCATCAATAAATATCTATCATGGTATGACAGATCCGTCATACATTCAATGAAAAAAGCTATAAAACTAAATAAACGCAATACAGTTCGAAAACTAATCACCTTGTTTCTTATCTAAAGTTGCAATCGATTTCAGCCTTCATTTCTTTAATAATTTAGATGAATAATTTCTTTACTTTTCTAATTGATTTTTAATATTTATGCGACTATTATGTATTTCAATATCACAAACAAAAATCAAAATATCATTGAAAAGAATCGTTTTTCCTTAATCCAAAGGTGGTTGATATTATGAATCTGTTTCGCAAAGAAAGTCTGTCACGGTATATGAAAACAGACGGCCAGATGCCCAAGGCCATGAACGCTAAAGATCTGATGGCAATGGGAATCGGTGCCGTTATTGGCAGTGGGATCTTCATCCTGCCTGGTACTGTAGCAGCCAATGATGCTGGGCCCGGTGTCTCGCTTTCTTTTTTGGCCGCTGCTATTGTATGTGGGCTGGCCGGAATGTGCTATGCTGAGTTTTCGTCAGCAATTCCGGTTGCCGGTAGTGCCTATTCATACGGCAACATTATCTATGGCGAATTTATCGGTTGGATCATGGGTTGGGCCCTGGTCTTGGAATATTTATTGGCAGTAGCCTGCGTCTCGACAGGTTGGGCAGCCTACTTCAACTCGCTGCTGGCCAGTTGTGGCATCAACATCCCCAGAGCTCTCGCTGGTCCATTTGATCCGGCCAAGGGCACCTATATCAACCTGACCGCGATTTTAAGCGTTCTTTTAATTACCTGGCTGCTGTCATACGGGATGCACGAATCGGTACGGGTTAACAATATTGCCATCATTATCAAGCTTTTGATTATTGTGGCCTTTATCATCATTGGCGTATTCTTTGTTAAAAGGGCTAACTATCACCCATTCTTGCCATATGGTGCTCATGGTGCATTCAAAGGTGCCACGACCGTCTTCTTTGCCTTTTTGGGTTTTGACTGCATCTCAAGTTCCGCGGCTGAGGTCAAGAACCCGCAAAAGACAATGCCGATTGGAATCATTGGTACACTGCTGATAGCAACGGTTCTCTACATGGGTGTCTCAATCGTTTTGACGGGAATGGTCAACTACAAGCACTTGGATGTTGCCAACCCAGTTGCCTTTGCGCTACAGTCCGTTCATCAAGGCTGGCTGGCCTCATTGCTTTCAATCGGTGCTTTGATTGGGATGGCCACCTGCATGTTTACGGCAATCTACGCCTCGTCACGCCTGATTTACTCACTGAGTCGTGATGGCCTTTTGCCAACTTCCTTGCGCCAGCTGGATAAAAAGTCGCATACGCCAAAAATTGCTTTGTGGGCCGTTGCGATTTTGATTGCGGTAATGGGCGGCTTTGTATCACTGGATAGCCTGACCAACCTGGTTAACATTGGGACGCTGCTGGCGTTTACCATGGTTTCGTTTGGGATCATTCCGCTGCGTAAGCGTGAAGATATCTTAAATGACGGCGGCTTTAAGGTACCACTGTATCCAGTATTACCGCTGCTTTCCGGGTTTGCCTGCCTGTTTATGATGTCGTTTTTGTCTAAGGAAACCTGGATCGGGGCTGGTATCTGGTTTGCTATTGGGATGGTACTCTACTTTGGTTACGGCTATCGCCACAGCAATATCAATGATTCAATTGCCTCCCAAGCTTGATTCTTGCGGTACCAAGAAACAGGCAGACCCTGAAAGCTGCTATCAATCATATTCAGTTCAAAAACGAACGATACTAAAAATACAGGATGCAACCAGATTGGCCAGCATCCTTTTTTATAATTTTTATCATTAAGATTAAATGAAGAATATACGATTTAAATTAGAATTCGTGAGGTTAGGTTGACATCACAAACAATCTGACTAATATTTTAAAGTATTGGTATTATATTAAAGATTTTATAAAGCTTATATGGAATAAATACATTGGATGCTTTGGGGATTTAAACTGTCCAATGGCTGCTGATTAAATAATCTTTAATCTTTGCGGTTATTTTGGGGAATTGAGAGGAGTATTTTAAAAATGAATCGTGAAATCAAGCAGATGCTAAAATTCAGTATCAGCATTGTTTTGATTGAACTAGTCTTCGTTAATCTAGGTGGGATCGTTAATCAACCGCCTGCTGAACTGAAAACCAGTTATGCCAGCTGGCGCGTTCATACCAATCGATTGCGGGCCATCCAAATTGACCAATCCTCGGAAAAAGGCGCCTATCCCAAACTTAGCGGTCGGCATCTTACTATGGCTGCCTTTCCTAAACAAAACAAGATCTACATTTTAAACAATAAAAAGGTTGTCTATATTCTCAACGCCAGAATCAACCTTGCTGCTGGACAACATCAGCTTTTGGTTGGCGATCTTAGAGGTCCATCGATCTTTCATTACGATACTGATGGCAAAGACATTAAGTCCATCAATTGGTTAAGCGTTGGCCAGAATGCCGACATTGAGGCGGAACCTAAGCTGGGCAATCATGTTGACGATACGATTCAAGTTTCCAAAAAAGACGCGATCTGGCTCTACAATAATCTGCCCAAAGACGTCCAGCTGAGAATTTATTGATTGGGGAGTGATTGATTTGAAAGAACTGAAACAACTGGTTAAGCGGCATAACTGGCTCAAGCATTTCGGTGTCTGCAACCTTCTAATGTTTTTATTTTTAGTGCTTTATAATTTCACGACTTATTTGGTTCCTTTGATTCACTTAAGTTTGCCAGCAATTTTAGTTACGATGATTCTGGCTGACGTTTTGTGTATTACTGGCCAAGTTATCGCTGAATAGCTGCAATGTTTCTCGGATCGATCTGACTTTTCACAGCCTGCAATCAACACAAACACCAATTCAACAGTCTCAGCCTGGTAATTTCCGGCTGGGGCTGTTTTATTTTTAAAAAAAGGTCGTAAAAAATCTCATTTAACCATTGACTTAAAGTTAGCTTTAAGGTTTAGCATAAAGACATCAGCTAATGAAATGAAAGGAGGCTGGGAAATGTCATACACCATCTCTCAAGTTGCTCAGATGATGGGCGTTACCCCTTCCACGCTTCGCTACTACGATAAGGAAGGCTTGCTGCCCAACGTTAAGCGCGTCAATGGCATCCGTGTTTTCGAAGATACCGATTTCCCCTGGCTGCGTATTCTAAACTGCCTAAAGGGTACCGGAATGCCGATTCGCCAGATCAAAAAATACGTTGATCTGTGCGCGGAAGGCGATGCAACGCTGGAACAACGCTATGCCATTATTAAAGAGCAGCGTCAGCACGTCCTTGATCAGATTGAGCAGCTCAACTTCTATCTCAAGGAACTCGACTATAAAGACTGGTACTACCAAGAAGCAATCAAGGCCGGTACCGAAAAAGCCGTCTATCATCCCGACAGCATCTCTAATTTACCCCTGGACCAGATTCCAGGAATGAACTATCAAGCAAAAACACCAAGGAGTGATCTTAAGTGACGATTCTTAATGAAGACTACCAGCTAAACAATGGCGTCAAGATTCCCAAACTTGCTTTAGGCACCTGGCTTTTAGATGACGATGCGGCTGAAAAAGCGGTGACCGCAGCTCTGCAGCTGGGCTATCGCCATATTGACACTGCTGAAGCCTACGAAAACGAAAAAGGCGTTGGCCGCGGCATTCAACAATCCGGCAAGGCTCGCGATGAGATCTTTGTAACTACTAAGCTGGCCGCTGAGCTCAAAGACTACGAGTCAGCTGCCCAGGCAATCGATGAGTCGCTGCAGAAACTGGGACTGGATTACATTGACCTGATGATCATTCACAGTCCGCAACCTTGGAAAGAAGTCAATCAATCCACTGACCGTCATGAAGCCGGCAACCTGGCTGCTTACCAGGCATTAGAGGACGCCTACCATGCCGGCAAGCTGCGCGCGATTGGCGTTTCCAACTTCAACCAGCACGATCTGCAGAACATTCTGGATCACGCAACGGTTCGCCCAGCCGTCAATCAGGTTCTGGCTCACGTCACGAACACGCCATTTGAACTGATCGACTTTTGTCAGCAGAACGATATCTTGGTCGAGGCCTACTCACCAGTTGCGCACGGCGCCGTTTTAGCCAATCCGGTCTTAAATGAGCTGGCTGACAAATATGGCGTTTCAGTAGCTCAGCTGTGCATCCGCTATGATCTGCAGCTTGGTCTTCTGCCGCTGCCTAAGACGGCCAACCCCGACCATATGAAGCAGAATGCTGATGTTGACTTTGTTATTGGGGCTGATGATCTGGAAACGATGAAGCATCTGGAACACATCAAAGATTATGGGAAAGATGGCTTTTTCCCGGTTTATGGAGGTAAAATCTAATGAAACAAACTGCAGGACACGATGCACTGGGCGAGTTTGCCCCAGAATTTGCTCATTTAAACGATGATGTGCTGTTTGGCGAGGTCTGGTCACGTGAAGACAAACTGTCGCTAAAGCTGCGCAGTATTGCCACGATCAGCGCACTGATTGGCAAAGGCATTACTGACAATTCGCTGCATTATCATCTGGCCACGGCTCGTAAAAATGGCGTCACCAAACAAGAAATGGCTGAACTGCTGACTCACCTGGCTTTCTATGCTGGCTGGCCAAATGCCTGGGCCGCCTTCAATCAGGCCAAAGAAGTCTATGCCGAGGACTTAAAGGACCCTGCCAATGCTCACGGCGGGATGTTCGGGCTTGGTCAGCCAAATGACGCCTACGCTCAATACTTTGTCGGCCAGTCGTATCTTAACGTCTTGTCAAAACCAGGCGATCCTTTAGCAATCAGCAACGTTACTTTTGAACCAGGCTGCCGCAACAACTGGCACATTCATCACGCAGCCAGTGGCGGTGGTCAGGTCCTGATCTGCGTTGATGGCGAAGGCTGGTATCAAGAAGAGGGCAAGCCGGCGCAAAGTCTGAAGCCTGGCGATGTCGTTGAGATTCCCGCCAACGTCAAGCACTGGCACGGCGCCAAGCAAAACAGCTGGTTCAGTCATCTGGCATTTGGCATTCCAGGTACGGAAACATCCAACGAATGGCTGGAACCAGTTGATGACGAAGCATACGGAAAACTTGACTGATGATTGGTAAGGCATCTACGCTTACCCTTAATTATGTTTAGCCGACCCAACTCGTGACTTTACTCATGGGATGGATCGGCTTTATTCGTCTCTGCAAAGCATTATCAAAGATTGTTTGCATTCCCGCAACTATGCATATCAAGGCAATCAGTTTTAGGCTGGTCGTTTGATATCGCAAAGAGGCGTCATCAGCGTTGATTATGCAAAAAAACCTGTATAATAGCACGCGGAAAAACTCATTACCTACTTTTCGGAAAAAAGCGATGCATAGTAGGTAAAAATCAATGTATATCAAGTTAGGGACCCCTAACATTACCTACTATTTGATAAAAATCACTCAGTAGTAGGTAATTCACAAAGTCGATCCAACCCAATCAGTCTCAAAATATGCAATTTTACCTACGATTCGGCAAAAAGCTTCCCAAAGTAGGTAAATTTCGGAAAATCAAATATGCAGCTACCTACTATTGGCCAAAAATCAAGCAATAATAGGTAATCGCTCGTTCAATTGCCGTTCAGAACCAGCTTCCCTTCACAAAGTCGGTTAAATGTGATTAGGTTAATGCCTTAACCCCATGGCAAATGATGGTCAGATTCGACTCAGCCAGCGATCTCACCGTCATCATTGCCAAACATGCTGGTATGATTACTGGGATCCACTGGCTCGCTTGGCCTCCAAAGTCATGTTCTGGAATATAGCTAATAACCGAATCTGCGCGGCTTGATCGAGCTGATTTCTGTCATACAAAGCAAAGCCAAAGTTCAAACAGGCTTCGGCAGATAATACGAATTAAAAAATGGCCCGGATTGCTCCGCGCCATTTTTATTTATCTAATTATCAATTATGTCTTTTTGACGACAGCTTATTTTGAGGCCTGGACAAACTGATCATAGCAGTCCAGTGCCTTACCGCCATAAACCGTTGCTGGACCGCCACCCATCATGACGGCAATGCCAATCGTTTCAACCAGTTCATCTCTGGTAACGCCAGCCTTCAGGCACGCCTTGGCATGTTGAACGATACATCCCTCGCAGCGCATGGCAATCGCAATCGCAATCGCCTCTAGCTCCTTAGTCTTTAAATCAAGTGCGCCATCCTTGACGGCAGCATCATGCATAGCGTTAAAGCCCTTGCCTGTCTCGCCCAATGCACCAAACAGATTGCGATTGTTGGCCCGTGCTTCGTTCAGCTTTTCTTGATAATCCGTCATTAAAATCACCTCATTACAGTTCGTTATCTTCAGCATAGCACGCTGAGGCAGGGATGCAAATAAACTGCCCGCTAAATTGTAAACGCTATCAGAAACGTCAACTATCATGGCCAATGTAAATTTATCCGGTCAAGGCAGTCAGCCAGTTTAAGCAGGATCAGCATGACTTCCCAGCCAGCAGGAATTCTCATGGCCGTTGACTACGCCGACTGCCTGCAGATAGGCATAAATCGTAGTCGTGCCCACAAACTTCATCCCGCGTTTTTTAAGATCTTTGGCAATTTCATCGGACAGCCGTGAGCTGGTTTGACCGATTTCGTGAACCGTCTTCTCTTGCGTCCAATGTCACAGATAATTTGAAAAAGTACCCCATTCCTGCTGGATAGCCATAAAGACCTGGGCATTGCCAACCGCCGCGCGAATCTTTAAACGATGCCGGATGATACCTGGATTTTGCAATAGCCGCTGACAGTCCTCATCATTAAATTTAGCGACCCTGCCAACATCAAATCCCGCAAATGCCTGTTTGAAAGCCGCTCGTTTATTTAGCACCGTTTCCCATGACAAACCGGCTTGAAACGACTCAAGAAGCAGCATTTCAAACAGCTGGTGATCGTCATGAACCGGTTTGCCCCACTCACAGTCATGATATTTCACGTAAAGCGGGTTTTGCAGGTTGACCCATGAACAGCGCGGACGATCGATTTTTAAATCATTGCCTAGCATCGACTTCTCCTTATCTCTAAATGTAAAACATAAAAACAGGGTATCAAAATCCAACAGTCAGGTCAAAGCAGATGTCTTGCTCAACTGACAGCTGCCACTTATTTATGCTGATTAAAAGTCTCGGCTGCGGATCTGCCGTTCATTCAAGCAGCAGCTGTACTCATTGCTGAGGTCTGGGCAGAACAGTCAGTTGCCTTTGCTGAGCAGCAGTTTTTCAATCATTTTAGCCATTGCCGCAATCAAGTCCTTCAGCTAAGCGCTTTCGAAAATACCAGTCCTTAAATTATTTTAGGTATATTTTACTTTTACAAAACGTGATCAATCCAATAATGACAGCGATCACATAATTTTTAACTGGTTTGGTAAATCGCCAAATAAAACTTGCATTCGGCCGCCAAAGGATTACACTTGATCACAATAAAAGTAACTAATACTTTTTTAATAACTGGTTAAGGGAGAAGTAAAATGGATCAAGGTATTAACATTAAAAAGACTGCATTTGCCACGTTTTTAATTATTGGTACGGCATGGATGTTTGACGCATTGGACGTGGGACTGCTGTCATTTATCATGCCGATCGTTCGCAAAGCTTGGGGACTGGCTAATTCACAGACCGGCTTGATCAGTTCGGTGAGCACGATTGGCATGATCTGCGGCGGCTTTTATTTTGGACACCTGGCTGATCGAATCGGCCGCAAGAACACGTTGATCATTACCCTGCTGATGTTTTCATTGGGTAACGTCGTCTTGGCGGCCGCGGTTGGTTTTAAGAGCTTTTTAGTGATTCGCTTTTTTGTTGGCATGGGACTTGGCGGTGAGCTGCCGGTAGCGGCTACTTATATTGCCGACCTGTATCAAGGCAGTCAGCGCTCACAGATGTTGATTTTAGCCGATAGTTTCTGGGCGATTGGCTGGCTGATTGCCTCATTTCTGTCGTTTTTGCTCAGCACCACGATTGGCTGGCGGGGTCTTTTGCTGGTTACTGCACTGACTGGCTTTTTTGCCATCATGATGCGCCGCAATATTCAAGAAATCAGTCACGTCCAAACGCAGCATGTTGCTTTGGGCCAGGCTTTAAAGAAGTCGTTTCACGGAAAGACGATTCTGCTCTGGATTGCTTGGCTGATGGTAATGTTCAGCTACTATGGGATGTTTATGTGGCTGCCAAGCATTATGCTGGCACGAGGCAACAGCGTCATCGAAAGTTTCGGTTATACGACGATCATTGTGGTGGCCCAATTGCCTGGGTATTATCTAGCAGCTTGGCTTGCCGGCAAAATCAAGACCAAGTACGTTTTTGCCATCTACATGCTGGGGACGGCGCTGGGAGCAATCATGTTTGGCAATGTCTCCAGCAGTGCACTGACGGTTCTTGCCGGCTGCATCTTATCGTTCTTCAACCTGGGAGCTTATGGTGCCATTATCGCTTTGACGCCAACCCTGTATGAGACTGATGTTCGCGGGACGATGACCGGGATGGCGCAAGGAATGGGCCGAATTGGTGCCGTGGTTGGACCGCTGCTGGTTGGGGTTTGGATTGACCAACACGTCAGCATCAATATGATTTTCTTGATTTTCATGATTTCGTTGATTATTGGTTCGGTGGCTGTCTTGGCATTACCGGAGCCAGGAAAGAATGAGGGCGCTCATGCTGAATGATTTTCTTCTAAAACAAAAACTGACTTCCTTTTTAAAAGAAGATCTGGAATTTGGGGATGCCAGTCTTGCTCCCCTGCCCGATCATGTCATTGAAGGAACGTTTATTGCCAAGGCAGATGGAATTGTCTGCGGTCTGCAGGTTATCAATGCCGTCTATGACCTTTTAGGCGGTGCTGAAGTTGAACTATTGGTCAGCGATAGTGAAAAAGTCGCCAAAAAGACCAGGCTGGCACACGTCAAAGGATCAGCAGCCGTTTTGCTGAGCGGTGAGCGCGTCATTTTGAATCTGCTGCAGCACATGAGCGGGATTGCTACTAAAACTGCTCAAGCCGTCCAGCTGCTGGCTGATCCAACCATCAAGATCGTGGATACGCGCAAGACGACGCCTGGACTAAGAATGTTTGAAAAAGCGGCCGTACGTGCTGGTGGCGGATTTAATCACCGTATGGGACTAACGCACGGGATTATGTTAAAAGACAATCACCTGGCATTGGCAGGCAGCGTTGGCAAGGCAATCGATCTGGCCAAGCAAAGCGTTGGACCAATGACGCGCGTTGAAGTTGAGGTCGAAACAGAGAGTCAGCTGCGGACTGCGATTGCTCATCATGCCGACGTGATCATGTTTGATAACCAGGTACCGGCTACGATCAAAAAATGGCAAGAACTGGTACCTGACGGAATTCTTACCGAGGCATCTGGCGGCATTGATCTGACTACGGTTGCCTCCTATCGCGGCTGCGGCGTTGACTTTTTGTCCATCGGTGAACTGACCAACCGTGTCGTTCCACTGGATATCAGTTTTTTGGTCAATGGCGCGGTTAAAAGCTGAAAAATAAATTAAAAACAGCATTGCAAAGCTTACAATGCTGTTTTTTCATTTTATGAGGATTTAAATGGCTAAATGCCTACTCCATCGTTACGACGGTCTTGATAACCTTACCAGCGTTGGAGTCTTCTCGAGCCTGTTCCAACTGTTCAAATGGATACTTGGTAATGATCTTGTCGATCGGGAACCGACCTTCTTTGTAGAGTTGAACCAGCCGTGGAATAAAGATCTTTGGATTGGAGTCGCCTTCACAACAGCCAATTACAGTCCGATATGCCATCAAGACGTCCTTGCCAAAGTCAAAGTTCACAACTTCACCAGATGGCGCCAGCAAAACGATTTTACCATTCAGACAGGTACTTTGAATGGCGTTTTGGATCATGTTGCCATTGCCAGAGGTATCAATGGCATAGTTGACACCGCCATTTGAGATTACCTGGACTGCCTGGGCCATCGTTTGACCAGCCGGCAGCTGCTTGCGGTTGATTACGTCGGTTGCGCCCAGTTCCTTGGCCAGTGCCAGACTGTGCTCATTGCCGCCAACCGCAATAATCTGACGGCAGCCCGCCACCTTGGCAGCCATGATCGCGCTAAAGCCAACCGCACCACAGCCAAAGACAGCCAACGTTTCGTCAACGTGGGGACGCAGCGTGTTTAAGACGGCCCCGGCACCAGTCTGAACGCCACAGCCAAATGGTGCAATCATGGCCAGATCAACGTCTTCATCGATTTTTACGATGCTTTCTTCACTGATCGTAGCATATTGAGCAAATGATGATTGGCCAAAAAACATTGCTACCGGCTGACCGTTTTGCGACAGCTTGCTCTGACCATCAGCACCCACGCCGCCAAAATTAATTTCGTTAAATTTTTCACAGTATTGAGGACGGCCTTGAACGCAGCTCTTGCAGTGACCGCAAAAGGCGTATGAAAAGGCTACACGATCGCCAACCGCAAAGTCTTTGACGTTTTCGCCCAGTTTTTCAATGATGCCGACCCCTTCATGTCCCAAAACAATTGGCGACATGCCAAGCGTGCGGCCAAATTCATCAGTGTGGCAAAGACCGCTGGCAGTGATGCGTACCAGGACCTCGTCATTCTTTGGCTCAGCAAGTTCGACTTCTTCAAATTTGTATGGATCCGTAGCTTGACGAACAACGGCAGCTTTCATTTTCATAATCGATTCTCCTTATCTTTACCATGCTCACTAATCTGCTTTGATATGACTAACTGCTTTTGCATCCAGATAACAATATATGTGCTAAGACAAGTGACCATCAGACTTTCCGAATTTAGATAAAACAGCATTATGGTCCTACTAACGTTCGGCTGTATCTATAAAAACTAAGACTCGCATTCACTGCTTAAGTAATGGTTTTGAGAAATGCCTATTAGTACTGGGCCAGTCTTGCACCTATTGTTAATCATTTAACAAGATAAGTTTAGCATTGAACTTGTAGCCTAAATAGTGCTAAAATATGCCGACACCCGAACTATTTCATTCGGCAGACAGGAGGAAAAAGCTTGAATCTCGATCAGTTAAGAATCTTTATGGAAGTCAGTGAGCTGGGCAGTTTCCAAAAAGTCGCGCAGGCGCATTACGTTTCACAGCGGGCCGTTTCGAGACAGATGAAACGTTTAGAAGATGAGCTCAACGTCAAATTGTTTACGCGTGGCAAGAATCAAGTCACGCTGACGACGGCTGGCGGTTTCTTTAAGGAGCGCTGTCAAGTTATCTTGAGAATGATCAACGATACCAACCAGGCTGTCCAGCATTTTGACGAACGATCGCGGCATCGCTTGACGATTGGGTACTTTTCGCCTTTTGACACTTTGCTGCTGCGCGACTTGATCTTTGAATTGGATGCCAACATTGACGTCTTTATTGCCGAAGCTGGTCCCGAACACGTCATTACCGATGTCTTGATGAATGATCTGGATTGCGCTGTGGTGATGGATCACTACGGCTTTGACCAGGAATTTTCTAAGATGGGCCTAAAAACCGCGTTGCTGCACACGGATCAGATGGTGATCGGCGCCAGTGAACGACTGCCGATCAAAGATGCCGTTTCCATTGAACAGCTGCGGCGCTACCCGATCATCTATTACAGCAATGAAGAATCATCCTATCTCAAGCGGGCCTTTCTCGAGAGTCTGGGATTAAATGGTCAGGCTTTAAACGTCGAGCGCGTCTTTTCGTTTGAACACATGCAGATGCTGGTCAGTTTGGGCAAGGCACTAGCATTTTACCCCCGCGAGCTGATCAAGGCTTACGATAGGACCAGCCGCCACATCTGCTATTGGCCGATCAAGGATGCCTCTGACCAGCGCTTTACCTTCAACCTCGTCTACCGCAGCGATAATCATAATCCAGCCCTGCGTCGGCTGCTCGATCAGATTAAAATTACCGATGGGATGCCTAAGCAAGCGTGATTCCATAGTCGTCTGATTGATTAAAAGACGACCCAGACCGCGCCAATTACCAGTGCTGGCAAGAGATTGGCCACGCGAATCTTGTTGCCCCACAAAAGATTGATGCCAACGCAAAAGATCAATACGGAACCGATATAGGAGATGTTGTTCATCACAGCCGTTGTCATCAGTGGCTTAAGCAGCTCGCTAAACAGCGTCACCGTTCCCTGCAGAATCCCGACTGGCACCGCCGCGAATCCACAGCCGTGTCCCATTGAAGCCGCCATTACCAAGACGATTACAAAATCAAGAATCGCCTTGGCAAACAGAATCGAATGGTCGCCTAAGATCCCATCCTCAATTGAGCCAACGATTGCCATTGCCCCGATACAAACGGTCAGCGACGCGGTTACGAACGCTTCGATAAATTCTTGATCATTGGCATTGCCGGTCTTTTTCTTGAGCCATTCGCCAAAATCGGCAAAGCGATCCTCAATCCGCAGCCACTCGCCGATTAGTCCGCCAATCGCCAGGCTGCCAATCAGCATCATGGTTCCCTGCGTTGAAAAGCTGCCATGCTTAAACGTGAGCATCTGTGCCATCGTCCCGCCCAGTCCTAAAAACAAAACGGCAATTGCGGTCGCTTTCATCAAGGTGTCTTGAAAACGAGGCGCGATTCTTTCACCAGCCAGACAGCCAATTATTCCAGCAGCGGCAATTGCAATTACGTTCACGATGGTTCCCAATCCCGGCATTTTCCATTCCTCCAGTTAAAACCGCCATCCCAGTTTGAAAATGGCGGTTTCTAATTTATCTTTAATAATCTTTTTTTATTTTAACAAATCATTCAACTGCTGACTAGGCCGGATTAGGTTCAGCCAACTAATCAGATTCCAAAATCTTTGCCCATAATTGTCACCAGCATATCTTTAGCGTATGATCGACATTAATCAAACGCTTTTTATTGAAATTGATTGCGAGGTAATTATATGAACGATCGACTTTCTTTTGCTTCTGACTATTTGGAAGGCGCTCATCCCAGTATTTTGAAACGACTGGCAGATACCAATTGGCAAAAACTGCCGGGCTATGGTTTTGATGAGATCTCACTGGCAGCTAAGGATAAGATTCGTCAAGCCTGCCACGCTCCCAACGCTGAGGTCGAGTTTTTGGTTGGCGGCACGCAGGCTAATGCTGTGATGATTGATGCGCTGCTTCAGCCCTATCAGGGAGTAGCAGCCGCAGATACTGGCCATATCAGCGTTCATGAAGCTGGTGCGATTGAAGCAGGCGGTCACAAGGTTTTAACGCTGCCTGGTCATGAAGGAAAGATTACTGATGCTCAGATTGCCGAACTGGCTGGTGATTACGCAGCTGATGCCAATCACGATCACATGGTTATGCCAGGAATGGTTTATCTGTCACAGCCGACCGAATTTGGAACGCTGTATACCAAATCGGAATTACAAGCCATTCACGACGTCTGTCAACAATATGATATGAAACTTTACGTTGACGGTGCGCGCTTATCATATGCGCTGGCCTGCACGGTAAATGACGTTACCATGGCAGATCTGGCAACATTATGCGATGCGTTTTACATTGGCGGAACCAAATGCGGCGCCTTGATCGGTGAAGCCGTCGTTATTCCAGGCCCAAAACTATTGCCGCATCTGTTTACGATGATCAAACAGCATGGCGCGCTCTTAGCCAAGGGCCGTCTTTTGGGTATTCAGTTTGATGAGCTTTTTAAAGATAACCGCTACGTGGATATTGCTCGGCCCGCAATCTTATATGCCAACCAGATTCGCGATTGCCTT
>OLRR01000966.1_pt1 | contig 19997 bp, 13 predicted proteins | sample 1671941 | NCBI WGS metagenome assembly OLRR01 (sample SAMEA3136628, study PRJEB25190) | human gut metagenome
TTAAAGTCAATATTTATGCAGCTGACCAGCTTACAAACGGCAACCAGTCCGAAGGTATCCAGGCTCTGATGAATGGGGACCCGGTTCAGATCTCCATGCACTCCAACCTGATTTACTCCGCTTTTGACCCACGTTTCAACGTTGTTTCTCTTCCATTTGTCTATGATTCTTACGATGACGCAGATGCGAAATTCGACGGCGAAGCAGGTGAGAAGCTGAAGGAGATCCTTGGCGAATACGGACTCCACTGCATGGGTATTGCAGAAAATGGTTTCCGTGAACTGACTAATAGCAAACGAGAGATCAAATCTGTAGATGATATGAAGAACCTGAAGGTTCGTGTAGCAGGTTCCAACCTTCTGATGGAATGCTACAAGAGATGGGGTGCTGATGCCACCAACATGAACTGGTCAGAAACTTACACAGCACTTCAGCAGAACACGGTTGAAGGTGAGGAAAATCCACTTCCTGCTATTGACGCAGCAAGCGTTCAGGAGGTTCAGCCTTACTGTTCCATGTGGGATGCAATTTATGACTGTCTGTTCTTCTGCATCAATCAGGATATCTATGACGGCCTCACACCAGAACAGCAGGCAGTTGTTGACGAATGTGGCCAGAAGGCAGTTGAGTATGAACGTTACATCAACCGTTCCAGCGACAATGAGATCAAAGAACGCTGGGAATCCAAAAACGGCGTAACCTTCACAGAGAAAGCAGATATGGATATCGATTCCTTCAAGAAAGCTGTAGACGGCGTAGACGAATGGTTCGTAAACGAGCTGAAGAGCCAGGGCTACGAAGACGGCCAGGATCTGGTTGATCTGTTTACCAAATAATCCTTACGGTTACAAAACTCCATAAAAATAAACGAACAGGGTATGAAATTTCATCAGATTACGATGAGCTTCATACCCTGTTTTGTTTTTAATAGTATTGTTAGTAATCTTTACGGCATTGACTTACATAGATCAACATAAAAAGAAATAAGCATCCCACCGCCCAAAGTTGGATGCTTAATTTCTTTACTCATTAATTATACCGAGGGCAACCGGAACATGCTTCCGGTCATCTTCTAAGTAGATTATACAATGGGGCACCTGAATTTTCAAGTGCCCTTTTTGTAAAGTAAAATGGACATTCGCAATCCGCTTCGCTACTTGCTCATGAACGCAGTCACTCCGCGACCTGCGTTCAAATCTCAGATCTTCAGGTAAGACTTGATTTTCTCCTCCTGCAGCTCTTCCCCAATCACAATCAGAACCTCCTGCCCCACATGAAGCGGACGGATTGTAATTTCATTCTTCGTAGCATTTAATTCAATCCACTGCTCTCCATCACTCTCTGTCCGGGCAGACTGTCCAGAGCTGTCTTCGCTATCGCTATCTATTCTCATAAATCCCTTCATCCGGAACACACGCCCGCATTCAGGATCAGACAAAATCTTCTCAGCTGCTTCCCGCAGCTCCTTCTCAGTCATCTTCACATTCATAAAATACAGAGAAGTAAACGCATCCTCTGCCTCGAACTCCGGTTTCCTGTAGCTTGCCATCACATATCCACAGGATGCGATCCAATCAAAGTCCTCTTTCGACATCTCATCCCAATTCTTGTGGATAACATTAGCAGTATCCACACCATTCATTTCACAATGAAATCTCCTGCTGCAATGAACCTTCTCCAGTGCATGATTCACATGCTCAACCGTGCCCTGGATTTCCTCAAACGATGCATCCTGGCTCTTGCTCATCACAATACATCCCGCATCTGCCACCTCCGAAGCCAGAATAAAATCCGCCTCCTCCGACAAATCACGCTCCAGCTTCGAATCCACGATCCCGATCACATTCCCAATCTGATACCAGCGGTTCAACGGCTCCTCATGAAGAATATCAAAGAACTCATCCACATCAAAAATCCCCGACGGCTCCACGATCACCCGGTCATACCCGCACATACCCATAGCAATCAGCTTGGTCTTAAATCTCCTCCTGTGGCAGTCCTTATCACACCCTCCTGAAATCATCTCAAGCTCACAGTTATCTCCCATAAGATCCTGAAGCAGCATCATATCCACATTCACAGCCCCATAATCATTCTCCAGAATCCCAATATTATTACCGGCATCCATCAGATACTGCGCATACTTCCTGATAAACGTGGTCTTCCCTGAACCAAGGAAACCGGTGATCAAATCTACCTTTACCATTTACTGTCTCTCCTTTGCTGTATTATTTTCCTGTTCTTATCTGTTAAGTGAAACTTCATCATTTATCATCCATGAACCACTGCGGTTATTCCCTTCTCTTACAAGAATCCCCCTCTGCTGAAATGGTGCTATTAGTGTATTAGTGCCATAATTGCTGTCACCATTGGCACCATTCCCCTGATCCGGAGAATAATTGTCGTCCAACAACACAATAGTCGTGTTCACACACCCATTATATACATTCTGCAAATCCAAACGCAACTACTTTATCACATATAGCATATGCAAAACTCCTTCCGGGCACTGCTATGCTTCAACAGAATGCGTGGAAAAAGGCACTGCCCGCGAGACAGGATACCCTTTCCGCAGACAATGCCCTTCTTATTTTATTCCACTGTTCTATTTCTTCTTTTTGCGTACAATCACAAATCCAACCGCCGCTGCAGCCACAGCCAGAACCACGATCCACATCACGATCGGTGTGTTATCCCCTGTCTTAACCTTATGCGGAATTGATGGACCACCAGGAACATCCGGTGTCACTCCCGGTGTCACTCCCGGTGTAGTAGTAACCACTGTATTGGTGATCGTTATAGACTTCTCAACCTCAGTACCTGTGAAGCTTACATTACCCTCACCACTTACCGCAAAACCAAAGGTACTCTTATTAACCGGATTACCCTCTGCGTCAGACTCAAAGACTCTGTAGGTATGAACCACATCCTTATCCGAGATATCTGCCACCTGGAAAAGAACCGTAACCGTATCATTCTGCTTCAGCTCAGTCGTGATCACCGTGGTCTCCTCACCGGTTGCAGGATCCACCTCATTCACAGTTGCATAGAAAGTCTGATCCGAAGTAGTCGCAACGCCATCCTTCAGAACCTTCTTCTCAATATTCAACTGTCTCTCCATGTAGAAGCCATCCGGAATCTTAACATAAATATTATCTACCACAGCCTCCTGCGTATCGAAATGATCCGCAGACGGGTCAAAGGTAATTCTTGCAGAATCCTCTCCGTTTACCTGGATCATACAGTTCACTTCCACTCCTGTATCATCCACGAAGCTGTCATCCAATGGCCTTGGATTACCCTGTGCATCAGTCTCACGCAGATAATAGGTACCTGTGGGCAGATCCGAATAATCCACGCTTCCACTGTTCTGCCCCTGAATATGGATCGACTTCACATCCCCGTAAGGAATCGTCGCAGACTCATCAAGGAAAAGCCTTACATAATAAGTGGCATCTGCAGCACAGATATCCACGAAATCCATGGTATCATTATCAATAGCCTGAAGCTTCTTGGTAACCGTCAGACTTCCATTCTTAGACTTATCTGTCTTCTCAGCCTTGGGAAAAGCCTGCACATCATACTCAAACTTCTTCCCGTCCTCTGTATAAGGAACGGAAACCAGCATAGGAGAAACCCTGCACTCATCAATCGCACCGGTCTGCACCAGCAGATAAACACCCTTTGGCAGAGAACCAAAGAACAGCTTTCCCTCCCCGTCAGTCACTCCTGTGAGAGGCACGATCCCCACACCGCCAACCTTATTGGCAAGAACCTTCGAAGCATTCTCCGCATCCGCCGCAGTCTTCAGATTATTCAGATCCACACCTGCACCTGCAAGAGAAGATGCCAGATGGAAATATACCACCGGCTCTGTGTCCATATCTGCCACCTGATACAAGGCAAGAGGCACACCGGTCAGAGGAACCTGCTCTCCATCCTCCGTAACCGCCAGAGTCAGTGACAGGCTTCCGGTAGTCCTTCCGCTGTCCTCCGCTGCAAAAGCTCCCTGCACCATGCTCAGGAGCAGCATCACCGACATACATACCGCAGCCAGAACCCTGAGCCATTTTCTTTTCAAAAACTTTTCCTTCATATCCTACCAAGCCTCCGTTATCTCTGTTGGTTTCTCCGCTTCCTGCGGCGTTTAATAACAATTACAATAATGATGATAAGCAGTATCAGAACTCCCGCCCCACCGGCGATCATCAGCCTGATATCTGTCTTCTTCGTCTGTACTTCCTTCTTCTCTTCTGCCACCTTCTTCTCCACATACTCCGTGCGGTGTCCCCGCACCAGAAGACGGTGGGTATTGATCCCATATGGAGTACAGGTAACCAGCGTACACAGATCCTTCCCTTCCTCAATCTCCAGATCCGACATCTCCTCAGGAAGGACTACATTAATCTGATCTACCTCATAGGCAAGCTTCCTGCCAAGAATATTCAGGATAAAAATATCTCCTTCTTCCATCTGGTCCAGATCCGTAAACAGTCTGGCACTTGGAAGCCCCCTGTGCCCGGAAAGAACACAGTGGGTACTCTTACCTCCCACAGGAAGAGAACTCCCCTCCAGATGCCCGATGGCAATCTGCAGAGCCCCCTCATCCGTCCCATGATAAATGGGAAGGGAACAGTCAATCTTCGGAACCTCTATATAACCCATGATCCCGGTTCCGGAAACATCCAGAAGACTCTCATATTTCTTCTTATCCTTCTTCGAAAGTTTCCAGTGGTCTGATTTCTTCAGTAAGCTCTTATTGTACTTTCTGGCTGCCTTAAGCATCTTCTTATTCTCGGAGTCATCCAGCTTCTCCACCTGCTTGCTGTATGTGGCAATGGCCCTGGACTGATGCGCCTGATTCCACAGGTTACTCACCGTGGGATAAGAAATAAATCCCAGCCCCACCAGAAAGATCAGTATAATGAATATTGTTGATATGTGTTTTCTCTTCATAATAAAATTCTATCTCTTTTTACGCGTGCTGACAAGAAGCCAAATCAGCAGAACCAGCAAAATCGGAACTGCCACAAATGCAGCCACAATCCTGGTATCCACCTGCATAGCTTCCGCAGTGACACGGATATTCTCGGCATCCTCCTGATTGGCAACACGGTGTCCCCTCACCAGAAGCCTGTGGGTATTGATCCCGTAAGGAGTACAGGTAACCAGTGTACACAGATCCTCGCCCTCCACGATCTTCAGATCATCAATCTCCTCCGGAAGAACAATACGGATCTGATCCACCTCATAGGTCAGTGTCTGATCCAGAGTACGAATCATAAACAGATCCCCCTCCTCCAGCTTGTCCAGATCAGAGAAAAGCTTCGCACTAGGCAGTCCTCTGTGTCCGGAAAGCACACAGTGGGTATTCACCCCACCTACAGGAAGAGAACTTCCCTCAATATGACCAACTGCAATCTGCAGAACTGCCTCATCCGTACCATGATAGATGGGAAGGGAACACTTGATACTGGGAATCTCGATATAACTCATGATCCCGGTTCCGGAAACATCCAGAAGACTGTCATATTCCTTCTTCTCATCCTCCGCCAGCCCCAGACCATGCCCGGATTCATAAAGCTTCTCATTGTAGGCATCTGCCTCCGCCCACATCCTCTCATAGTCACTGGTATCCATCTCCTCCACAGCGTCCGAATAGGTGGCAATTGCCCTGGACTGATGAAGAGAGTTCCAGTAATCACTGACTGTCGGATATAACAGCACGGAGAGACCCACGAAAAATACCACTATCAGAATAATATTGGACCAATTCTTTTTTTTCATGTGCATCTCCCTGTTGTCACTTTTTTATCCCCAAAGGAACAGGAATAACTTCCTGCTCCTTTGAAGGGTTTGTATTACTTTATGATTTTATTTCTGTGTAAGTCCTGATTAGCGGTTAGAGCTCATGCGTTTTTTAGTAACAAGAAGAACGCCTGCACCAAGCATAAGGATCACACCAACTACGTAGAAGATTGTTGTACCGATGCCACCGGTGGATGGAAGTTCAGAACCAGAATGGTTTACTACATCTGTCGTAAAAGAGCCCTTTGCAAGATTAGTAGTAAATACCGCTGATTCACCATCAGAGATCCTATTACCATTTGCATCCACTATTTCAAGTCCTGTTAACGTAGGATCCGTACTTGATGTATCATATGTTGCCTTAACTTCAAAAATCAAATCTTCTGCCTTATTATATCCTCCCGGTACTGTAGACTCTACTAATTTATACTTACCAGCATCTAATCCAGTAAATGTAAATGTCGTTTCACCCGTTATTTCTGAACCTACTGGCAGATAATGATCATTTGTAGTCGTATCATCCGCTATATATTTATATAATGTAAATCCCGCTCCTGCAAGAGCATTACCTGATCCATCAACCTTGTTAGCTACTAACTTATAAGTAAACGCAATTACCTTATCCCATGGTGTTTTTCCTGTTCCGCCACCATATGGATTATTATCATACTCAAGCTGAGCTTCGTTTGGATTACCTGGTTGACCAATTACCGCATTACTGTTTAACTTGGCTGTATACTCTACAACAATTTTACTAGTCGAGTTTACAGCAGATATATCTTTAAGATTAGTAAACTGTATCTCAAATGTACACGTATCATTTTCTCCATGAGAAACATTTCTTACAATGGTATAGTCAGTGTCTTTAACACATGTGTATACTACTTTATTTCCATTAATAACATTAACTACAACCGACTTCTCATTAAAATCTAAACCAGAAGACATTTTATCGTGGAACTTATATTCATAATCTGAATATGAATCATACTTAGCAGAAACAGTTCCTGTCAGTTGGAATGGAACATCATCCCCAATATCATAATCGGCACCATCCTGCCATCCAGTTGGATTATTGCCATTTGTTTCTACACTGTCATTTTTTTCTTTAATCTTTTTCTCTAAAGTAGGCTTATCTTCCTTTGTAGCTATATTACACACGGCATTTCCAGCTGTATTTAACATAACCAAAGAATATGTATCTTCAGTGCTTCCAACTGCTGTTTCAGCAATCAGATAATATCCCTGATCAATATTTTCAAACTTATTTGTTTGTGTTGTATTATCTCCTGTTAACGGTGCATTTTTAATTCTACTATAAACAGTATCAGCAAATTTCTGAATTGTTGGAGTTGAGCTTGCAGTCAAACCAGAAATATAATTAATTATCTCCTTTGAATCTGTTTTATTTGTTGCTTCCTGTAATACAGTACTGTACTTATTGTTAATAGAATAATTATACTTATTGTTTCCTAAATCGGTAACATCTAATAACTTATAAGCCGTATACGTAGAACCATCTTTCGTTCCACCATTAATGTTAATAGTGGTTTTTGCCGTATCTGCCATTACCGGCACACACATTGCCAATACCATAATTGCTGTCAGCAATACACTCATAATTTTCTTAAAGCGTTTCATACTTCATTCCTCACTTTCTTTTTATAAATATTTTCTTTTTTAATTAATTTATTGAATACGTTTCAGCGTAGATAGATTCGCCTGAGCTAGGAGGCTTTAGTTTCCCCTCCTTTCTCTGCGTTTCCGCCTCATCATGTATTCGCACATCAGTGATCCTGCCATTAAGGCCAGACCCACTGCTGTAAACCTGTTGGTTCCGGTTCCTCCGGTTTCGGGGAGGATGTAGGATTTTTCTCGTTCTTTATTGGTAATTACCATTTCGCTCTTACCTACTTCCACTCCATCATTATTCGTATAACTCACATCATAACCATCTGAACCAGAAACTTCCTGTACTGTATAATACCATTTTTCACCATCATCAGAATTTGCTTCCACATTATTCCATGTATATGACCAGTTATTTGTTGAAGATAGACTTACTTCAGCGCCTACTTTCTCTTGCGGACTCCAGACTTTATCTTTCTGGTAGGTCACCACAGGTATTCCTGACGATGCTCCCTCATAATAGCCACATACAATATTCAAATCATCTGTAACTTTATCACCAGGAATCGTTATAACCGGATAACCTCTACCAGCATTATCTTTAATAGCTATCGCGCATCCCTCTGGAATTTTCCATGAGGATAACTCCCAAGTGCTCCACTCCTGAGGCCACAATATTTTTATATCTGTATCTCTTTTTACATCAATGATATCTGTATACTTCAAAACATTGTCATGACTTGAATAATATTTAATTGTCACTCTACGAACATTGGAACTATTGACCATTTTAGATCGATACAATTGTACCTTGATTGTAGTTCCATCCGTTTTATTAACAATAGTACCATCTTGATTCTGCCAGATCTTTCGTACGCTGACACCGGTAAACTTATTTGAAACCGTCATGTTTACTGCTTTTCCATCATCATAATAATATACGTTTTTATTAATTCCGTTTAAAGGAGCAGCAGATTTAAAATCATTCTCGTTTTTGTGTCTTAGGAATACAAAATAATATGGTTCACTACTTATCTGATATCCGATAGGAGCCTCTGTCTCGGTTAGTCTATATACTGTATCTGTCTGCAATAATGTATCATCAGGTATACCTAACATACCCGTATCAGTATCAAACTTCAAATATCCATCTGCTCCTGTTGTATAGACTATCTTTCCATTTTCTGTAGATTTAGATGCCTGACAACCAGTGTTTACAGTAATATCTGCATTTTTCCAATTCTTGGATGTGACATCATATGCTTCTAATGTAAACTTCGCACCTGACAACCTGATTGAATAATCATCCGCATCTACTTTATAGATTGTCACATTACCCTGATCTACACTGGCAGAGGCTGAATTTTTCTGCACCTCTGTTGATGTAGATACTGAATATCCACCCTCGAGATTGGCACTGTTTTTAACCTTAATAGTATTGTCAGCAATTGTTCCCCTGTCAAAGGTATATGTATATACCAATACACAAGCCAACTCGTCAGGAACCGTTACTGTCAGTACAGGAGCTTTCGGATTACTGTCATCATACTTTACTTTGTATTTGGATCGATCCAGCAAATTCCCTAAATGTCCTTCAGTCGAATGATCATATGTGTATAACTTCAGACTATCCAACTCCAGATAAGCCTTTATACCATCTCTTTCAAATGTCAGTTTATCTACAAGCTCAACTTCATCTTTTCCCGGTATCAGATCTTTGGCTGTCGGATTGATAATAACGCTATAATCCACAATATCCGAATACACTGTTTTTCCGTCTTTATTCGTAGAGGTTCTCTGCGTTCCCTTTTTCTCAACTTCCTCTGCCTCGTCCTTCTCTACCAAAGTATTCGTACTGGTAGTTACATCTCCCCATGAAACAGAGTTTCCATATACCTTTTTTACAGTACCAGGAGTATTCCATGCAGAGTCATCTGAAATCTTCACTCTATAGGTAATCAGAAAACCATCATGATTTTGATTGGCATTACATTTATATCCTGATTTTATCTTTATTTCCAGCTTTTGTTTTCCCTCAGAATCAGAACTGATACTGACAGTTGGTTTCTCTGTTCCTGATAAATCGTATTTATGATTACCATCATCCCAACATGTGTATCTTGAATTCCATGCATCAAAATAAAATTTTGTGTCGACAGAATCCACATCGTATGACATACTCTTATCAGAAAGCTCGTCATTTATAACTATGTCACCATTTTCATCATTAGTTGGACGTACAAATAGACGGTAGTATAAATATCCATCCATATCATCATAATTTACTGCAAGGCTTGTTTCTCCGTAAGTTATATTTCCATAACTGTCCCTGACACCAACCTGTTTTACCAGCTTTGATGGTTTTTTATAACTATGACTGCTCTCGCTTTCCTTTTCGGCATACTCCCCCTTATTGCGGAATGTCCATTCCTCTCCCTCAGACATTTGGCTGTAATCTATATGTGTATAGTACTTCATGCTGACAGAAGTTGCATCAACCTTATCCGCTGAGTTCTTCGATGATATCTTAACAGTAAAATATTTTACCTTTTGTGTTGAATTATCAGATGGTATCTCCGTTCCATCTTTTTCATAAAATGCAAATGTTACATTGTATTTAGACTGAATATCTTTCCACCTGAGTTCTGCTCCATCCTTGGTTTTGAGTAACAATTCTTTTTCCAGCTCTGTCTTCAACTCACTTGCAATACCATAATGCGTATCAGCAGCACTAACTTCGTTACCCTGCTTATCAGTTGTCGGCAAAATTGTATCTGAATATGTAATCTCATTACCTACGTCTTCGGGAAGAGACAGATTACTATACCATTGATACTTCGTACCAGTCTGATCGCTTATATCAGCAGACCAGTTTTTTGTTATGCCTGACTGACGTGGCGAAACAGAAACCGTACCCGAAGCTGTATATGTTTTTCCATTCTTTCCAATCTCGGCTGTATTGTTTACCGTCTGTGTCTGTCCGGCTCCTACCGTAGGTGCCGTTGTGGTATAAGTAATCGTATATTTCTGCTTTCCGGCATTAGACGGAAAAGTAGCTGTTATAGTTCTGGTTGTACTATCATACTGTGGATTAATATTACATACTGGAGTGACAGAAATATCTGATATTCCGTTCGAAAGCGTCACTCCCTCAGGCAAAATATCCTTAAAAGAATAACCTGCCATATCTGCCACTGCATCTTTATTCAATGTTACCGTCCATGTAATCTTATTTGTGTTCTGATCATAATATCCTGTCTTCTCAATCATTACACCTGGAATTGTAACAGTCTTGCTATCCCAGGATGATTTATTTCCAGTCGTTTGGGCACCAGCGTTGTTAGAAATACTTCCTCCGCCTTTCTGAGGATTTTCTGTCACATCAGCTGTATAACTGACAATATATTTCTCACCGCTTCCTAATGGTTCAAGGTTACTATACGTAAATTTAGTATCTCCGTCTGTAAAATCAGGTGACTTATTAACATCTGTTTTCTGTCCATTAGCATCTATTTTTACAATCTTAAACGAATCTTTCCTGTAGCTTCCAACCGCTGTATTGTTATAACGATTAAAACTGTCTTCAATTTTTTGAATTAAATCGCTTCCTGTTCCAGCCTCACTTGAAACTGTAATCGTGTAATCTATTGATTTATAGTCTGCACTCAGCTTAGCTTCCTTCTTAGTTGTCAGATCATATTGTGATTTATCCTTCTTAATGATAATTTCCTTATCAGATCCCGGGAATACGATCTTCTCTTCATCCTGATTTCCAAGACGATTGGCAGTTCCCTCGAACTGGAACTTACCTGTAAAACTTTCATTAGGATTGAATTTATTCTGATCAAGAGTAATCACAACATTTCCATCTTTTTCTATCGTATATGAACCAACTTCAACACCTTTCTGAGTAACAGGTCCGCTTAACGACTCTGAAAGTGCAATATTGGCAGGTAACTGATAAGTAAGTTCATATTTTCCGTCTGGCAGACCACCATTTACAGAGTAGCTGATATCTACCAGAACTTTGTCCCCATCCTTCAATGTATCGGTACCTGATAAATCCGACCAATTTCCATTAGAAAGCTTCTTCAAGTTGATACTGGTAATATAATTATCCAATTTTTCACTTGTGCTGCTATTCGCATTGGCTGCCCGAACAAATGCCTCATTCAATCGCACTGTCAATTCATCTTCTTCGATATCATCAAGCATAATTGGTTCTGCAGATGATTTTTCATCTGTATTTTGTACTGCGATATCCTGTTCAACAATACACCAGTTTATTTTTTCTTCTTTTATTATATCTGAATCCTGATCCGGCTTTTCTGTCGGAGTCGGAGTTGTCTCCGGTGTCTCGGTCACTTCCGGTGTTGCCTCAGGCGCCTGAGTCGGCTGGGCTTCCGGTGTTACTTCCGGTTCTTTGGTCGGCTCCGGTGTCGGGGTTGCCAGTGCGGGGTTTTCAGGGATGGAGACGTAGCCTTTGATAGTTTCGCTTCCTATATTATAGGTGTTGTTTCTGACTGCTTTGTCGGCGTCGCCTACGATGGCGCTCAGGGTGCTGTCGCTTACGGAGGTTACGATTCCGGCGTGGTCGGCGCTGCCGTTGCTGTCTGTGTCCAGAAGGAGCAGGTCGCCGGTTTTCGGTGTGTAGCCATCAGGAATTGTATAGTTCCATGCGCTGCAGTCGCTGTTCTGAGGTACTGCGCTTGTTGGTACTCCTGCGTAGTTTAAGCAGAAGTCTGCGAACTGGGCGGACCAGTTATCGCGGTATGGGTCGTTTGCCCATGCGCCGTAGCGGGTGTAGCCGTGGATGGTCTGTCCGTCCTCTGCTACTGCGTAGTTGGCTGTACTCTCTGTGTATCCGTTCTGGGTTTTGGCGATGGCAGCAAGGTCTGCACCCCAGTTGCCTGTGAGTGTGACACTGCTTACAGTTCTCTGCCATACATTGCCGTCTTCTACATCTGCGTTCGGGTCGGAGTAGCAGGCAAGGATGTGTTTGTGTTCTTCTTTGCCGCAGACAAGTTCTTTCTTATAGCAGTCATCTGTGTGCTTATGTCCATCGTTCTCTTCCTGTCCGCAGATGAGTTCTCTCTTTGTCTCGTAGCACTCTTCTGTGTGGTGATGGGCACCCTCTCCTTCTTCTTTGCCACAGGTGAGTTTTCTCTCGGTTGTGTAGCATCCGTCGATGTCATTATGTACATGGTCGGGATCTGTATTTTTGCAGGTCAAGACCTTTTCTTCTGTGTAGCAGTCGTCTGTGTGATGATGTCCGTCGGATTCGGGCGTTGTACAGACAAGAACCGGTTCTTCCCGGTAACATTCATCCGTATGATGATGTGCACCTTCTCCTTCTTCTTTGCCGCAGATCAGCTTCTTCTCATAGCAGTCCTCTGTATGTGTATGTTCTTCTTTTCCACAGTGAGGTGTTCCTTCTGCCGTAAGTGCCGGAAGAATCAGTGCATATACAGTACAGAAAACTACCATGCAGGCAAGGATGCTGACTATGCCTTTCCAGCGTTTATGTCTGTTATTCTTATGTTTCAGGTTTGCTGTCTGCTGAGACAGAGACTCTTTCATATTCCTCTTCCTCCCTCTTTATTATTCTGTACAGTTTTGTACTTATCAGAAAATACGGTGTCATTTCTATGAAACCGTGCCAAATGTTTTCAACGGCCATATGCTGAATACAATCTTGCCGACGATCTGTTCCTCTGCCACGGGACCTACGGCTGTATTTCGGCTGTCCACAGATGTGGAACGGTGGTCTCCCATTACGAAATAACGTCCGTCCGGTACCTGATAGGGAAGCTTGATGTTGCAGTCTCCCAGAGCTTTCTCTCCTTCTCTCAGGTATGGCTCATCCAGAAACTTATCGTCTACATAGACGTTTCCGTCTTCGTCAATATTGACCCAGCTTCCCGGTCCTGCGATGAGACGCTTCACCAGGATCTTGTTGTTATAATAGAAGGCAATTACATCGCCCTGTCTGAATTCCGAACCTTTCAGTGAAACTACGATCTGACCTTCCCGTAGTGTGGGGGTCATGGAGCTTCCGTAGATCTGAAGCACCGGCAGGAGCAGTACAGCGATCAGAACTGCCGCAGCCGCCACTGTGATCAGTGTGTAAATAGTGTTTCTGAGTACCTGGAAATACCGTTTCTGATATTTCTTACGGTTTACTTCCTTTTCCAGCAGTTCCACCGAAGGCATAGAAGTGATCTCTCTTCTCTTCTTATTCTGCTTCATTCTCTGTCTCTCCGTTCTGTGAAATCTCCGACCGGATTCGGATATTCTCCAGATACTGGTCTGCTGCCTGCTGTGCAGCTTCGAATACTTTATTCAGTTTCAGTGACGCTTCTGCGATGGAACCTGCTTCCTGTTCCATGATCCTGCGGTCACTGAGCTGGTTCTTAACTGTCTCCAGTTCTTTCTGAAGTCTCTCTACTTCTCTGCTCTGTTCCAGAAGCATTTCCAGTAAATCCATACGGCTTAAACGCCGTAATTCCTTTTCCGTCATTGCTGTATAGTCCTTCCTGTCATTTCCCATGTAACAAAAGCATTACAGAATTTTAATTTTTTTGAAATAAAAAAAGTTGCAATTATCTCCCTTAAGAAATAATTGCAACCGAACTACCTTTTTCACTGAGTATGCCATCCTTCAGGCTTACTCTTTACGTTCCTTAAGGCTCCTAGCTTTGCGCCCCTGACTCTCATCAGGTTTGCCCCTCATATTTCCTATATTTTACCATATACTGTTTTACTCGTCCAGATTTTTTGTCTTGTCTATTTGAACAATTTTTTTCTTCACTTTGACGAAATTTTTCGTTAAACATATTACATTTCGTCTTTATTGTGAAAGATGAACAGCAGAAGTATGCATAGCCTGTCCGTGGATATCTGTCCCTCTGTATATCCTATGCAGCACGCCAAAAAAAAGACCGCAATTATTCATATTCTGAAATAACTGCGGTCAAAACTTTCCTTAAAAAGTCCCTGATCCTCAAAATATTTTGCCGGTGTTTTATGAGAGTTCCAGCTTACCGGTATATAGCTGATAATAAGTTCCCTTTAACTTAATCAGGTCTTCGTGGTCGCCTCGCTCTATGATCTTGCCGTGGTCCAGTACGATAATGGCATCGCTGTTGCGGATAGTGGAGAGTCGATGGGCGATTACGAATACGGTACGGCCTTTCATCAGGTTATCCATACCTTTCTGTACGATACTCTCTGTACGGGTATCGATACTGGAGGTTGCTTCATCCAGGATCAGTACCGGTGGGTTGGCTACCGCTGCCCTGGCAATGGACAGAAGCTGTCTCTGTCCCTGGGACAGTTCTTCGCCGTCTCCGCTTAACATGGTATCATAACCCTTTGGAAGCATCTTGATAAACTGGTCTGCGTGGGCCAGCCTTGCTGCCTCATATACTTCCTCATCTGTGGCATCCAGTTTTCCGTAGCGGATATTTTCCCGGATGGTTCCTGTGAACAGGTGGGTATCCTGAAGTACAATTCCCAGTGAATGTCTCAGGTCATCTTTCTTAATCTTGGTGATATTGATTCCGTCATAGCGGATCTTACCCTCCTGAATATCGTAAAAACGGTTGATCAGGTTGGTGATAGTTGTTTTTCCTGCACCTGTGGAGCCTACGAAAGCAAGCTTCTGACCGGGCTTTGCAAAGAGGCTGATATCCTGAAGGATTACTTTATCCGGGTTATAGCCGAAAGTTACATCCTCGAAGCGGACATCTCCTGTAAGTTCTGTATAGGTTACAGAGCCGTCTGCAGAATGAGGATGCTTCCATGCCCACATGCCGGTTCTTTCTTTGCATTCTGTAATATTTCCCTGGACATCTTTTTTCGCATTAACAAGCTCTACATAACCTTCATCTTCTTCCGGCTTCTCATCGATCAGGTTGAAGATTCGTTCAGCACCTGCAAGCGCCATGACAATGGCATTGAACTGCTGTGCCACCTGCATGAAGGGCTGGGTAAAGCTCTTTGTGAACTGCAGATAGGAAGCCATAACACCCAGAGTGATGCCGCCTACTCCTGCTACAGAGAGAAGTCCTCCCAGAACTGCTGTGAGCACGAACTGTAAGTTACCGATGTTTCCGATCACAGGACCCATCATGTTGGCATATTTGTTGGCGTTGGCGGAGCTTTCAAAGAGAGCTTCGTTCAGACAGTCAAATTCCTCTTCGGATTTTGCTTCATGGTTGAAAACCTTAACAACCCTCTGGCCGTTCATGCGCTCTTCCACAAATCCGGTCACATCTGCCAGAGATACCTGCTGACGGATGAAATATTTACCGCTGTTTGCCCCGATCTTACCGGTCACTGCCATCATAATGAAGATAACAGCCACAGCCAGGATGGTCAGCAGGGGACTAAGCACCAGCATGGAGATAAAGGTTACGATAATGGTGAACAGTGCCATCAGTCCCTGAGGGATTGCCTGGCTGATCATCTGTCTCAGTGTATCTGTATCATTGGTATAGAGACTCATGATGGAGCCGTTGGTATTCTGGTCGAAGTAACGGATAGGCAGAGTCTGCATGTGCTCAAACATATCGTCACGGATGCGCTTGAGCACGCCCTGTCCGATGAATACCATCATTCTGCTGTAAATAAAGGTTGCGATCACCCCTACTGCGAAAATGCAGCCCAGAACTGCCATTGCCTTGTACAGCTCTGCATAATTGGGGTCTGTCTGTCCGATCAGTGGGATAATATAATCATCCAGCAGATATTTCAGGGCCAGGGATACGGAAATGCTGGCTACTGCACTGAGAAAGATACAAATAAATACCAGTATCAACCGCAGCTTATAGGTTTCGGTTATATATTTCAGAAGTCTTTTGGCAGTTTTGATGGTGTTCTGGTCTACTTTTTTCTTCTTATTCATCTTCTCCGCCTCCTTTGACCTGTGATTCATATACTTCTCTGTAAATCTCATTGGTTTTCAGTAATTCTTCGGAAGTTCCTACTCCTGCGATCTTACCGTCATCCAGTACAATGATCTGATCTGCGTCTTCAATAGAAGAAACTCTCTGCGCAATGATCAGCTTGGTGGTATCCGGGATTTCCTCGCGGAAAGCCTTACGGATCAGGGCATCTGTCCTGGTATCTACCGCACTGGTGGAATCATCCAGAATCAGGATCTTTGGCTTCTTCAGCAGGGCTCTGGCAATACACAGACGCTGCTTCTGTCCACCGGATACGTTGTTTCCGCCCTGGACGATCATAGTGTTGTAGCCATCCGGAAATTCATTGATGAATCCGTCTGCCTGTGCCAGGCGGCAGACTCTCTGAACCTCCTCGTCGCTGGCATGTTCATCACCCCAGCGGATGTTTTCATAAATGCTGCCTGAGAAAAGCACATTCTTCTGGAGAACCATGGATACCTGGTCACGAAGCGCTTCCAAATTGTACTCGCGTACATCAACGCCTCCTACCTTTACACTTCCTCCTGTAACATCATAGAGTCTGGGGATCATCTGTACCAATGTAGACTTGGCGCTTCCGGTGCCGCCGATGATTCCTACAGTCTGGCCTGATTTAATATGAAGGTTAATATCCTTCAGAGAAAGGTTGCCACCTTCTCCTCCGTAGCTGAAGTCCACATGGTCGAAGTCTATGGATCCGTCTGCCACATTTTTCACTGCATCAGCCTGATCCTGCATTTCCGGAACCTCATCCAGAACTCCTACGATTCGGTCTGTGGATGCCTCGGCTATCATGATCATGACAAATACGAATGTTACCATCATCAGGGAACCGATGATCTGCAGGGCATAGACGATCACACTGGTAAGCTCTCCTACCTCCATGGTGCCGCCTACAATGGATCTGCCGCCGATAGCTACCAGAATCAGCACGACTGTATACATGGTAAACTGCATAACCGGGGCATTCCATGCCACGATCTTCTCTGCTTTGGTAAAAAGCTCATAGACATATCTGGAAATCCCATGGAATTTCTCGATCTCATAGTCCTCACGTACGAAAGCCTTTACCACACGGGAGGCGTTTACGTTCTCCTGTACGGAATTGTTCAGCACATCGTACTCGTCAAATACCTTGATGAAATGAGGGTGGGCTGCTTTTGCAATAAAAAGCAGGGTGCCTCCCAGGAATGGTATGGCAATGAGGAATAGGATTGATGCCGGTTTGCTGATGGTCAGTGTCATGATCCATGACAGAATGATCATAAACGGTGCCCTGGCCAGCAGACGGATACTCATCATATATGCCTGCTGCACGTTGGTAATGTCTGTGGTCATTCGTGTAACCAGTCCTGAGGTGGAAAAATGGTCGATATTTTTAAAGGAAAAATCCTGTACCTTGTAGAAAATATCATGTCTCAGGTTTTTGGCATAGCCTGCTGCTGCGTAAGCTGCCATGTTACCGGCCTGTACGCCGAAAAACAGTGCAAGCATTGCCATCACAACCAGAATGATTCCTCTCTGTATGATGTAGCTCAGATTACCCTGGGCGATACCGATGTCAATGATCTTGGCCATCTCCAGGGGGATCAGAACTTCCATCAGAACCTCCAGGATTACCAGAAGCGGTGCCAGAATGGACTGCTTTTTGTACTCCCGGACGGAACGTAAAAGTTTTTTGTTCATCTTTGTTGATGTCCTCCTTGTATTTTATTTTTTGTAATTGCTGTCTTTTTTATTGCACATTTTCTTTCTGTTTGCACACATCTGCCACAGAACCTGTTTGCACAGCTCCACATCCTCTTTCGGGATGCCCCGGATCATTGCTGCTTCGTCCTCTTCAATGCTGTGAAGGATAGGCTGGCGCAGAGATTCTGCCTTTTCTGTGGGAAGGATCCGTTTCAGACGGGCATCCTGCTTCGCACATTCTCTGTAAATGTATCCGTTTTTCTCCATTAGCTGCAGGATTCCTGTTACTGTAGGTTTCCTGATCTGAAATTCCTCTTCAATATCTTTCTGATAAAGATCTCTGTGTATGGTTTCCAGAAGGATAAATTTCAGCACATGCTTCTGCATAAGTGTCAGATCATCATTCTCTATCATTTCCGTTGGATTGTGACGTCTCATGGAATGGGATAAAATACGGATCAGACGGCCTACGTGCATATTGTTCAGTTTCTGCCTGGTTTCCTCGTCTATTATGTTCACCTCCCGGATTTTGCCACATGGTTAGGATGCTGTCTGTTAGTTTCCTAACTATTATAGGGAGTTGTTTTTTTATTGTCAATACATATTTTTTAACCGAATCAGGTAAGTCCTCTGCGGAGGTTGCGAATATCCGCCTGACTCCATTCTCAGTAATATTCGCCTGATATACAGAACCTTCGGCTTACGCCGGATATATCTGTACATAAATAACAGTAACTTGCAAGGCTCTTCAGAATATGTTAAGATATTTTCGTCAAATAAAGCGGTAAAGAATATTTACGAATAAATATGTTTTTCACAAAGGAGGATTCTATCATGTATATCACTTGTCTTGATGTAGAGGGCGTTCTGGTGCCTGAGATCTGGATTGCATTTGCAGAGGCCAGCGGCATTCCGGAGCTGAAGAAAACTACCCGCGATGAGCCGGATTATGATAAGCTGATGAACTGGAGACTTGGGATTCTGAAGGAGCATGGTCTTGGACTGAAAGAGATTCAAGAGGTTATCGCAAAGATCGATCCCCTGCCGGGTGCCAGAGAATTTCTGGATGAGCTTCGTTCCTTCTCTCAGGTAATCCTGATCAGCGATACTTTCACACAGTTTGCAGCACCCCTCATGGAGAAGCTTGGAAGACCGACTCTGTTCTGCAATACACTTGAAGTTGCAGACAACGGTGAGATCACAGGCTTTAAGATGAGAGTGGAACAATCCAAGTTAACTACTGTAAAGGCTTTACAGTCTATCGGATTCGATACCATTGCAAGCGGTGATTCCTACAATGACCTGGGTATGATCCAGGCAAGTAAGGCAGGATTCCTGTTCCGCAGCACAGACAAGATCAAAGCAGATTATCCGGAGATTCCGGCATACGAGGAATATGATGAGCTGCTGGCTGCAATCAGAAACGCTATGAAATAGTCTTATAAAAAAACCACCATGCAGGTCATGCTGTTCCTGTATGATGGTTTTTTATTTTGTGATTCCATTACTGTTATTATTCTGTTATGCCATATTATGACAGCTCAAAAGCCTTTTTTATACTGTCATAATGAAGGAATTTTCCCTCTGCTGCAAATGCTTTGATCTCATCAACAGTGGCAAACATATATCCGTCTGTCTCTTCTGTCTGCAGATGCAGGTTGCTTTCATCAATGTCCATAACGAAACGATACACATCCACAAAGTAGTTATCTCCCTCACCCGGATTCTCACGCTTATAGGTAAACAGATATCCGCCTTCTGCATTCCGCACATCCAGTCCTGTTTCCTCTTTTACTTCGCGCAGAACCGCCTCATAAGATTCCTCACCAGCCTGGGCTGCACCTCCGGATACTTCCCACCAGCCTGGTGCCCATGCCTTGGTCATCACACGTTTGGTGATCAGGAATGTACCATCTGGTCTGC
>OLRR01000968.1_pt1 | contig 19983 bp, 28 predicted proteins | sample 1671941 | NCBI WGS metagenome assembly OLRR01 (sample SAMEA3136628, study PRJEB25190) | human gut metagenome
TACTGGAAGAAATCAAGAAAGGATTTCCTGCAAAACGTATTTCAAAAGGCGGCACTGCAGAGTTTTTTAAAGTCAATGACAGAAAGTTGGATGCGCTGATTCAGGCAACCACATCGGACATGCAGAAAGCAGAGGCAGCAGTTTTACGCATGGCAAATGATCAGTACCGAAAGATCATATATAACGCGCAGGTATACGCTAATACCGGAGCTGGCACATATGAGAAAGCGGTAGATATGGCAACAAAGGATTTTCTTTCTGCAGGTTTGAATTGCATCCAGTATGCCAATGGAGCAAGACACACGATTGCTGACTATGCAGATATGGCAATCCGGACAGCAAGCAAGAGAGCTTACCTGCAGGGAGAAGGCGAAATGCGGCAGCAGTGGGGAATGCATCTTGTGATTATGAACAAGCGAGGTTCTCCATGTCCGAAGTGCTTGCCTTTCGTGGGTAAGATCTTGATAGATGATGTGTGGAGCGGCGGCAACAGTAAAGATGGCAAATATCCGCTTATGTCTTCTGCAATAGCAGCAGGACTTTATCATCCCCGCTGTAAGGACTCTCATACTACATATTTCCCGGGTATCACTACTGTAGATCCGAAATACAACAAGCAGGAAATTTCAGAGCTGGAAGATCAGGCGCAGCAGGAAGCCAGACAGCAATATGCCGAGCGTCAGGAAAAGAGATTTGGAAGACTTGCGGAGTTCTCGCTGGATCCGGAGAATCAGCAGAAGTACAAACAGAAACAAAAAGAATGGAAAACTGTTGCTGCTGATTTATCAATAGGAGAAAGCGCAAATATTGAAAATTTACGTAATGGAAACAATAAAGTTTCACTTTCGTATATTAATACAGAGGTTTATAGGCGGAAATTTAATCAAATCACAAACAATACTTCCGTAAACGATGCATTACGAAAATACAGTAAAGCAATGTTGACACATAGAAACAGAACTGACGGAGAAGACTTATATATAATAAGCGTCAAAACCGGAAAACGTTTATTTTCGAAAACAACAGGTGCTAATGAGCTTGGCGTGGAATTGAATAAAGATGAAATCCAAAGTATTAAGCGATTTGCAAAAGATGAAGGAATTATAGCAATACATAATCATCCAACTAATCTACTTCCTACAGGAAGTGATTTTGTTTCGGCTGGTGCGCGAGGCTATGATTTTGGACTGGTAGCAACTCACGATGGAAGAGTGTTTTGGTACAAACCCGGAAGTAAACCTTTTAGAAGTGAATATTTCAACAAGACTGTTGACAAATATGCATCAGAACCATACAATTATGACATAGAAAAAGCACAGGTTAAAACGTTGTCTGAATTTAAAAAGGAGTTTGGAATTGAATGGAGAGAACTGAATTAAATGGTAAAGATGTTATCGTTCATAAAGATATGACACCTGAGTCCAGAGAAAAAGAACTTAAACGTCTTAAAGAGGAAAGTGAAAGTTTAAAAGAATGGGAAGAGTAAATACCACCAGTCAGAAATGGCCGGTGGTATTTTTATACCCATTTTTATGAAAGAGAGGACATGAAACATGAAATTTGAAGAAGCATTAAAAGCAATGAAATGTGGAAGTAAAGTCAAATTACCATCATGGGGAGGGTACTGGTGCTGGAATCCAGAGAAAGAAGCAATCATCATGCACACCAAAGATGGACAGGAATTGGATATTCGTGAGACACAGAATGTTGAATATACTTTACAGAATATTCTTTCTGATGAATGGACTCTTGCGGATAAAACTAATTGCCCTCAGCTTGGAGGAGAAGCAACATTTTCCTTCGGAGAAGCAATCAAATATCTAAAAAGAGGGATGAAAGTTGCGCGTAAAGGCTGGAATGGCAAGAAACAGTATATTCAGCTTGCGACCGGCATTTCTTACAAGACAGCGAATGGCGAAGTTGTGAATTGTGAACATGATGCAATCGGCAACAAAGCAGTGGCTTTTGTGGGAACTTCCGGTGTACAGATGGGATGGCTTGCATCCCAGGCAGACATGCTTGCAGAAGACTGGATTTTTGCGGAGGAATAACAACATGGAGAATGAAGAATTTCTGAGATTATGTAAAGCAAAAGTTGCAGAGTATACCAATAGTCACATGGATGTTACAGATCGGCAGCAGGTAACTGTACATGATGTGTATGTGGTATGGAGCTGTAAGACCTTGCAGAATAACAAGGCACTGCTTAGCACTACGGTACCAGATGGCATGTACTATGAGCTGACATATAACGGTGATAAGAATGAACTGTATATGGATGCCTATAAGAAGTTTGAAAACAGATGCTTCAAAATGTAATTTGCACCGGCGCAATGGAGGGAGGTGAGAACGGTGAGGATAAGAGTAATCCACGATTTCAAAGACATTGAAAATAACCTGAAGCTCAGATCTGTCGGTGAAACAATGACGGTACCAAAAGAGAGAGCTGAGTATCTGGTACACATGAAAGTAGCAGAGATTATCGATTCGAAAGGCGGTGATCCAGAATCTCCCATTGAGGCGCAGGGTTAAGCGTCTTATTTTTATGTCCGGAATGACGTGAAACTACCAGAAAGGAGTAGTAGCATGACACAGGAACAGTTTGAGGCGCTCGGAATTGAGAAGAGCCTGGCAAAAAAAGCGGCAGATGCTTCTGCAAAAGAGCTGGAAGGCTATGTATCAAAAGAAACCTACGATACGACAGAACAGGAACGTAAACAACTGGAAACATCTGCAAATGATTATAAGGACCAGCTGGAAACGTTAAAAGCGTCCGCAGGGGATAATGAAGCCCTGAAACAGCAGATTGCAGACCTACAGACACAGAATCAGCAGAAAGAAACAGAACATCAGGAAGAACTGAAGAATCTGAAGCTGACCAATGCAATTAAGATGGCAATTGCCTCATCAGCACAGGACAGTGATCTGGTGGCGGGGCTTGTTGACCGTAAGAAACTGATCCTTGGAGAGGATGGAAAAGTTACCGGTTTGGATGAACAGGTAAAAGCACTGAAAGAAAGTAAACCATTCCTCTTTAAGCAGGAACAGAAGCAGACTGAGAGAAGAGGATTCTTTCCGCTGGGAAATCACAAAGATGAAGATTCCGAAAAAGAAGGACCTTTAAGCATGAAAGAATCAATCGCTGCCAGATTAAACATGGGAGCAGAAGGGAATGGTAAATAATTATGGCAATTACACTTGAAGAAGCAAAGAAAAATGTGCAGGATGACCTTCAGATGGGAGTTATCGATGAATTCCAGAAACAGAACTTTATTCTGGAACATATCCCGTTTGATGATGCAGTATCTCCGACAGGCGGCGGAACCACACCGTCTTACAGTTATACTCGTCTGAAAACTCAGCCAACAGCTGAATTCCGTGAGATCAACAAAGAATACACTCCGGCAGAAGTAACAAAAGAACGTCATACTGTGGAAATCAAGGTATTTGGCGGATCTTACGAAATTGACCGTGTGATTGCAAATATGGGCGGTATTGTAAGTGAAGTTGAACTGCAGCAGACGCAGAAAATCAAGGCGGCACAGGCACTGTTCAATGATACGTTCATCAATGGAGACACAGCAAAGGATACGAAAGCGTTTGACGGCCTGGATAAAGCATTGACTGGAAGCTCTACAGAGTACAATACCGAAGGAAGTATTGACCTGTCCACGTCTGAACTCGTCACAAAGAACTATCAGTATTTCCTCGATATGCTGGATGAATTTCTGGGTGGTCTTGATGGAACACCTACCTTTATCGCCGGTAATAATAAACTGATTTCGAAACTCAGAGCCTGCGCAAGACGAGCAAGCATGTATCATATTACAAAAGATAACTGGGGCAATCAGGTAGAGAGTTATGGAGGTATTCCATTTGTTGATCTGAAGACTAAACCGGGAACTAATGATGAGGTAGTACCGATCAAAGGAGCGGATGGAACTACTTCTCTTTATGTTGCGCGTCTTGCAATTGATGGACTCCATGCTGTTTCTTTTGCAGGAGTGGCACCGGTACAGACATGGCTTCCTGATTTCTCTACTGCCGGAGCAGTGAAAAAAGGTGAAGTTGAAATGAATGCAGCTATTGCACTTAAAGCATCAAAAGCAGCAGGTGTATTCAGAAACATCAAAGTAAAATAGGGAGGAACTGAGATGAAGGTTTTTAGTCCATTGAAAGAATATACAGGTATATCTGCATCAGTTCCGTTTTGTAATGGTGTTGGAGAGACAGATGATCCACACCTGATCGAATGGTTTAAAGATCATGGGTACGAAGTTGAAGAAACGGAAACAGATGAAGTAACAGTAGATACATCGTGTTTGGAAGACCAGATGGAATTACCAGCTGAGGAGCAGACTGAAACCCCGAAGACAAAGCGTACAAGGAAGTGATTTTATGGCTTACAAATCATATAAATCATATGCAACCGAAGATTACTACGTGGATCAGTATGAGGGCGGTATCATTCCTGAGGAAGAACTTGCAAAGGCACTCAAGCAGGCATCCAGACATATTGATTCCCTGACCTACAACCGGATTGTAGGCCGGGGATTTTCACGTCTTACGAAATACCAGCAGGAGCTCATCCGGGAAGTTGTGTGCATGCAGGCAGAATTTGAATATGAGAATGCAGATGAGGTCAACAGTATCCTGTCTTCGTACAGCATCAATGGTGTATCAGCACAGTTTGGCAGCAGTTGGAACATTTTTATGGACAAGGGCATTGCCATGAAGAGAGATGTGTATACCATGCTGTGCCAGACGGGCTTATGCTGCAGATTGGCGAGGTGAGAATATGAGATATCCATGTCTTGTGAAAAAGAGCCTCTGCAAGGTGGAGATTACTTGTAGTTTTGAGCGGGAAGGCCTGAACAAGTATGGCGAACCACTTGAAACAATTGAATATTTCGGAAAATGTAACTATCAGGATAAAGCCAGAACTATCTTTACTGCCGAAAAGAAAGAGATAAAAATCACTGGAACCGCACTATTTCCCGGTGATATCTGTCCGGAGCTTCCGGTCATATCCGGTGGTACTGCTGTAATCTTCGGAGTGAAGCGGAGAATCGAGCAGGGAACGAAAGCAAGAAATCCAGATGGAACGGTGAACTTTACAGAGGTGATGCTTGTATGATCAGTGTGAAATCTGTAATCAATCTGAATCTTCCTAAGATTAAACAGCTGACTGATGCACAGATAACTGCTCTGGAACAGACAGCAGAAGCACTGCATACAGAAGTAGTACAGGCGCAGGTGTTTCCGAGGGATACCGGACATCTGCAGAATGAGAACACCTTTTTGGATAGATCAGAAAGCAGTCATGGAAAGGTTTCAATCGTTTCCAGCACGCCCTATGCCCGCCGCCTGTATTTCCATCCGGAATATCATTTCAGCAAGAGAGCCAATCCAAATGCTCGGGGCGAATGGTGTGAGGATTGGCTTTCTGGCGGCAGTAAAGCTGATTTTGCAGCCAAAACATTCAAAGAAATTTACAGGAGACTGACGAGAATATGATGACACTGGCAGATATAAGAGATTATGTTGATTCACTTCGTATCTCAGAACATGTCTATATGGGAAAACTTCCGGATAAGGAAGACGAATCCGTTGGTGTCTACAATAGCAAGCATCAGCATACATACCATACAGCACTTGGAGGACCGGCACTGGAAGGCTATGGCGAGAAATACGTGACTTTACTTGTGCACTGGAACAAAATCCCCAAGGGACACCGAAAAAGCCGCTACAGAGCTGTTTGAGAAGCTGAAAGTGGCAAGAGATGTCAATGTGAACAATGAAACAATTAAATTTTTTCAACCCCTCTATGATGTTCAGGACGTAGGCACGGATGATGCCGGGATCTACGAAATGGTCATAGAGGGAGTTTTTATTTACGAAAAGAAAGAAGGTAAACAGGCATGATGAAGATGAATATTCAGAAATTTGCAGGAAAGACCAATGTTTTTCCAGTATCTGATAATAAATTCAAGATCGGCGAATCGAAAGAAAGTGCGACAGTAGTTGCAGATCTGGAAACTTTTTCTCCATCTTTCTCTAATGGGGTGGAAACATGGACACCTATGGATACGGAAGGATGGCAGAGATCATTAATGACTGCGAAAGCGGTTACGATTACCCTCAGCGGAAAGAGGAACATCGGTGATACCGGAAATGATTTCGCGTCAGGAAAGACATTTAAGAACGGTCATGATGCAGAAGCCTATTTTGAATGGGAAATGCCGGATGGAACAAGTATTTCATGGCCAAATGCAGTCATTGATGTGAAAAACAATGCCGGTGGCGATGCGACAAATGTAGGTGCACTGGAATTTGATGTGATCAGTAATGGAAAACCAACAGTTACACCGGCATTATAAGTCCGGCAGAAAAGGAGAAGAAAAATGGCAAAAGTAGTAAATATCACAGAAAAGCTGGAATTTGAATCCAATCCGATTATGGAAATTGGAACACTTGAAGTTGAGGTAAAAGCAGATGCTGAAACAATGCTGAGATTGATGGGAGTTTTTGCAGAAAACAGTGAGCTTGAGGCAGTTGGTAAGGCGATGAACCTTATTTTTGATCCGGAAGACGTAAAGGCCATCTGTAATCTGAAAAGAAATGGAAGAAAACTGTCTGCCGGATCTTTGATGACCATTGTCCAGGAAGCGATGAAACTTGTACTGGGAGAAGAAGAACAGGGAGAGCAGTGACCCGTACTATGATCTGATAGAAGACTTTGACCTGGTCGTGTCTTCTTTTCAGTCACAGTACGGGATTCGTTTGTCCAGGGAGCTGCCGGCCGGAATGAAATGGGAAGAGTTCCGAGATCTTCTTGTAGGAATCGGGCCAGATACAGCTCTTGGAAGGATTGTTTCTATTCGTGCAGAGGACCGGAAAGAAATTTTGGAGAATTTTACACCAGAACAGCACCGGGTCCGAAATGCATGGCAGTCGAGGCATGCAGAATTTGTGAAAGCACATACATCGAAAGCGCAGGTGGATGCACAGATGCAGGCAATGAAGATGGCATTTATGCGCATGGCAGGCCTTGGAGGTGATTAAAAATTGAAAAGTTAAAGGTAAGATGCCCTTTCTGTGGACACGAACAGAAAGTACAGTATGCTCCGGATGCAAAATGCCGGGGTGTCTTTTATAAGTGTCAGGCAAGGCACTGCAAGAAAGAATTTGAGATAAAAATAAACCAGGACAAGTAGTGCCACTGTGCCGATGTCCTCGTGACAGAGGCAGGTGGTATATATGTCAGCAACAAGCGTTGGACAGATCGGTCTTGATCTGGTTGTAAATAAAAATCAGTTCGAAAGTCAGATGGCTGGGATAACCGGCATGGCGAAAAAAGCAGGAGCGGCACTTGCAGCGGCTTTTGGAGTAAAAAAACTGGTTGATTTCGGAAAACAGTGTCTGGAACTGGGGTCTAATCTTGCGGAAGTTCAGAACGTTGTAGATGTTACCTTTCCGAAGATGACCGCACAGGTCGATGAATTTGCCAAAAGTGCAGCGAAGAGCTTTGGTCTGTCAGAGACCATGGCAAAACAGTACACTGGTACATTCGGCGCCATGGCAAAAGCCTTCGGATTTACCGAAAAACAGGCTTACGATATGGGATCAACCCTGACCGGACTGGCTGGTGATGTGGCATCGTTTTACAACATTTCGCAGGACGAGGCATACACAAAGCTGAAATCCGTATTTACCGGCGAAACAGAAAGTTTAAAAGATCTCGGTGTCGTAATGACACAGACAGCTCTTGATTCCTACGCTATGGCGAATGGATTCGGGAAAACAACTTCGGCAATGTCCGAAGCGGAAAAGGTAGCCTTACGTTACCAGTTCGTACAGGACAAGCTGTCAGCCGCACAGGGCGACTTCGCACGCACTTCTGGAAGCTGGGCGAACCAGTGCAGGATATTGAGCCTGCAGATGCAGTCTCTCATGGCAACGATCGGACAGGGACTGATTAACTTATTTACTCCGATCATTCGGGTAATCAATACGGTGATCGGGAAACTTGCTACACTGGCAAATGCATTTAAGTCTTTTACGGAACTAATTACAGGAAATAAATCCAGCGGTTCAGACAGCAGCGGTGTAGCGGCAGTTGCCGGAGCAGCTGACGATGCTGGAACCGGCCTGGAGAATGCATCTGATTCTGCGTCCAATCTGGCAAGCAATACAGATAAGGTTGGACAGGCAGCACAGAACGCAGCGAAAAAGATGAAAGCCCTCATGGGCTTTGACAAGGTTAATAAGCTAGATTCGCAGTCAGATTCAAGTTCCGGCAATTCTTCCTCTCCATCAAACGGAATGGGAGGTACCGGAGCGCTTGGAAGCGCGGTTGATTTCGGAAACCTTGCTGAGGGTGATACGGTTCTTGATAAGACAGATAAAAAAATGTCTGCACTGATAAAACGGTGTCAGGAGCTTGCGAAACTGTTCAAAAAAGGATTCGAGATTGGATTTGGAAATTCGCAGAAAAAAAATGACTCTATAAATGAATCCGTAAAAAGCATCGGCAAGAACTTAAAGGAAGTCTTCACTGATACTGCAGTCGTAAATGCGGCGAACCGATGTGCGAACAATATTGCTCTTGCATTTGGAAAAATCACAGGATCCACAGCAAGGATAGGGCTTACATTAGCAGATAATCTTGTTGGTGGCGTTGATAAATATCTTGCGAAGAGCAAGAACCATATTAAAAAACGCATTGTTTCAATGTTCGATGCGACAGGAGAGATTGCAAAGCTTTCGGGAGATTTCAGTGTTGCACTGGCAGATATCTTTGATATTTTTTCAAGTGATGATGCGAAGGGGATCACTGCAGATATCATTCAGGTATTTTCAGATGGTTTTTTTGGAGCAGCAGATCTGGCGGTTAAATTCGAAAGAGATTTTGTATCACTTTTTGCTGTTCCGATTATCCAGAATACGGAAAAAATCTCAGGAACTCTGGAGAATATGCTTTCCCGATGGAGAACTGTATTTGATGCTCTTTCACAGAGCGTCACAGATACATTTGAGAAAGCGAATGAAGTTTATGATCAGTATTTCGCGCCGTTCATGGATGCAATCACACAAGGCATCTCAGATATCCAAGGAACGTTTCTGGATGCATACAATACGTATCTTTCACCGATTCTTGATTACCTGGCGGATAAGTTCAGCACTGTGTGGTCAGAGCATATCCAGCCGGCACTGGATGGGATCCTTGAACTGATGGGAAAGCTGTTAGAGAACCTGGGAGCCTTGTGGCAAAACACATTGGTTCCGTTCATCGAATGGATCATCAACAACATCATGCCGGTCCTTTCGCCGATCATCGGAACCATCGGCACTCTGATCCTTGATCTTCTGGCGGTGGCCGGTGATGTGATCAGCGGAATCACTACAATTTTAGGCGGATTTCTTGATTTCTGTACAGGAGTATTTACCAGCGATTTTAGCATGTGCTGGCAGGGGATTGAAGAAATCCTGCAGGGATTCAAAAGGATTGCTGCTTCGATATTCGATTTTGCGAAGAAAAATATCCTGCAGCCGTTTATTGATTTTGTGAAAGGAATTTTCCAGACAGACTGGTCAAAGAGTTTCGGAACATTAGGCACTGTTTTAAACACATTTCTTGGTACCGTACAGCGTATTTGGGGAAACATAAAACGCGTATTCAACGGGATTGTGGAATTTATTACTGGTGTTTTCTCTGGAAACTGGAAGCAGGCATGGAACGGAATCAAGGAAATTTTCGGAGGAGTATTTGGCTCTCTCATAGCACTGGCAAAAGCACCACTGAATGCCGTGATTGATCTGATCAATGGATTAATGAACAAGCTGAACTCAGGACTGGCGGCAATTGAAAACGCGTTCTCATTCAGTTATGACTTTAAGAATCCGATTACCGGAACAAGACATTATGGACATTATGGAATGTCTCTTCCGAGAGTACCAACTATTCCACATCTGGCACAGGGCGCATACGTCAAGCCAAACACACCACAGCTCGCCATGATCGGTGATAACCTGCACCAGGGAGAAGTTGTAGCTCCGGAGAATAAACTGAGAGAAATGGCAATAGAAGCTGTCAGGGCAGCAGGCGGATCTGGTGTCACAAGGGAAGATCTGGAAACCATAATGAACCGTGCAGTGATGCGGATCATAGCTGCTCTTTCACAGATGGGATTCTACCTTGATGGTAAAAAGCTGGCAGAAGCTGAGAATGCAGTAAAAGCAGAAATAGATAGGCGCTTCAACACCGTGGACATTAAGTAGGAGGGAACATGAAAAAAGGCGAAGTTTTAAAATCAGGAGATGTGGTCCTTCCTGCACCAACCACCCTGTCTGCAGCAGATGAGATCATATGGACCTCAGACACCGGAAGGACGCTGATGGGACGGATGGCTGGAGATGTAGTAGCTGAGAAGAAAAATCTCAGTATAAAGTGGGAGTGGTTGACAGACAAAGAAGTGAAAATGATTAAAAACCGGTTGATAGCCGGCTTTTTTCCATTCACATTCCATGATTCAGGGATTGATTTTACGATCGAAGCTTACAGGGGAACGCTGACCAAAGAACATTACGGTTATCTGGGAGATGGGAATTATTACTACAGGACGGTTTCAGTAGATGTGATACAGAGGTGACAAGATGATCAATACAAGCATAGCATTCCGCAGAGCATTAAGCGGAAACAGGGAGTTCAGGATAAAAGATACGATCACCCTGAAAAATAAAAAAGAGATTCCGATTCCGATGATGGATTTGAGAGAGTATAAGATCAATGAAGCTACTTCTGCATCTGGGAAATTCGAAATAGGCGCTGCAGTGATTAAAGAATACAAGGTTACACTGGATAATTCGGAAGAACAATATGATGACTGCGATTTTGAAGATGCCAATATACAGGCTGTGATTGGTCTGAAACTGGCGGATGGGACGTGGGAAGACCTGAAAAAAGGATTGTATCGGGTATATACAGCAACATTCGGCGAAACTACACTGCAGATCACAGCCTATGATGAAATGATCTATTTTGACAGACCGTACAGCGAATGTACCCTTTCCTATCCGGCAACGGTCCGGGACATTGTACTGGATGCCTGCCGGCACTGTCAGGTGGATTGCGAGTCTGGTTCAATTGAGATGGGAAACTACATTGTCAAAACAAAACCAGAAGGAAGCATAACGTATCGAGACGTGATTTCGTATTGCGCGCAGATAATGGGCTGCTATGCACGAATTAATCATCTGGGACGGCTTGCTTTTGGATGGTACGATTTTTCGGCAGTAGGATCCGGTGATCTGGATGGCGGGATTTTTGATACCGCATCACAGGAAAAATATTTGTCCGGTGATGAAGCTGACGGCGGAACATTTGATGATTACAGTTCCGGATATACATACGATGGTGGCTCTTTTGCTGACATGGATACCTATCATCACTTCTATGACCTGTATAACAAGTCGATAAACGGAACCGACATCAATGTCACAGGAATCCAGATCACAACAAAGAAAGACAGTGCAGATGAAAAATATCTGTATGGTACGAATACATATGCGCTGGAAATCAAAGATAATCCTCTGATCCAGACAGACACGATGCAGCAGGTAGCGAAACATATAGGAGATAAGATTATCAACAAACCGTTTCGTCCGATGAGTGTTTCTATTCAGGGAAATCCGGCAATTGAAGCCGGTGATGTAGCTGTGGTATCACCGAAGACAACATCTTCATATACGACAGTGATCACAGACACCACATTCAGCCTGTTTGCGGCACAGTCGATCTCATCCACAGCCGAGACACCAACTGCAAAAACATTCACACGCTATGGAGCAGCAACAAAGCTACTGGAAGCCGCGCGGAATTACACTGATCAGGAAATGTCTGCCTACGACCTTGTCGTCCAGCAGATGAACCAGCTTGCAGCAAACACCATGGGCTTCCACGAGACAAAAATCATCCAGGATGACGGCTCTGTGATCGTGTACCGGCATGATAAGCCGAAATTATCCGAATCCAAAATTGTCTACAAATCCGGTATTGACGGTTTCTTCGTGACGAAAAACTACACTGGCAAAGACTCCACCACAGTCTGGAAAGCAGGATTCGACAGTAACGGCAATGCAGCTCTCAATATCCTTTCCGTGATCGGTATCCACTGGGATTGGGCTTACGGCGGAACACTAAGCCTGGGCGGTGTAGGTAATGGGAATGGGATTATGAAGGTTTTTGACAGCAACGGGGTTCTTATATCAACACAAGATATTAATGGGTATTTTCTATACGATAAAAACGGATTAATCAAGGCAATTATCAACAAAGATTCGATTCGATTATTTAGTACTCCACTGAATCCGAATGTGATAGAGGAGTCATCATATGAAGGCATTCAATTAAATGGGGATGGCTTTTGCAGAATTGGAGGCACGTATTGTTTTGATGATGGTGAGCTTTCGATGGAAATATCTGATGCATACGACCCATTTGTGTCTTTGTCAAGTGAAATAGATGGAAATGTCGTCGGAAATTTTGACGAATTGCTTGCAGGTGTCTTCTGGGCTACAAACGCAACAATCAAAGGTGGAACAGCAACACTTGACAGCCTTACATCGAAAGCCACAAAGCTTCTAAACGTCAAGCAGAATACGAATGCTTACGATCTGTTGCTTATGACAGATGGAACTGTAACCAGAGCAGCGTCTTCGTCCAAACGCTATAAGGATATTGGAGACGCCATTTCGGAAATGGATATTGATAATTGGTACAAAATAGAACCAGTCTGGGCGAAATACAAAGACGGTTATCTTGCGGAAGGCGACGAAAACGAGGGACGCTATCTTCCAATGTTCATTGCTGAGGATGTGGAAAAATGTTTTCCGCAAGCGGTTGCACATGATGGTAGTCAGGTAGAAGATTGGAACTACCGTATGATGATCCCGGCAATGTTTGCAATGATCAAACAGCAGAAAGAAGAAATTGAATCCCTGAAACAGGCAGTTAAAGAAATAAGAGGTAATTAATATGGCAATAACAACGAGACATGGTCCGTACAACAAATTTGATCCTCAGAAACTCCGCACGGCTGAGATTGCTGTGGTGACAGAAGGGGATCCTCATGCATCGGACGGAAAAGCAATCTACCAGTGCTTTTCTCCGGGCGATGTTAAACGTATGGCAACCTATGAAGATATGGTAGATCAGATTGACGAGGCCGGAGGAGATGCCATTGACAATCATATTGAGCAAAAAGTCGGTACAGCCCTGAAAGCCTGTGAGGATGCCACAAAAGCGGCACAGGATGCAAAGACGAATGCAGACAAGGCGGTTTCCAGTGCGAATACTGCGGCATCGAGTGCAGATACAGCAGCTAAGTCAGCCAATGAGGCGGCAGAAAAGGCTCTTGAAGCTGTAAAAAAGTGTGAGGGTCTTATGGATAACACGAAGGTAACAGCACTTGAAGAAAAAATGAAAAAAGTACTGGAACTGCTTAAAAATGTTGTGTCTACGGAGTAGACCCATGAGCAGGTCTGGGATTCCCCCGTAGGGAAAATAGAAACGGTAACTAAAATCAGACACAGAAAGGAAAATAATATGTCAGTAAAAACAGTACAGGCCGTGATTAATGGCCAGACATACAACCTTACCCTGAACAGCAGTACAGGGAAATATGAAGCAACGATCACAGCACCCGGTAAATCCAGCTATACATTAAGCGGGCATTATTATCCGGTCACTGTAAAAGCAACAGATGATGCCGGGAATACCACTACAAAAACAGATTCAGATGCAACGCTTGGCAGTTCCCTTAAGCTGCAGGTTAAAGAAAAAGTCGCACCGGTCATTGCGATCACAGCACCGACAGCAGGAAGTTACATTATCAACAGTAAGCCTGCGATCACATTTAAGATCACAGATGATGATTCCGGTGTCAATCCGACAACCATTGGGATTACGATCGATTCCGGTTCGAAAATTACCGGAGATTCCATCACAAAGAAAGCAGTATCAGGTGGTTACGAATGTACATACACACCAGACACGGCACTGTCTGACGGAAGCCATACGGTCAAGGTTGATGCATCTGATTATGATGGCAATGCAGCAGTCCAGAAATCCGTTACATTCAAGATCGATACAGTACCGCCGACACTGTCCATTACTTCACCGGTTGATGGTCTTGTTACAAATCAGGCGGCATGCACAGTCAAAGGTATTACCAACGATGTTACTTCCAGTCCGGTTACAGTAACGATCAAGCTTAACAGCGGCAGTGCAGAGGCTGTGACAGTAGGATCCGACGGAAGCTTCTCCAAAGCCCTTACACTGGCAGCAGGAAGCAACACGATCACGATCGTTGCCAGAGATTCCGCTGGAAAGACCACAACGATCACAAGAACCGTCAAGCTGGATACCACACCACCGACAATCAAGAGTATCACACTTACCCCGAATCCTGTTGATGCCGGCAAGACATTTGTCATCAGTGTAGAAGTAACAGACTGATATGGTGTCAAAGGTCTACGGCAAGGCTGATGGCGTAGATATCACCTTTTATCATGACCATGGGGACATCTGGCAGATAGATGTCCCTTGGAATGATGATGGGAAATACACTGCGGAAATATTCGCGGAGGATGATGGTGGAAACATAACTTTCCGTTGTAGCGCATTGTTTGTGATCTCGGGGCATGAACTACAGGCAGTGGTAATGTTGAATGAAATGTCTGCGCAGGTTGGCTGTGAAAAAATAAAATACTGCACAGAGATTATAGAAGAGCAGTTTGCAGGATCTGTACAGGAAGGAGGGTATCAGATTGAGAGTGTCATATGTAGCAGAAGTCACGTTTGATTTTCCGGAGGCCAGATACCTTCGCGCGGTTGTAAAGCCGAAATGTGATGCGGATCTTCCCTTTTCAATAGACAATGCCCGGTGGGAGCTGTATTACAGGGATGATGACGGTGAGGAGATATTGGAAGACTCTGGCGAATGCGAGGTCAGTGCGCATGAGCTGTCAGCATTTATCCAGCCGCAAAAGACAGGAACATACAGATTCAAGTACATCTATGAGATCGCGGGTGAAACGTGGGTTGACAATGTAAAGATAAAGGCGGGGTGATGGGATGGCGGCAAATATTAAGATAGTGGATGTCAGCTTAATCCCAAACCCGGTTGCTGCCGGGGCAAGCCTTAAAATATCAGTAGAGATCCATAAGAATATTTGTTTATTGTCAGATTATGATGATTATCTGCTGGCAGACAGTGACGGCTCCTATATTGATGTACAGAGGGACACGGTGGTCATGCAGGATGGCGATAATATATTGGTAGTTGATGATGATGGTGAATTGATTGAGACAGAGGAGGATTAACAGATGATAGATGAACAAAAAACAAAAAAGATTGAAGATTTTCCGGAAAATGCAGAACCGGCAGATACAGATTATTTCCTTAATGCGACGGGGAATGTAATGAAAAAAACAAAAGTGTCGCAGCTGATCACGTGGCTGAAGGAGAAGCTGGGGATTAATGAACTAAACACGAAAATGAATAATTATGTTACTATTAAAAATTTTACTCAAAAAATAACTCTGAAAAGTGGTGTTGCGACTGTAAATATCAGTGCTGCATTAGATGGTTATATACTTTTAGGAATCGTGCGATGCAGTTTCGCGAGTAGTTATTTAACTACGACTGGATATACATTAAGTGGAAATAATTTATCACTTAATGTACGAGACGTTTCGGCACCTACGACTTCCACAACGTCGACAAACTGCTATGTAACAGCATTGTATGTTAAAAAATAAATTTTTAGAAAATTGTGCCGGCGCAACCGGAGAAAGAGTGAAAAAGTGAAAGAAATACTCATGCAGACATATACTATTGTATTACCGGTACTTTTGGGCTATATCGTTTGGCTCTTAAAGAATCAGAAAAAAGACCGGGATGCAAACAGCAAAGGTACCATGCTCCTGTTACGTACACAATTGATTGAGTATCATGCAAAGTACATGGAATTAGGAGATATTCCTTCCTATGCTTACCAGAACTTTTGCGAAATGTATGATGCCTATCATGCACTGGGCGGGAATGGCATGGTAACAAAAATGAAACAGGAAATTGAAGAATTACATATTAAAAGAAAAGGAGAATAAGACATGGATGTAAATGTAATGATGCAGTATGTAACCTATGGACTGGCACTGATCGGTGTGCTTGCGTTTCTGGTATCGATTATCGTGCAGGTGATCAAGGAGCTTCCGGGACTTAACCAGATTCCTACAAGTATTGTGGCTCTGGTCACATCACTGATCCTGTGTCCGATGGCATTGGTGATTTTATGTACATATTATAAGATGGTGATTACCTGGTATTATATTATTGCTTCTGTAGTTGCCGCATTCATTGTATATCTGGTGGCAACCGGTGGATGGGAAAAAGTAAAATCGATCTGGGACAGAACAAAATACAAAGATTCAGGGGACGAGTGATCGTCCTCTTTTTAGTGGAGGAAAATAAATGTTAAAGATTATGGGACAGGCTGCAGCTACAGTAACACAGATGCAGTCATATATTAAAAAGGTAAATCCAAAGGTGCCCACTTCGGTCATCAAGATGATTCCGCTGTACATTTCAGAGGGAGCAATCGAAGGAGTAAGAGGTGACATCGCATTCGCTCAGTCGTGTCTGGAAACCGGTAACTTCACATTTTCTGGAAGTGCAGTAACTTTTTCTCAGAACAACTTCTGTGGCATGGGTGTAACCAAAACTGGCATGAAGGGCAATAGCTTTAAGAATCCACAGCAGGGTATTCGAGCACAGATCCAGCATCTGCAGGCATATGCATCTACCGGAAAGCTGAAACAGAATGTTGTGGATCCACGTTACATATATGTAACCAGAGGCTGTGCAGAATACGTGGAATATCTTGGAATTCAGGAAAATCCAAATCATCAGGGATGGGCCGCCGGAAAAGATTACGGTAAGAAGATTATTGCTATCTTGAATAGTATATTATCAACAACATCTGAAACAGCAAAAAAGGAGAACGCAGTGAAAGTAAACATTAAAAAGATGATCAGCAAAAAGAATTGTTACATTGGCCAGAATAAACCGGCTTATGTGATTATTCACGAAACAGACAACTGGAGTAAAGGAGCTAATGCCAGAGCGCATGCTCTTGCAATGAAGAATGGAAATCTTGCTGGTACAGTTCACTATTATGTAGATTCTTCGGATATCTATCAGACGCTGGAGCATAGTGATGGTGCTTGGGCTGTAGGCGACGGAAAAGGAAGGTACGGCATCACGAACCGTAACTCTATCAATATTGAGATTTGCGTAAATCCGGAGACAGATTACTATAAAGCAGTGGACAAAGCAGAACAGTTGGCTGCATATCTGCTGAAACAGTATGGTTGGGGAACCGATCACTTGAAACGTCACTATGATGCATCCAGAAAGCATTGTCCTAGACGGATCCAGGACGAGGGACTCTGGTCAAGCTTTGTTAAGAAGACTGCAACGTACATGAATGGAGCTGGATTAGCTACTGCAAAGCCATCAACTACTAAACCAACTACAACAACCACATCGAAAGAAGCCGGTTATATGTTTGAGCCAAAACTTGTTAAATTAGGTAGTGAAGGAACATCCGTCCTCTTACTGCAGGAGATTCTGATTGCCAGAGGATTTAAGGGAAAAAATGGAAAAACCCTGACACTTTCTAGAAAAGCAGATGAAAATACGATCTACGCACTGACCCAGTACCAGAAGTCCAGAAATGGAGTACTGGTGGTAGATGGAGCATGCGGAGAGAACACATGGAAAGATCTGATTGCAATTTGACGATATTATAATAAGAAGAAACTCCGGCAGGTACCCGTCTGCCGGAGAAATATTGTATCATCTTTGAAAGCATTAGAATATTCTGGTTAGTCACATGTTGGTCACAAATAAAAACTGGAAACCCGCATAAACTGGGCATGTGGCACTACTTTGCCTTTTCTAATGTGAAAATAAATTCGGTGCCGATACCTTCAGTACTGATAACGTTGATGTGCTGGCCATGTGCTTTGATGATTTCTTTGACAATTGCCAGACCGAGACCGGTGCCTTTCTGGTCTTTGCCACGGGATCGGTCGATTTTGTAAAAACGTTCCCATATTTTATGAATGCTTGCTTTCGGGATTCCGATTCCGTGATCTTTGACAGAAACGAAAATTTTCCCGTTTTTTTCGGTGGTTTCAATCGTAATCGTCGAGTTATCCGGACTGAATTTGATTGCATTACTGAGAAGATTATACAAAACCTGCTGAATCTGTTCCATGTCGGCTTGTGCCAGCAGTTCCTTGCCGGACAGAATCAGCTCCAGAAGAATATTACGGCTGGTGCAGGAACCCTCAAAGGAAGCTGCGGTTGCTTTGATTACACCGTTGATATCAAAAGGCTGAATGTTCAGCATACGTTTCTGAATATCGAGTTCGTTGAGAGTCAGAAGCCCGCGGGTAAGCTTTTCCAGACGCTCTGTTTCATATGAGATGATCTTTAAGTACTTTTCCTGCATTTCCACAGGAATCGTACCGTCGATCATTGCCTCTATATATCCTTTGATAGAGGTGAGCGGAGAACGGAAATCGTGGGAAATATTGGAAATAAACTGTCTCTGGTATTCTCCGCTGCGATTCAGTTTATCAGCCATGTAGTTCAGGTTTTTTGCCAGATAACCCATTTCATTTTCGGAATCAAGGGGAATCTGATAAGAAAGATTTCCGTTTGCAAATTCTGAAGCACCTTTTGTGATTTCCCTCAGTGGACGGCGGATATACCGGCTGTACCACAGAAAGAGAACTGCTGCAACCAGATAAGTGATGATATACAGAAGCTGGATGATCCACAAAAGACCGCTGCGGCTCTGGTAGAGGTCACTCATCAGATAATGAACAGCAACATACCCTTTGATATTCATATCTTCAGTGATCGGAGCAATCGTGCTTAAACGAGCTTCCGGGAAATAACCATAGAAGTTCCCAATCTGGTAATAGTTGCTTCCCCAGGAAGCCGGATTAAAACCATCCAGATCAATCGGATGATCAGGAGAAATATCCTGGCGTGTACTCAGGATGAGTTGACCGTTGCTGTTAATGATCCAGATGATCGTATCATTACCTGTGGCAAGAGACAGATTGTTCTGGATTTCTTCCATATCAGAAGAGGTAATGCTGTGGCTGACCAGATCACTTTCGGCGATCCGATGCGCAGTCTGATACATATCGGAACTGATGGATTTTTCCAGCTGGTTTTCCAGAAGATGGGAGCCCACGTATGTTACCACAAAAAATCCGAGTACACCGAGCAGGATATATATACCCCAAAATACCGATGTCAGTTTCTTTTTCATTTGTTTTTGACCTCAAATTTATAACCGATGCCCCAGACGGTGGAAAGGCTCCACTGTGGATGATCTTTGATTTTTTCACGCAGACGTTTGATATGTACATCTACGGTTCGGGTATCGCCAATATATTCATATCCCCAGATATGGTCAAGAAGCTGTTCTCTGGTAAATACCTGATTTGGAGAGGCTGCCAGAAAATAGAGCAGTTCCAGTTCTTTTGGCGGCATATCCACCTGTCTGCCCATATAGGTGACAGAATAGTTGGTAAGATTGATCGTCAGATCCGGGAAACTTACACATTTTTCATCAGGGTTACCGGCTGGCTGACGAACCTTGAAACGACGGAGAACGGCGCGCACACGGGCAACCAGTTCCTTTGTGTCAAAAGGCTTGATGATATAGTCGTCGGCACCAAGTTCCAGACCGAGAACTTTGTCAAAAGTTTCTCCTTTGGCAGAAAGCATAATGATCGGAACGTCGGAATTGTGACGGATTTCGCGACAGACCTGATAACCGTCAATTCCCGGAAGCATCAGATCGAGCAGAATCAGGTCAGGATGAAAAGTATTG
>OLRR01000973.1_pt1 | contig 19938 bp, 16 predicted proteins | sample 1671941 | NCBI WGS metagenome assembly OLRR01 (sample SAMEA3136628, study PRJEB25190) | human gut metagenome
CTAAATATTTTAGAAAAAGGACTCCAGAAACAACAAAAAGCCTAGTCAAAAAGCTGGGCTCATTCCTATGGCAACCTGGGAATGTAAAAGGCATTGGTAATTAGATGATCACTGCTCAAGCAACTGCGGCTGTTTGAGTAAATCGTCCGTATCTATGCAAATTGTGGTTCGGATACTCAATACTGGGGTGTTTGCCCACAAGCCATCGACTTTAGCCGATGGTGGTTGACTCTTTGTTCAACCAGCGGTGCGTTATAATTAGGCTAGTTTGATGATAAGGGATGATGGTAATGCTGAATAAAAAGCAGCTGGTGATCAAGATAGTCTTAAAACGGGTGTGGTACCTGGTTTTTGGCATTATCATAATTGCGATGGCCGTTCAGCTTTATTTATTGAAGGGAACGCCCAGCCAGCCCTTGAACATGCATCAGCTGCGCTCCGATGTCAGCTATACCGATACGCCGACGCTTTTGATCCCAGGACAGGGCGGCAACACGATTACCTTCAATACGTTTATCAAGCGTGCTCAAAATGAAAATATCGCGCAAAGTGCCATGGTCGTGCGCGTCTCGCCGACTGGTCAGGTGCGTGTCAAGGGTAGTCTCAAGGGTCAGAAAAATCCGCTGATCCAGATTCTATATGACTGGAATTATAACGTTTCGTTCAAACCGCAGATGCATCAGCTGACGCAGGTTTTGATCGTTTTGCATCAGCGCTATCACGTCAAGCGTTTAAATATCGTCGCGCATTCTTATGGTGGGACGGAATTTCTCCACGCCTATCTAAGCAATCAGAGGCTGCAAAAAGAAATCGCTTTTCAAAAAATCGTGCTGCTGGGCGTGCCGGTAGAAGAAAGCTTTGGCACCAATACCAAGTATACGGCCTGGCTGTTTAAAAAGTCGCGGGACGCGGAATTCAAGCAGCTGCTGCGGCAGGTAAAAAAAGCACGGTTTGCTAAAAATGAGGCCGTCTACAATATTATGGGTAAAGAGGCTGATCAAAAGACGGATGGCGAGGTTCCCAACATCCAGTCGCAAATGATGGCAACGCTGTTTAAAAATACCCCGGTCAAATACGTACAGCGCTGGTATCCCAAAACCACTCATCGTCAGCTGCATGAAAAAAAGGCGATCCTGGATTACGTCATGCAGACACTTTGGGGAAAATAGCATTGCTGACTAAAAAAGAGCACGGTAAAACGCGCTCTTTTTTGTAATTAGTTAAAGTGACAGTACTTATGCTGAAAGTCGGCGATGGCATTGTATTCCTGCTGCAGATCGCTGCTGAGCTGAACATAGATTGGCACCAGTGATTGATAGATGTCATAGGTGGCCGGATCTGGCTGGCAGGTTGCGGCCTTTTTAAGGTGTTCTTTAATGACATCGATTTTCTTGATCATTCCCAGACTCTTCATACCCATGACTACGGCGGCCAAGGTTCGGCTGTCCTGTTCTTGCGGAATGGCCACGGGACTCTGAAAGACATCGGCCAGGATCTGCCGCCACAGGCCAAATCGGGAAAAATTACCAGTTGCCATGATCTGCCGTGGTTCGCCGACGACCGTTTCCAGGGTTAGACTGATCGCATAAAGCTCATAGACGGTTCCCTCCAAAACGGCTCGTGCCATGTGTGCCCGAGTGTGGTGCGGCGTAAGGCCAAAGAACGATCCCCGGGCGTTGGCATTCCACATTGGGGCCCGCTCGCCGTTTAAGAAGGGATGAAAGATCAGACCGTCTGAACCAGCGGGAATCGTTTTAGCAATCTTGGCCACGACATCCAGACTTTCTTCATGCATCATGTTGGCCAGCTGCTTTTCTGGGGCAAACAGTTTGTCGCCAGCCCAACTGAACACCGTATTGCCGGCATTGATTGGGCCACCAACGACCCAGTGCTCCTCATCCAGGGCATAGCAGAACAAGCGCCCTTCGATGTCAAAGCGCGGCTGATCAGTAATTACCCGGACCGCTCCGGAAGTATCGCCAATCGTAATAGCCGTGGTTCCTTGATCCAAAGCGCCAACCCCAAGATTATCCATCGGTCCGTCAGCTGCGCCCAGGATAAATGGCGTATCCATTGGCAGACCAATCTTAGCGGCAATCTGGCTGCGCAGTCCCCGTACCTGTTCGTATGGACTGGCCAGCTGCGGCAGTTGGTCGGCCGAAATTCCAATCAGCTTGAGGGTTTCCTTGTCCCAGTCAAGCTCTTTTAGATTTAACAGACCTGAAGCACTGGCTGATGAGATATCGGTTTTCAAAACGCCAAACAGCCGCCAGAAAACATAGTCTTTGATGCCCAGCCAGCAGGTCGTGCGCTCAAAAATCTCGGGATGCTCATTTTTAAGCCAGATCAGTTTATAGGGCAGGGCCATTGGATGAGTTGGCATGCCCGTACGCTGATAGATCTTTAGTCCTGCGCCGTTTTGCTTCATTTCGGCCGCGTACTTGGCTGCACGATTGTCGCCCCAGGTCAATACGCGCGTCAGTGGCTTATTGACGCGGTTTAGGCCAATCAGACTGTGCATCATGCTTGAGAAAGAGACGCCCCGCAGCGTGCCGTTGTTTAGATCTGCCTTACCAACGACCTCGTGCAGCGTGTCAACGACTGTGTCGAAGATCTCGTCTGGGTCTTCTTCTAACATTTCCGGCTCATCGCGGAATAGATGATGTGAACGAGACGCGCTTGCCAACGCATTGAAGTCCTGGTCATATAAAACCGCCTTGGTGCAGGTGGTGCCAATGTTTACGCCGATCAAGTAATCCATTTGATCCCCTCATTTCTAGTTTCTAAATACAAGTATAAAAAAAGCCAGGCAGTGGTTCAAGCATTTCAAAAGATTTTGTGAAACTAATCACGATAATTTTTGAGCCATAAAAATGTTAAAATAGACAAAAACCAACAGAAGGTGAAAAAATGCAAAAAGAACATGGCCGGGTAACGGGAATCATTTGGAAAACACCGGAAGAAATGGCTACCTATCAGAAACTGCAGCAGTATGCCCAAAACCATGGCATGACGATTTCAGCGGCTGCCAAACAACTACTGATGCAGAGTCCGCGCCGTCATGTCAACTGATAGATCGCCACGACTTAATTTTTTTTGCCAAAAGGACTTGCAGAATTAAAAAAATGCGACTATTATAATAGCCATATTAAAATTTAATGAGATTCATTAATAATTTGTTTCTAAGAATGAATAGGAGTGATCGGAATGGTTCAATTTTCAAAACGGGTTCCAGCAGATGGTACGGACGCAGTTGGTGCAATTCTGGCAGCAGCAGCTGATCCATCAGTAATTTCATTTGCTGGGGGCCTGCCAGCGCCAGAACTGTTCCCCGTCGCAGAAATGAAAAAAGCGGTCGATACGGTTTTTGACGAACACGGCCGCGAAGCCATGCAATATGGTGCATCGCGCGGGGTAACGGAACTGCGCGAACTGATTACCAAGCGCGTTAAAGAACGTGAAGGCATTGATTCAAAGGTAGAAAACGTCATGGTAACGACTGGTTCTGAACAAGTGCTGGACCTGGTCGGCAAGGCATTTATTGATGAAGGCGATGAAGTCTTGGTCGAGGATCCAACCTACCTTTGTGCGCTGGATGTCTACCGTTCCTATGGCGCCAAGTTTGTTTCTGTGGCTCAAGATGATCAAGGGCTGCGTGTCGATGCCCTGGAAGAAGCGCTGAAAAACCACCCAAAGGCCAAACTGCTGTACACGGTTTCCAACTTCCAAAATCCAACTGGCAAGACGATGCCGGTTGATCGTCGGAAGCGGATTGCCGAACTGGCTGCTGAATATGATGTTATGGTGCTGGAAGACAACCCATACGGCGATATTCGCTTTGAAGGTGAACACGTACCAGCCATCAAGTCATTTGACACCACCAACCATGTACTGTACATGAGCACGTTCTCCAAGATCCTGGCACCAGGTTTCCGTTTAGGCTGGGTTCTGGGTGATCCAAAAGTTATCGACAAGCTGACGGTTCTGAAGCAGTCAACCGACCTGCACACTGATCAACTGGCACAATGGGCGGTTGTTGAATTCTTTGCGCAAAACGACATCAACAAGCACGTTGACCAAATCAGTGCTCTGTATGGCAAGCGCAAAGACCTGATGATTGAAGGCATGAAGAAGTACTTCCCAGAAGGTGTCAAGTACACGAATCCAGAAGGCGGGATGTTCCTTTGGGTTAAGGTTCCTGGGGTTACGGATACGGTTGAGCTGTTCAAGAAGTGCTTGAAGGAAAAGGTTGCCTTCGTGCCCGGTGATCCATTCTTTGCCGGTAAGCCAGAACCAGGCACCTTCCGTCTGAACTACTCCAACATGCAGGAAGACAAGATCGAAGAAGGTCTGAAGCGTCTGGGAAAGGCCTTGTCTGATGCCGTTAATGAAAACAAGTAATGCGAATGATTATTGAGTTTAGTTTCATTGATTTTTCAGCCAACATTTATAATTGATGAAATGCAAACTGTCAGCTGTTTAGCTGGCAGTTTTTTTGATTGATTAAGGTCATGCCGGCCAGACCCAGCGAGCCATATTTACGTAATCGATAAAACCGGATAAGAATTCGGAAACACAATAAAATCAAGCCATTGCTTACAGCTTGCTTAATCAAAAATTTATTTATAAAAATAATTATAGGAATAAGGCCGTTTAAATTTCATCAGATCGTTGCTATCACTTATAGTTAGCTTCTGATCATTAGGTATACCGATTGTAACTTTTAGTAAAAATAATTATATTAGTGGTACGTTTTATCTTTATCAATCAAAAACTAGTATGGAGGGATGACAATGTTTCGCCGACATTCGATTCTGTTTTTTCAATTGGCGATTATGATGGTAATCATTGCTTCGATGGCCTTGATCATCTGGTCATCGCTTTACCAGACCAATATGATGATTGCCATGGCCGTTATGATTGGATTGGGCGTTTTGGTAGGGATGATGATTCCCAGCATCTTAATCAGTTGGCTGATCATTGCATTAACGACGCTGGGCAGTGCGATTCTGCTGCTTGGCTATGTAGTGATCGCGGCACCGATCAAGTTGGCCTTGCTGTTCACTTTTCCCGTGATTGCTTCGTTAACTTTAGTTGCCAGAGAAATGATCACTGGCTGGGGCTGGCTGGACAAAAACCGCAGCGAGATTCAGTCATACGCGGCTCACTATGATCCCGTCACTAAGCTGCTGACTCGCTATAATGCGGTCAAGCTGTATGAAAAGTGCATGCTGTATATTCATGATCGCGACGATGTCAATCTCTGGACCAACGTATCAGCCGTACATTGGACGCACAGCACTCAGTTTCAGCAGTTTCACGAGCAGGAATATAATCAGATGCTTCAAGAGATCGCCCGGGTTTTAAAAATCGACCGGCTGCCTTCTGAATCGCTTTACTATCTTGGCAACGCCACGTTTATGATTATCTCTCATGAACTGTCAGATCGCGTACTGGAGCAGCTGAACGATCAGACCAAGCGCCTGCTCAGCAAGATCGAGGTCAACGGGGCCGCGGCTCAGTATAAATGGGGGACGCAGAAGATCGATCGGCAAAACGTGGCGCACTTCATGACGTTTGAAAAAGTTGATCGGCACCTGCAGCGGGAAATGGAGACTGACATTGTGACCGAATATCTGAAAGGAAATGAAATCGATGGTTAGGATCTTTTTTTGGCTGGCCACGGTAATTACGCTGCTTTTTTTACTGGCAATGGTTGTTTTGTTTATCTGTAACTGGATCATCTATTATCGCATTGAAGAGATGGAAACGCATGGTCCGGTAAGAAACGATTTGACGCATGCTGAAGAAGATCTGTTAAAGCTATCGCCTAAAGAGCATATTAAGCGGCGACTAAAGGAACTGGGGGTGAAGTCGGCTGATGATCAGTGAAATAATGATGGTCGTGACGCTGGTGTCAATCTGGCTTTCACTGTTGATGTCGATCATTACGCTGAGCGGAGCAACCAGTTTTTGGTTCAAGCACAGCCGGATTCGCGCTGATGTCTTGCCATTGAAACGCTATCCCATGATCACCCTGGTTGTGCCGGCTCATAATGAAGAAATCGTGATTGCCCAGACTGCCAAGGCGATTTTGGAGCTCAACTACCCCCAGGACAAGGTTGAACTGCTGCTGTACGCCGATAACTGTACTGACGATACGCTAAAGGAGATGCACCGCTTGATTGCGCAGCCCCGCTATTTTGGCCGCAATGTTAAGATCATCAATCGTCACGGTACGGGCGGCAAGGCAGGGGTGCTCAACGATGCCCTAAAGATCGCGCATGGCGAATATATTGGCGTTTATGACGCGGATGCCATTCCCGAGCGCAATGCCCTGTATTTTTTGGTACAAAAAGCGCTGGAGGATCCTGAACGCTATGTGGCGGTGTTTGGCCGTAACAAAACGCGAAACGCACAGCAGAACTTTCTGACGCGCTGTATTAATCAAGAAATCGTCGTAACCCAGCGAATCCAGCATTGCGGCATTTGGCACATGTTTAAGATTGGCCGGATTCCGGGAACCAATTTCATCATTCAGACCAGATTCGTTAAATCAATTGGCGGCTGGCGCAATGGGGCATTGACTGAGGATACCGACATCTCGTTTAAGATCATGCAGCAGAACCGCTTGATTGCATTGGCCTATAACTCGGAGGCCTTTCAACAGGAGCCAGAAACTGTGCATGACTACTACTTTCAGCGACTGCGTTGGGCAAAGGGCAACTATCAGGTGGTGATCCATAATTTTAGACATCTGTTTGACCGCAGCAACTGGCGCGTTAAGCTGGAGACGTTTTATTACTCATGTACGTTCTTTTGGTTCAATGCGGCGATCGTTTTATCAGATGTGATCTTTTTTGCCAACGTGGTCACGCTGCTTTTGCGGTTGGTAGTGCCTAGTCTGACGGTGCCGTTTACTTTTGGCGAAAGCAACATCCTGATTGCGCAGCTGCTTTTATTCAACTGGCTTTTGATGATCAACCTGTACGTTTTACAGATCAGTATTGCCATGTCGACGCAGTTTGGCCAGGCGACTACTAGTCAGCTTTGGCTTGCCCTGGCCTCTTATTTTACCTATTCGCAGCTGTTTATCGTCGTTTCCGTTCATGCGGTCATCTCGGTAACTCTAGATGCGATCCTGCACCGCAACGGCAACGTCTGGGTAAAGACCAAGCGCTTTGATGATTGATGATGGGAGATTGCAATGAAGCTCAATAAATATATCTGGATCTTTGTTGGCCTGATTGCCGCGGTTTATCTGGGAACCTTGCTGTGGGTGAGGCTGACCAATCCAGTCTATCTGCAGCAGAACATGTATCGGACCTGGGAAAAAAGCTATGTCATGCATCCCAGAGCTGATCAGTCGTTTGTCAATACCAGTACGAACAACAACCATCAAAAACCGGTCGCACTGTCTGAATCACAGGGCTATGGCATGTGGATTACGATCATGGCCGCTAAAAAAGGCTGGGCGAGTCGGCAGGATTTTGATCGCTTTGTCAACTATTGGCTGGCGCATCGTGATTACGTTGGCGATCAGCACCAGACGCCGACGTATCTGATGTCTTGGCGGCAGTACTATAACCGGCATCATCAGTGGGTGGCTGACGTCAACAGTGCAACCGATGGCGATGTGTATATCGATATGGCATTGGCGCAGGCTGCCAGACAGTGGCCGTCAAAAGCAGACTATTATCGCAGCCTGGCTAAGAAACCGAGCAGCGACATTCTGGCCTATGAGTATAATCCACAGACCAGAGCGTTGACGGTTGGCGACTGGGTGACCAAAGACTCGCCATATTGGCGGCTGATGCGCACTTCTGACGTGATGCCGTTTGTGTTTAAGACCTTGGCTGAGACAACGGGTGACTCGCGCTGGCAGACCGTCAACAATGCAATGCTGGATCGGCTGGTTGACTTGAGCCGCCAGCATCAGACCGGTTTGGTACCGGATTTTGCCTGGATCACCCGAAATTCTGCCAAGCCGGTCAAGCCAAAGACGATTTCTACCAAACAGGATGGCAGCTATGACTTTAATGCCTGTCGGGTGCCAATGATGATGGCAGTTTCTGATGATCCGCGCGCTCAAAAAGTATTAAGGAAGATGCTGCGTTTCTTTAGTCATCAGCAATATGTCACGGCCGGCTACTCGTTAAGCGGCAAACGCCTGGTTAAGTATCAGTCGGCCAGCTTTTCGGCACCAATCTTTTTTGCCGTCAGTCATCATCGTGGCGAAGGCTTTGACAATCTGTTTGACAGTCAAAAGTACATCTTCAGCCGCCCTCTGACGCGTAAGAACTATTATGACGCGACGCTTACGGTGATCGCGGCTTTGGAAGGACTGAACTAAAATGAAGATTATGACGGTAATCGGTACGCGGCCGGAAGGAATCAAGATGGCGCCAGTAATCAAGCTGCTGGCCCAAGACCCGTCTTTAAAATCAGTGGTCGTAACGACTGGCCAGCACCGCGAAATGCTGCAGACCGTTTTTGAAGTGTTTGATTTTAAGCCCGACTACGACTTAAAGATCATGGCGCCAAATCAGACGCTGACCCAGATTACCAGCCGGGTTCTACTCATGTGGAAGCTGGTCTGCGTACCTGGGATAAGTATTCGCCATATCCAGAAGAAATGAATCGCCAATTGACCGATGACCTGGCCGATCTGTATTTTGCGCCAACCAAGCTCAGTCAGGCCAATCTGCTAAAGGAGCATCATCGGGCCAGTCGGATCTTTGTGACCGGCAATACCGCGATTGATGCTCTGCAGTATACGGTTCAAAGCGACTATCACCATGACGTTCTGGCTAAGATCTCGCCCCAGCAGCGCATCATTCTGCTGACGATGCATCGGCGCGAAAACCAAGGCGCCCCCATGCAGCGGGTTTTTGAGGTCATAAAAAAAGAAGTTGCTCGGCATCCCGATGTTGAGGTTATTTATCCCGTGCATCTAAGTCCCAAGGTGCAGCAGACTGCCCAGGCGGTATTTAAAGACGAGCCCCGTGTTCATCTGATTGCTCCTTTAGACGTGGTTGACTTTCATAATCTGGCCGCGCGCAGCTATCTGATTATGACCGACTCAGGCGGCGTGCAGGAAGAGGCGCCCTCGTTAAACAAGCCGGTATTGGTGCTGCGTGACGAGACTGAGCGTCCAGAAGGCGTCAAGGCCGGCACGCTGCGTTTGGTAGGGACGGATCCGAACCGTGTCGCCCAGGCAATGGAGGAACTGCTTTGTAACCAGACCGTCTATCAAAAAATGGCGCAGGCTCCTAATCCATATGGAGATGGTCATGCTGCTGAGCGCATCGTTGCCATTTGCAAACAGTTCTTAAATACTAAAAACTAATACATATTTTAAGAATGATCCCCGTCTAAAGCTTTAGGCAGCTGGGATCTTTTTTATTGATGGACTGGCTAACTAAATCAAACAGGACTAAACTAAAAATGATTTGAATTTATGGAGTAAGGAGAAAAAAGTGAAAAATTATCGAATGCAGAGCCTGGTATTGGTCTTGATTGCCTTTGCCCTTGGCTTTAGCGAATTTATTATCGTCGGCGTCCTGCCTGACATTGCCAAGACGTTTCATGAGCCGGTGACCGTTGTCGGACTGCTGGTAACGATCTTTGCGCTGGTTTATGCGATCAGCACGCCTTTGATTACGATGCTGATTGGAACGCGCAGTCTGCTGAAAGTCGAGCTGGCATTATGGATTGTTTTTATTCTAGGCAATGCAATGGTGATGACCGCGCCCAGCTATCCGATTCTGGTAGCTGCGCGGGTGATCACGGCAATCGTTTCTGGGGTAATCATCTCGATTGCAACGACATTTGCCAACAGTCTGGCGCCGCTTGAAAAAAGAGCCGGATTGATTGCCTGGATTTTTTCCGGCTTTTCGATTGCCTCGGTCTTTGGCGTTCCAGTGGGTACCTGGATCTCAATGCACTTTGGCTGGCGGACCACGTTTGGCGTGATCGTTTTCGTCAGTCTGGTTATTTTGTTTCTGATGCGGGCCAGTCTGCCGATTGATCTCAGACAGGGCGCGTCACGACAATTCAGCGATCAGTTTAAAATCTTTGGCGATCGTCGCATTTATATCGGGATGCTGCTGCCGATGTTTAATCTGGCCGCAACCTATACCTTCTACACTTATTTAAGACCGCTGCTGGCGGGACCGCTGCATTTTAAGACGGGCGCGATTACGCTGCTTTTATTTCTGTATGGCTTGATGTCTTTGTTTAGCAATCAGTTCTCTGGCCGGTTGGTTGAACTGGGAGGCTTACGGAAAATGCCGCTTGTGCATGGTCTGCAGCTCATGTTATTGGCTATGCTGGCGATCAGCCTTGACTGGCGGTGGCTTGCTTTGATCGTGATTATGCTGATCGGCACGCTGATGTATCTGATCAATTCACCGATTCAGCTGCACTTTATCGATATCGCGACTCATGATTATCCGGCTTCTTTAGTCATGGCATCTTCAATCAACTCGATTTTTTCCAATTTTGGCATTGCGTTAGGATCGGCAACGGGCAGTCTGCTGGTTAAAATGCATGGCTTGAGCGCGGTTGGGCCAGGCGGTGCTGTTTATGCCGGGATTGCCTGTGGATTGATGATTTTCTTAAACCGCATCAATCAAAAAAAAGGTGCCGACTGAGCAAAACGACGACTGCCAATGAGCCGTTGTTGATTTTAAAAATAAGCCTTGACATTCATTAAAAAGTGATTAGAATTAACTCATAATTAAAACGAAACGATGCCCCTGGGATGAGTAGTCGCTTTAAGCCTTTCAGAGAGCTCTTGGCTGGTGGAAAAGAGCAGACTTTGGCAATGAAGATGGTCCTGGATTAATGGCGTATTGGCGAAATAAGTAGTCAGTACCGGCAAGCGACCGTTATCTCGCTGAGTCAATGACTTGATAAGGCTGTTTTGGCGACAAGACGGCAAATAAAGGTGGCATCACGAAAAAACTCGTCCTTTAACCAGGGCGGGCTTTTTTATTAAAAGGAGTGATTTTATGACGTTCAAGGTAGCTGTTGCCCAGATCGATATTGCATTGGGCGAACCTGACCGCAACTATCAGACGGTTACGCAGGCAGTCAAAGACGCGGCTAAAGCAGGCGCAGACGTGGTGGTATTTCCTGAAATGTGGAATACCGGCTATGCCTTGACTGAATTGGCCCGGCTGGCTGATCAGGATGGCTGGCAAACCAAGCAGACGCTTTCTCGTGCTGCTAAGGAAAATCAGATTGCCATCGTGGGTGGATCCGTGGCAACCGTACGTGCTGGCGGTCAATATTACAATACGACCTATATCTATGATCAAAACGGGAACCTAACCGGCAGCTATGACAAGGTGCACCTGTTTGGTCTGATGCATGAAGACGAATTCATTCAAGCAGGCAGTCAAGGCAGCTTTTTTGAATTAAAAGGCGTGAAGAGTGCCAGTTTCATCTGCTATGATCTGCGGTTTCCGGAATGGTTTCGGACGGTGGCCAAGCAGGGAGCGGACGTAATCTATGTCGTAGCTGAATGGCCAACGCCGCGGATTGAACAGTGGGAGGCACTGGTCAAGGCCCGCGCGATTGAGAATCAAGCTTTTGTCGTTGCGGTCAATCGCGTTGGTCATGACGCCGAAAACAGCTACAACGGGCATTCGCTGGTCGTTGATCCGTTGGGAAACGTAATTGCCAGTGCGGATGAAAAAGCGGGACTGACGCTTGCTGAGCTGGATCTGGACGAATTAAAGACGGTGCGTGGTCCGATTCCGGTATTTAAGGATCGGCGCCCAGATCTGTATGACTAAATCTTGCCGTATTGACATGACTAAACTTTGAAAGGAAGATCATAATGGAATTTCAACAATCAAAACTGCTGGACACGCTGCCAAAACAGTTCTTTGCCAATCTGGTTGCCAAAGTAAACGCCAAGGTAGCAGAAGGTGTGGACGTCATCAACTTGGGGCAGGGCAATCCAGATAAGCCAACGCCAGAATATATCGTCAAGAGTACCCAAAAGTGGGTGGCGGATCCGAAGACGCACAAGTATTCGCCATTTCAAGGGCTGCCAGAGTTTAAGCAGGCCGCGGCTGATTTTTATCAAGAAAAATATGGTGCGCATCTTGATCCCAATACCGAGGTTGCGATTCTAGGCGGCTCTAAGATTGGATTGGTTGAACTGCCATGGGCGCTGATGAATCCAGGCGACACGCTGCTCTTGCCTGATCCTGGCTATCCTGACTACTGGTCGGGAGCGGCTTTAGGCGAGGTTAAGTTTGAAACCTTCCCATTGCTGGCTGAAAACGACTTTTTGCCGGACTTGGATAAGATTCCAGAAGCAACGGCACAGCGGGCAAAGTTTATGTATCTGAACTATCCCAACAACCCAACCGGCGCCGTGGCAACCAAGGAATTTTACGTCAAGTTGGTAGAATGGGCTAAGAAGTATCACGTTGGCATTATCAGCGACTTTGCCTATGGCGCGCTGGGCTTTGATGATCAGGCACCGGTCAGTTTTATGGAGACGCCTGGAGCCAAGGAAGTCGGCGTTGAATTCTATACCTACTCCAAGACGTTTAACATGGCCGGGTGGCGAATCGCGTTTGCAGTGGGCAATGCAGATATCATTCATGCGTTGAACCTGATTCAGGATCACCTGTTTGTCAGCTTGTTCCCAGCCCTGCAGTATGCTGCGATCGATGCCTTAAAGAAGCCGGAGCGTGATGCCGAGATTAAAAAGACCGTGCACCGCTACGAAAAACGGCGCAATGCCTTCGTTCAAGCAGCTGAAAAGATCGGCTGGCATGCCTATGTGCCAAAGGGAACCTTCTATGCATGGATGCCGGTGCCAAAAGGCTTTACCAGTGAGACGTTTGCCGATCTGTTGTTGGATAAGGCAGGCGTGGCGGTAGCACCGGGCAATGGCTTTGGTGAGCATGGCGAAGGATATGTCCGGATTGGTCTGTTGATTAAGCCTAAGCGCCTGGTTGAAGCCGTTGAGCGAATCGAGAAGCTGCATTTATTTAATTAGCCAACCGTCAACATTCAAAGAGGATGGGAAAAAACTATATTTTCAGATGAATTTTAGAGAATAGTAATATTAAAAATCGCTAGAAATCAACGTTTTCAGCAACGTGGTTCCTAGCGATTCTTTAGTTTTGAGACTTTTTTCCCAGTCTCTTTTTGTTGGAATGAAAAATGGCTTAAAAGCAGATTTTGTCTTTCTTTTACCAGAATATACGACAGATTTTGCTGAAAGCGGTTGAAAATGTTTCCTGAATTGCGTTATCCTTAATAGGTAATAATATCTTGATAAATCAAACAAGAGGTGGTGTTAACAAATGCTAATTGTCAGCAAAAAACTCACCCCTGCATTTAAAAAGACGCTGATTAGTGCTCCAGAGCCGCAATACGTTCCAGAAACGTCATTATGCGACTGGATCATTCGTGAGGTAGCCATGCAGGATTATGGCATGCTGCTGTGTATTAACCGCAATACGCAGATGCCAATCGTGCTGCCGGGTGCCGAGTTTCTAAAAGTCAGTCCCGTTTCGGTTTTAAGACAGGTTTTAATGTTTGTAATGGCTGGGATGGGAATCAGTTCCATCAAGCTTACTGAATACGTCAACTACATTGCGCACGGTGAGGTCAGCTATCAAAACATGACAGCCGACTTCCTGGTTGAAAAAGCTTTTCGTGCATACGCGCCCGAGCTGGCCAAGATTGACGTTGAAAGACTGGATGATGACCAGCTACTCAATCAATTGGGGATTCTTTCCTTAACGCTCGGCAGCAGTACGAAGGTCTTTTGCGATCTAAGAGAACCTAAAATTGCACCGGCTGTTCGTTTTAAAGATCAGATCAACCAAGAATGGCGTCTGCCGGCTCAAAGAAAAGGCGGTATGGCAGAAAAATCGGCATGGGAGTTTGATTATCGCTTGTTCCATCAATGGGATGATCAGATTCAAAAAACGCCTGCTTGGACGGGGTATGCCGCGATCGTACGGGAAATGCGCCAGGTCAATGATGCCTTTTTACGGCGCTATCATGACTACCTGGAACAGACGGAAATGGTTGACGATACCAGGATGCAGCAGTATCTGCGTTTGGCTGATGTTTATCTGAATCGCTATCTGATTGCCAGCCATCCAGAAACCCTGACCAGCGACTTGACCGCCCCTACGGCCTATCTGTTTGAATGGCTGTTAGAGCATGGACAGATCAAAGCCGAGAACGTGCAGCTGGTAATTGATGCCATGCTGGCGTTTGGGGCGTTCATTAAAGTGGCAGGCGTCTATTCCACGCTGGATGAGGATCTGTATCGTCAAGCGGTTCGTGACGGGGGCGATCGAGTGCGGGCTTTTTTTAAGGCAGCCGCAGCCCAGGCCCAATTGGAAGCTAAAGACGATGCACCAGTGAGCCGTCAAGAGGTTGCCGGCAGTCAGGCGGATACGCTGGTACAGGAACTGATGGCGCTGGCCGATGATGAGCGGTTGGTTGATGCGCTGGCCGACGTTTTCAATCAGACGCCGGCACTGATTGATAAGCTGCTGGCTAAGATGACGCCCTTGCAGCAGCAGAATCTGGCTCGAAAACTGGCACGGCTGCTTACTGATGATCATGATGACTGATAAAATCAATCCTCTCTGCCTCAAAATCGATGCGGCAGAGAGGTGATTGATTTAAGCTGGTGAAAAGCAGTCAAGATTGAGACGACTAAATACATCGGTTGTTGCCATGACGTTTGACTGATGCTGGGCAGCATTAGGGATGGTCAATGATCATGACTTAAAGAGCTGGTCCGAATACTGCTTTTGAGAGGGAACGTTACTCATGGCTAGCGGCGTTGATTCAATGCAAGGCTAATCTGGTTGCAGTTTTTTAATCGTTACCATAGTCAGTGCTTAGCAGGATTTTATGGCAACGCGGCCGAAGAGCATTGAACGAAAATTTTCTTGCATTGCAACAGCAGCCTGTCAATGCTTTGAAAACCAGGCTTCATTATCCGCACGGGAAGATTCCTTTTTACATAAAACTATTGACACACCCCAATCTTGGTGCAGTGATGCTATTCATTGAACGTTGTTTTTGCGTGATTAGGTCGCAGCTATCCATCAGTCAGCTGATATTGTGAAGAAAATTGGACCTTGATCAGTTAAGAAAGCCGAAATTACCTACCATTTATTGATTTTGGGCTTTAAGTAGGTAATTATAGAGGAACTGTATATGCGGCCGACTGAACTTTACCTACTATTGATGCCTTTTTCCGAAATAGTAGGTAAAGATATATATTTTGGCGCTGATAGGAGTTGATTGGGCCAGACCGACTTTGTGAATTACCTACGATTAGGCCTTTTTTGCTTAAAAGTAGGTAATGATATTTTTATCATATGTGTTTACGGGATTTTTTGTATAATGCCTGCTGATAACTTTGATTACGACGATATTAAAGCCGTAATTCATGATTAACAAAAGAGCCGCTAAGAAACAGGGGAGTTTCTTAGCGGCTCTTTCTCATACCAGGGGGGGTCCTGATAATTTTGACAATGGATTGCGCGACTTTTTATTATGGGGAGGATTGGTTGAATGCAGCTGTCCACTCACAGCTATCACAGGGGTTGTCAACCAATCGTCGCGTTGTTGTCTGCATCAGCAGACAATCGTTCCATGCCCAAACCAGACGAGGTGCGTTCGTCATGATTTATGTTTGCATTATATCACACTGACTTCAGAATGCCATAGTTAGGTCTCAAAATCGTCAATAAATACCCATATCGAGTTGGATTATTAATGTTTTTAATCCCGTTTCAATCGTTTGCCACCAATTCCCAACATGGCAGCTAATGCAGAAAGTCCTAAACCGAGCAGAGCCGAATTCTTATTACCGGTCTGTGGCAGCTGCTGATTAGCGGTGGCTTGGTTAGCTGGCCGGTTTGAGGTGCTGGCTTCGGATGTTTGATCAATAGCAACGGTTGGGTTAGTTGAATTGTCCGCAATAACCAATGGGGATGGCGTATCGGCTGAACTGCTGGAATCAGGCACGCTTGGCTTGTCAGCGGCCGACTTGTTTGAATCAGCCGGAGTATTGCCAGGGAGAGCAGCACTTTGCGAACCAGAATCGCTCGGGGTATCGGAACTAGGATCAGCAGGCGTATCGGCTGAACTGCTGGAATCAGGCACGCTTGGCTTGTCAGCGGCCGACTTGTTTGAATCAGCCGGAGTATTGCCAGGGAGAGCAGCACTTTGCGAACCAGAATCGCTCGTGGTATTGGAGCCAGGATCAGCAGGCGTATCAGATGCCTTCACCGCGGTCTTTAGATGTACGGTGTAGGTAGTCGGCTGCTTATTAAAGGTCAGTAAGCCGTCCGCCGGCAGATCGCTTCCGACCAGTTCATAGTTTTCTGGAATGCTGATCGTGTAGGACTGCGTAGTACCCATATCACCAATTAAGGTTTGGCTGGCAACTTGAGTCTCGTTTTGATCATCAGCAACATAATTGATTGTAATTTGAGTCTTAACTGCTTCAACCGTGACGATGGTCGTGACCGGCTCACTGATTGCACCATCGCTGTCGGTAACGGTATAGGTAATGGAGTAGGTACCAGGCGTATTGACGTCTACCGTGCCGGCTACGTTGGCAGCAGTCAGCGTAATCGTACCATCATCAGCATCGGTTGCCATAACGTCTGCCAACGGGTCAAACGTGCCCCCTTGTTTGATAGTGACTGTAGCTGGAGCGGTGATGATCGGTTGGGAATTGGTACCGGCCAGCCGCAGATGCAGATTCTTGGTAACCTCATAGACGAATTTGCGCGAATTGCTGCCTTTAAGACTTTCCGGCGCGACCAGCTGCATGCCGTCATGAGTGTCAAACGTCAAGATATCGCCGGCATTAAGCTTGATTGCAGTCGTACCGGCAGTTTCAGCAACGTTGCCATAGAAGATCTTTTGGTAGGTTTGATTGCCATTGGCGTCAGTCACGGTCACCGTAACGTAGGTATTAGCGCCATAGTTGGTATTTGGCTGGCGATTGGTAAAGGTTGCCAAAAGCGTGCCATCGTTATTCAAATAGCGATAGGAGGCAAATGAGCCACCGTAGCCGTTAAACTCCCATTGACCGATCAGGCCGTCCGCGCGCTCCAAAAGCTGCTCGTTGGCGTTTTTGATCGTCTCATTTTGCAGGTCGTTAAGCATGCTGCGCGCATTGTTGATCAGCTCAACCGTGGCAGTATCGGCCAGCTTTTGGTAGGTATCATCGGTAAACAGACTGGCAATGCTTGGCAGAATCTGGCTGGATGATGTAACGGTTTCATTGACCGTCGCATCTTCTTTAACGTAGAGGTACTGATCAGTCAGCTTGACGTTTGGATTGTCAGTAGTCAGTGTATAGATTCCGTTGGCCAGCGTTCCCAGATCAACCGTATTTGAAGTGACTGGAATCGTCGCGATCGTCTGCGTACCGTTCATCAGCTTGATGGAAGAGCCAATCAGCTTGTCGGCATTGCTCAGATTTAAGATAATGTGGCTGGTCAGGCCGGTTTGTGCGAGCTGCTCATTGGTAATCAGGGCGACCTTAGACTTTAGAAAATCCTGATCCCAGCCCAGCTTTTGCATGACCGTCGTCAATTGATCGTCCGGTACGACTTGAGTAAGCATGGCTACGGCGGGGTAGTTCAATGAATTGAGCGCCGTTACGTCATCAACGCTTACGCCCATCGTTGCAAAGAAAGGCGTCACGTTAAGCTGATAGTGCTGAGCATAGACGCTGATCCAGTCCTTGCCGATCTGGTTAACCGTCTTTCCGGCAACGGCATTGGCGCGATGATCAATGTTGAAGTACTTGAACGCGTCCGTGCCTTCTAGGTTGTAGGCTAGATTCATCCACAGTACGAGTCGTTCTCGATAGCCAAGATCCGCCCAGCTTTGCTTTTTGGTCAGGACTGAATCCACCACGCTTTGCACGATGCTGTCTTTGGAAGTCCCGAAGATCCAGCTGCCAGTAGTGAAGTTGCTGTTGAATTGACTTTGATAAAGCGTACCGTAAATGTTGTTGAATGAGTCGATGATGTACATATCACTAGCTGGGACTGCATAGCCGTGGCCGATTTCATGCAGCGGCAGCCAGTTGATCGTCAGATAAGAAGCAATTGAGCTGCTGTTGGCGGCCTTGTAGTTGACCGACCAGTAGGCAGCACCGATTCCATCTTGATCGGCAAAGGCAAAATAGCGTCCCTTGACCGGCTGATCACGAACGGTATTGGTTGGGATGCCGGTCAGTTCATCATAAAGCTTGAAGACCTGATTGTCGTACTGATCAATCAGACTGTTCATATCGGTATTTTTAACCGTTTTGATATCTTGATAAGGAATCAGAATCTCAATGTTGTTGGCATCCATCAAGGCAAAAGCGGCTTTGCTCTGGTCCCATTGCTTTAAGACGGCAGCCTGGTCACTGTCAGCAGTAAAGACGGGCAGTTCCTTGGCCGTTCCGGAAACCAGCTCATATTCCAACAGCGGTCCGGTCGTCTGCGCGTTTTCAGGTGTACGCAGGAAAACCGCGGCATCGCCATTGGCCGTAATCTCGACCCAGTCGGTACCTACCGATTGCGTCACGATCTTTTTAGAAGAATCGCCAATCAGCTGAATTGAAACGCTGCCCGAGTAGCCATTGTCAATGTGCCGGATCTTGAGCGTAGCGCCATCCGACAGTACCATGCCTAATGACTGCCGATCATGGTAGGTTCCCATATAGCGGCCTTCCTTGTTGGTCTGCGTAATGCTGGCATCAGGCGACAATACGAAGCCTTGGTAGGTCATGGTCTGGCCAACGTTAATGCTGTTGGTGGTGTTGGCAAGCAGTGCTTTAGCTTGATCCAGGCGTGTCTGCAGCAGTGCTCTTTGTTCGGTCGTCAAATCAGCCTGCTGGTTATCAAGCTGATTCTGCAGGGTCGCAACATCGCTGGCCGATGCGCCAAAAGCCAGCGCGCCATTATCAATCAGCTGTTTGGTTTTGACATCCAGATAGGCATAGTCGCTGATGTTTTTTAACGAAAGATTATTAGCCACGACGAAAACGAAGCGGCTCAAATCACCCAAAGCCGAGGTCTTCATCGTGGCATCGTTATTGGTAGTGTAGCGCGTCTTGGCTTCTGCATGCTCAATGCTTAAGATATCGCCGGCCTGAAGCTGCAGTGTCTGCTTGAATCGATAGTTCTGATCGCCGATATGCGAGCATATTGAGCGTTTGGAAAGTAGCTGTGCGGCTGACCGCTGGCATTGATTGATAATTGACCAGCCGGCTGGGCAGTCTGATTGGAGTTGTAGTAATCGACCTGAGCAAAAGTGTAGTTGCCAAGCCCCTTTAACGTCCAGCTGGCATCGGACTGGGTTACGTTGCCGGTATCCGGTGTCGTGACCTCGGTCAAGATGTCGGCTGAAGAACTGGCGCGCTGCTTGCGGCGTCCGTTTTTAAGACAACGGTATTGCTGACGGTTGTGCTCACAGCGGTAGTTGCCGTATTTTCAGCAGTGTCAGCCTTGATTTCATGATCGTTGAAAATCAGACTGGTGGTTGCCGTTAAAAGTACAAAACTGGACAGCATTAAGTATTTTGGCAATCTTGGTGTCTGCATTGAATTTTTCCCCTTAATATTATTAGAATACTGAATTTTGAATGCGGCACTGAGCATTGGGAAACCCTAATGAATTCAGCATTGATTATACATTATAAAAAAGGCCGATTCCCAACGAAATGGCCAAAACCAAGAAGTTGCATTAGAAGGTTATTAAACGAACACTTAGTTGGCTAATGATCATTTGCCGCCAGCTGCTGATAGTTGGTTGATACAAAAAAACAGCAGTGCCGCTTCAGACACTGCTGTTTTGATTACTCCGGCAGTCAGACTCGAACTGACGACAACCTGATTAACAGTCAGGTGCTCTA
>OLRR01000974.1_pt1 | contig 19929 bp, 15 predicted proteins | sample 1671941 | NCBI WGS metagenome assembly OLRR01 (sample SAMEA3136628, study PRJEB25190) | human gut metagenome
AATGACCTGATTAATCTCAGGTACATCCACTCCTTCAGAAAAGATATCAACAGATAATATGTAATCCAGTGCATTTTCTGAATCATCGCCGGCAAGTCTTTCAACTGCTGCTGCCCTTGTACTTTCTGAATCGCCGCCACTTAAAACCAGCGTTCTCCACCCCTTTTCATTGAACTTTCTGGATAACTCTTTTGCTTCATCAATACGGCTGCAGAAAATCAGTCCTTTTACTCGATCTCCATCATATCCAAAAAACTCTGCCTGTTTCATAACATTGCCGACACGCTCGTCTGAAGTCAGATAGCGAAAGTTCTCTATCTTTTCTTCCATAGATTTTCCACTATCAGCAATGACTTCCAAATCTGTGATAGCAAAATAATGGAATGGGCACAGTAAATCCTCTTTCATAGCGTCCTGCAAACGGATTTCATAAGCAATCTGATGATTAAAAATCTCATAAATATTGCGGCCTTCCATATTATCATCACGTTTATCCGGTGTGGCTGTCATGCCAAGCCATAACCTTGGCGTAAAATAATCCATGACCTTCTTATAACTGTTGGCTGCACTATGATGGGCTTCATCAATCACAATCGCATCGAATGCTGTTCGACTGTATTTACTTAAAACATCCTCTTTGCTAAAGGTCTGAATCGTTGCAAAAATAACATCTGAATCGTAATTTTGATAATTTCCTGTCACCAAGCCCATTGATCGAGTTCCAGCAAAAACCTTTTTGAAAGAATTCTTCGCCTGTTTGGCAATCTGGCCGCGGTGTACCAAAAATAAAATTCTCTGAAAGCCTAATTCTCGCATGGCAAAAGCAGAAGCATATGTTTTCCCTGTACCTGTTGCAGAAATCAAAAGTGCTCTTTTCTCCCCAGCATCATAAATTTTCTGAAGATTACGAATAAATCCCACCTGCATCGAATTCGGCTGTAAATGGAAAGCCTCCAATGACGGCATCTGTTCCTGACGAACCAACTCTTTTTGCCTTTGGATGATTTTATTCTTTGTATAAATATCTGTATAGAATTCAATAAAATTCTCAAAAGTCAATGCCTGGTCTGCATCCCATAACTTTTCAAACTCTACCAACACGTTTTTCGCATACTCGCCCTGCTCTGCAGAAACGATTCTTGTATTCCATTCTTGATTTGTCGTCAATGCGCTTAACGTCATATTGGAACTGCCCACAATAATTCGGTACATCTCATCCTTTTTGAAAATATATCCCTTGGTATGAAATCCTGAATTTGAACGATCCGTCATATACATTTTTAATTGTAAATTTGAAAATCCAGAAAGCTTCCTCAAAGCCTTAGGCTCACTAAATGTAAGATAATCTGTTGTCAAAATTCTTCCGGAAATTCCACGCTGCTCCAATTCTTTCAACGTCTGAAGAAGCGGCGTAATTCCACTCATAGTAATAAAAGCCACACTGATTGCAAATTGTTCACAAGACAACAATTCATCCTCAATGGATGAAATCACCTTACGGCCCTCTTTATAATTATTGGAAACAAACTGCGGTCTATAAGCCAAATTTGACGCTGCTGTATAATCTATAAACGCGGTGTTGAATCCTTGGTTTAACTGAATGATTTTATCTTTGTTCATGGTTCCCTCTATATTCTCTTCTGTCTCTCCCGCCGACTGCTCAATTTCTGATTTTCTGACAATCTCATGTTATCCGGTTCTATCCGGGAAAATATATTGTTTGGAAACCGGAGTGTAGCGGAGTCTGATATGAAACGTGTAGCGAAAATTGCATGTATTGCAGAAGACATTGAAACATTTCCAGAAGGATATGATACAATTCTTGGCGAGCGTGGAATCGGGCTTTCAGAGGGGCAGGCGCAGAGACTGGCCATTGCTAGGGCAATTTTAAGTGAGGCGCCGATTCTGTTGTTAGATGAGTGTACATCGGCTCTGGATTCTAATACAGAGGAACAGCTTCTGGAGAATCTAAAACAGCTGGAAAACCGGACAATTTTATGCATTTCCCATAAAGATGCCACGATTCACAGCTGTGATGAGATCATAAGACTGGAAGATTATCATTTTGTAAAAATACAATAAATGTTCTGGGTTATATGGGACCGGAAGTAGAGAAGAGTAAGAAGTGAGGAAAAAGATGAATCGAGAATGGTTGCGTAAAGCAGGAATTGTACTGGTTGTTCTGGTTGGAATCGGACTGCTGGCCGGAACGCGTTATATGGATAAAAAAGAGCAAAAACAGGTTGAAGAATCTGTCCAGAATTTGCAGGATCAGGATAAGATTGATATGAAAAAAGCAGATCTGGAGTCACAGGACCAGGAGTGGCAGCGAAACCTGGAAAAAAAGAAAATGGGTAATAAGAACGTAGTTATTGTATCGGATAATATAAATCAGGGTGTGTATCAGACTGTATATCCACGTATGAAGGAGCTTGGATGGAAAGGGGTTCTGGTACTGACCGATGGGATAGTTCCGGGGCAGCAGGCAGAAGATGTGACAAAAGAGCAGTTTGACGAGATGACTGAAAATGGATGGGATTATGCATTCAGTGTGTCAGATACGATTGATGAAAATGGGGACATGTCAGGCTGGCTTGCATCGCTAGATCAGGCTGTGGATAAATGGACGAGTGCCGGAATTGATAATCCGGGAATTGCGGTGTGTCAGGTAGGACAGTATTCGGAAGCGAATCAGAAAAATCTGAAACAGGAGCTTCGGGCAAGAGGTTTTCACGCGTTGATTGTTATCTGTGAAAATGAGATTTCTATGGAAGAAGAATTTGAAGATTCCTGGAATGAAATGCAGAGCGTGTTACTGAGGCAGGACTACAGTAATGTAACGACGATGATGAAATCAGCTATGGGCGAAGGAAAGTCTATGAGTATTGCACTTTGCAAGGTCACGGAGCAGCCTAAGGATACGAGCCGGGAGCTGACTCCTGCCAAATTTGAACAGCTTGTAAGTCAGGTACAGGATATGGAGGACAGTGGTTATCAAGTTTTAAGCTATACAGAGTACGAAAAAGACAGAAAAGTTACCAATGAAGAACTGGCTCAGATGCAAAGCGAATATGAAGCATTTTTAAAGGATAAGGAAGAAAAACTGAAGAAATTAGAAGAATAAAAAAGCTATACAGGGAAGAGTTCAGAGACTTTCGTGCGAAAGGCGGTACAAAGGAAAATATAAAGGAGTCAATTTGAAAAGCTATATAAGAAAGGCAGGATAAGGAAATATGAAAATAAAAAATGGATTTGTATTACGGGAAGTAGCAGGAAAAGCAGTTGTCATCGCAGTTGGCGAGGCAAGTAAAACATTTCACGGAATGATCAATCTGAATGGAACAGGAAAGGACATCTGGCAGGGAGTCGGAGCCGGCAAGAGTGTAGAAGAGATTGCAACAAAGCTGACGGAAGATTATGAAGTGGATTTTGAAAAAGCAAAAGAAGATACTGAGAAAATAATAGAAAAAATGCGTGAAGCAGGGATTATTGAAGAGTAATATATGCTCTTGGTGAGATGGCAGTTTTGAATGGTAAGAGAGTTGAAAGCAGGAATAAAGAAGAGATGCATATAGAAGATGTAATTAGAGAAAATGGGGTATATGTAAGCACTACGGCAGGTGTCAGCATGCACCCCATGCTTCGAAATCGAAGGGATACAATTATGATAAAGCCAGTGACCGGGCGTCTGGAGAAGTACGACGTGCCTTTATACAGACGTGGGAAAGACTATGTTCTGCACCGTATTGTAGCGGTGAAGCCGGAAGGGTATGTCATCTGCGGGGATAATTGTATGCGAAAAGAATACAATATTACGGATCAGCAGATTATAGGTGTACTGAGAGGATTTTACCGGGATGGAAAAAAAATTGATATGAACGGATGGAAATATCACCTGTACTGTCGTGTCTGGGTTGCTTTGTATTCAGTGCGCTATGCGGTAAAGCTGGTGGTATATGGCATGAAAAAAGTGGCAAAGACTTGTCTGAAAATAGATTCGGGAAAGAAGTAACGGGAAAGAACGATCAGTTAGAAAAGAAATAGCAGGAGTAAAATGGATTTTAAGATAAGATTGGCAGAGATACCAATACAAGTACACAGTCAGTATGCTTCTTTAAAAGAATACTGCAAAGATTATGTAGTAGAAGATATATTTTCGAAAAAAGAACTGGAAATTGAGATTACACCGGCTGATATTGAGCGGGAGCAGGAAAAAGTCAGGGAAGATGCAGGGGGAACAGGGTGTACAGAGTCTCAGTATTCCACGCAGTATCTGGAGACGTTGGCATTATTGCGCAAAATTGCAGAAGAATTGCCGGACAGAGATACATTTCTTATGCACGGTGCGGTTATTTCCTGGAAGGGCGATGCATACATGTTTACGGCGCCAAGCGGAACAGGAAAGTCCACACATATTTCTCTGTGGCGAAAGTATCTGGGAGAAGAGGTACAGAGCATTAATGGAGATAAACCTTTTATTTCCGTGTCCGAGACAGGAGTGAGGGCGTATGGAACGCCGTGGGCAGGCAAAGAGCGCTGGCAGCATAACACCAGCGGCCCGTTGAAAGGAATCTGCATTCTTGCACAGGCGAAGGAAAATAAGATTCGGAAATTAAGTGCAGGCGAATCATTAGCTTATTTGTTGCGTCAGATACATTTTACAGATAATCCGGAAAAAGCAGGGCATATTCTGGAACTGGTGGACTGGATGCTGGGACAGGTGCCTGTCTGGTATCTGGAATGCAATATATCCGAAGAGGCCATGCGGACAAGCTTTGAGGCTATGACCAGAGATTTTATGTTTGACGGAACATTATATAGATAGTATACTTTAAGTATTAGAGGAATTGTATGCGTAGGAGGATAACGCAATGAGAAAAGGCTGGAAAAAGATTCTGGTTTATGGTATTTGCGCAAGCATGGTATTTGAGTATATTCCTGTTTATGGAGAGGGGCAGGAACAAGAGGCGGCTAACCAGAAAGAACTGGTACATACACAGTCAGATGGGGTCATCTTGACCGGAAAATGTGGAGATAATGCAACATTTACATTGTATACAGATGGAACATTTGTAATATCTGGTACGGGAGCAATGTATTCGTATTCTTACGATTGGAAAGAGTATAAGAATACGAGTGGATGGGCGGATTATATTAATCGCATTAGTAAGGTTGTGATTGAGGATGGAATTACAACCATTAGTCCATATTCTTTTTATGAGTGTGAAAATTTGACAGAGGTCAGTATTCCGGATAGTGTAAACTCTATAGGGAAAGACGCTTTTTATTGGTGTAAGAATATTGAAAAAGTGTCGATAGATACAGTGGGAGCATGGTGCCAGATTGACTTTGAAAATAATAATTCCACCCCACTTCAGTTTGGAGCTGAGTTGTACGTTGCGGGGGTAAAGACAACACAGGTAAAAGTACCGTCTGGAATCACAGAGATGAAACCGTATGTATTTGGCAGAAGCTGGACGAATGAAAAATCTACAATTACAAGCATACAATTACCAGATACGGTTACAACTATAAGAAATAATGCATTTAGTTATAATTATCTGAAAAGTATTAATATTCCAGAGTCAGTCACGAGTATAGGGCAGGAAGCATTTGCAGGAAATGATTTTAGCAGTATTGAACTTTCAGAAAATGTGAAAGAAATTGATGACCGGGCATTTATGTCATGTAAATCACTTCAGAAAATAGAATTACCAGATTCAGCAAAAGAGCTGGGTGAAAGTTTATTTGCAAATTGTTCTGCTCTGACAGAGGTGAAATTACCACAGGGGATCAATGCGATAAAGAAGGGAACATTCTCGAAGTGCACAGCGTTGACAGGATTCGCTGTGCCAGAGACAGTGACTAAAGTTGAAGAATCAGCGTTTGACGGATGCAGCAATCTTCTTTCCATTGAATTGCCGGAGCAGGTAAACACAATTGGTGATGCAGTATTCAGAGGATGTTCAAGCCTGAAAGCGATTGCATTACCAGAGCAGATAACATCAACTGGAAATGATACATTTAGTGGGTGTTCATCACTGGAAGAACTTAATATACCTGAGAAGGTTACAAGTATTGGAACTGACGCGTTTTATCAGTGTGATTCATTGAAGCAGGTTAATATTCCAGATTCAGTTACAACGATAGGTAAGTCAGCTTTTTATAGCTGTGGAGCATTAAGTAAGATTGTACTGCCGGAAAATCTAACTGCAATTTCAGAGTATACATTTTATGAGTGTTCTGGATTAAATGAAATTGTCATACCTGAGAAGGTTACAACGATAGGTGAGTCAGCCTTTTATGGCTGCAAGGCAATTGATAAGATTGAGATACCGGACAGTGTGGAAACAATTGGAGCGGGTGCATTTAAAGAATGTGAGAAAGCGGAATCTATTGTAATTTCAAATAAGGTTCAGAATCTGGAAAGCAGTACTTTTGCGGGATGTACAAGCGCAAAAGAAATAAAACTGCCGGAGAATGTGGTTACTCTGAAAGAATCAGTGTTCAAGGATTGCAGCAGTCTTGAACAGATAAACATACCGGCCAGTGTAAAAGAGATAAAAAATTATGCATTTGAAAATTGTACAGTATTAAAGCTTGTCAATTTTGAAGGTGATGCTCCGGCAATAGATGCTGTGGCATTTAAAGAAGTAACAGCTACTTGTTATTACCCGACTGGTAACAGCTCTTATACGGCAGAAATTACGACTGCAGATTATGGTGGAGATCTAAAATGGACATATGAAGGAGAAGAGGATAAAGAGAATAACAAATGTGGTGAAAATGCGACCTGGACTTTAACGGAAGAAGGAAAACTGATTATTTCAGGTTCAGGACCAATGTATGACTATTCGGTTTCAACTTATGAATATGCACCATGGTATGATAATAGAAATCTAATTACTTCGCTGGAAATTGAAGATGGTATTACATATATAGGAGCATATGCATTTTATAGATGTTATGAAATCGAAGATTCAGAAACCAGTTTGCCTGGAAAGCTGACTGGAATTGGAGAAGGAGCTTTTAAAAATTCATCTATAAAGTCCATTGGAATACCGGAAGGTGTTACCAGTGTAGGAAAAAATGCGTTTGCAGAAAATTCATTGGTAAAAGTTTTTCTTCCATCAACACTTAAGAATCTTCCAGAAGGAATGTTCAAAAATTCCCATTATTTACAATATGTAACATTTTCAAAGGGACTTGAGACGATAGGTGACAGTGTATTTTATGGCTGTTATTGTCTGAACAGTGTGGAAATACCGGAAGGTGTTACAAGTATCGGAATCAATGCTTTTCAGTGCTGTGGTGCCAGCAAGTCCTTTGGAGCAGATTACAGTTGTAATAATTTTAAAAGTGCTAAACTGCCTTCAACATTAAAATATATAGGTGAATATGCATTTACTGGCTGTCAAAATCTGAGTTCAGTGAACATACCGGAAGGTGTTACGGAGATAAAAGAGGACACATTTAGCAACTGCTATAAGCTTCCAAGTATCGTACTTCCAAAAGGAATTAAGAAAATTGGTAGAAATGCATTTGGAGGAGATACCTCATTAAAGAGAATTACTTTTACATGGAATGCTCCGGAAATTGATAGCAAAGCTTTTGATGGAGGATATCCGAATCAAAGAGATGTAACAGCTAACTGCTATTATCCATCGAATAATCCGGACTGGACATCAAGTATGTTCCAGAATTATGGTGGAAAGCTGACATGGATCGGACAGGAGATGGAAAAACCATCAGGAGAAGATGGAAGTAATAAAGAGGATAATACCGGGGACAATACTGGAGATAATAAGGGGGACAGCACCGGAGACAATACAGGAGATAATACTGGCGGCAATAATGGATCTGGCAGTGATGAATCTGAAAATACTGCTTCTCTCGGATTTACTGCACACTCTCTTACGCTGGACGGAGAAATTGGTGTAAACTTCTATCTGGAACTGAATAACACTATTATCAATGATTCATCTGCAAGGATGGAGATGGTTGTAGGTGGAAAGAATATCACAATCATTCATGTAAGCGATGCGGTAGCGGCTGGTACAACAAAGATTGCAGATTCCAAAGGTGTCGAACACAACTGTTATAAGTTCTCCTGCAAAGTCAATGCAAAGCAGATGACAGATACAATTACTGCAACATTGAAGACAAGCTCAGGAAACTGGAAAGAGACGTATTCCGTTCAACAATATGCAAATGAAGCAAATAAAGGAAGCGATGAAAGCCTGAAGAATATTGTAAATGCTATGTTGACATATGGTGCCTATGCGCAACAATTATTCGGTTATAATACAGGAAGTCTCGCAGGCGGAACTTTGGGAGATGTTTCATCTGTAAGCACAGAAAATCTGGTTAAGTATCAATATACAAAAAGTGGTAGTGAGGATAATTTATCACTTTACGGAGCAAGCCTTCTGTTAAAAGAAAAGACAACCATAAGGGTGTACTACAAATTGAAATCGGGTAACATCGACGCGTACAAATTTATGGTAGATAGTCAGTCGGTAACACCGAAAAAATCAAGTGATGATTTGTATTATATTGAGGCACAGGATATAGCAGCACAGGATTTAGATCAAGTACATACTTTCCAGGGTGGAAATATTACAGTCAGCAATTATAGTGCACTGAGTTATGTAAAAACTGTACTGGGATACGATAAGTCAACAGAAGATAATAAAAATACAATGTCCGCATTATATCTGTACTGGCAGGCAGCAGAAAAATATTTCTACTAGAATGTATTCTGATAAAGAGCAGAAGACAAGGAAGTTATAGTTTAAAAAGCTCTGCAGGAATGATATAATAATGTCATTGAAAATTATTATAGATACATATTACATAAGAGGGATAACCCCAGGGAATGGAGTGAAGAGATGGGAAAGAGAGCCAGTGCTTATAGGAAAAAGCTATTTGCCATGACTGTTTCGATGACCTTGCTTGTGAGTAGTGTAATGCCAGGCACCTTTGTGTATGCAAAAGAAAATAGTACACAGGGGAGTGAGACTGAGACAACGCAGGAGGCAGGAACACAGGCAGAAGACGAAGAAAAATCGCAGAATACAGCGGTACAGTCGGAAGATGAAGAGAAAGCGCAGGATATAGCAACACAGTCAGAAGGCGTATTTTCAGAAGGCGTATGTGGAGAAAATATCAGTTTTAAACTTACATTTGATGGAACACTGACATTATCAGGAAGTGGTCCGATGAAGACTTTCGAGTATGATTGGAATCATTATCAGCCAATTTGTGGTTGGGGAGATGATATTTCCCAGATTAAGAAAATTGTGATTGAAGATGGAATTACATCAATCAGTCAGTATTCTTTTTATGACTGTGAAGGTCTGAAAGAAGTAAAGATACCAAGCAGTATTAAGTTTATCGGAAAGGATGCATTTCATTGGTGTCCCAATGTTGAAAAGGTTTCAATAGATGATGTGAAATCATGGTGTCAGATTGATTTTGAAAATGAAAATTCTAATCCGATACAATATGGCTCAGACTTATATGTAGCAGGGGAAAAGACGACCGAGATTAAAGTTCCGGATGGAATCACAGAGATGAAACCATATGTGTTTTGGCGAAGAGGGTCAACAGCAGATGATAAAACGTTGATTACAAGTATACAATTACCGGACACAGTTACAAAAATCGGTAAAAATGCATTGACCAATAATCGTCTGCAAAGCCTGGAAATTCCGGAAGGTGTTACAAGTATTGGAGCAGGTGCTCTTGTAGGAAACAATTTTAGTGCGATAAAAATACCGGAAAATGTAACAGAAATTGGCAATGGCGCATTTGGAGGTTGCAGTGAGTTGACGACTATTGAATTGCCGGATTCTGTGAAAGAGATTGGAACAGGCTTATTTAATAACTGTACAAAATTGACAAGTGTAAAACTACCGCAAGGAATTAAGAGCATAAAAAATGGAACTTTTGAGAAGTGTACGGCATTAACGGAATTTGAAATACCTGCAAATGTAGAGTCTGTTGCAGAGTTTGCATTTCGAAATTGTACAAATTTGAAAAAGGTCACATTGCCGAATGGGTTGAAAACAGTTGAAAGGGGTGCATTTTCTGGTTGTACTTCATTATCAGAAATTAATATTCCAGATACCGTTACAAATATAGAGGATAGTGTATTTCATGACTGTACTGCATTAGCAGCTATTGATATTCCGAATTCAGTTACAGACATAGGAGAAAATGCATTTTTTAATTGTAGTGCGTTAGCAGCTATCGATATTCCGAATTCAGTTACAAACATAGGAGAATATACATTTTATAACTGTAGTGCGTTAGCAGCTGTTAATATTCCGAATTCAGTTACAGACATAGGAGAATATGCATTTTATAACTGTAGTGCATTAGCAACAATTGATATTCCGAATTCTGTTACAGATATAGGAGAATATACATTTTCGGGATGTTCTGCATTAAATCAGGTCTCTATTCCGGATAATGTAAAAGAAATTGGAAAGTATGCATTCAGTAATTGTGGAAAATTGGAGAGCATTGTAATTCCTGAGAAGATTCAGAGTATTGCAGAAGGTACTTTTAAAAATTGTAAGAATGTAAAAGAGATAAAGATTTCGGGTAATATTACTACAATAGGAGAATCTGCATTTAATAATTGTAGCAGTCTTACTCAGATTGTCATTCCGGCAAGCGTAACAGAGCTGGGAAATTATGCATTTCAAAATTGCTCTGCACTTGAAACTGTAAAATTTGAGGGAGATGCACCGGAAATAGGAGAAAATACATTCCAGGGAGTAACGGCTACTTGTTATTATCCGGCTGGAAATGAAACTTATACAGCAAAGATTACGACAGCAGATTACGGTGGAAACCTTAAATGGACATATGAAGGAGAAGAAAAAGACGAGAGTAAATGTGGTGAAAATCTTACCTGGACTTTGAGCGAAGATGGAAAATTAACGATTTCGGGTTCAGGAGTCATGTATGATTATTCAGTGTCTGATTATAAGTATGCTCCATGGTATGAACAGAGAGCATCTATTAAATCTCTGGAGATTGATGATAACGTAACCTATATTGGAAATTATGCATTTTATTCATGTGATCAGATTGCAGAAGAAGAGACTAAGTTACCTTCTAACTTGCAGTCAATAGGTGAAGGTGCTTTTAAAAGTAGTTCGATAAAGACAGTAACTATTCCAGAGGGCGTGACAAGTGCAGGAAAAGAAGCATTTTCCCAAACTAAACTGACAAAAGTAGTTCTTCCATCAAGCTTAAAGGAGCTCTCGAAAGAGATGTTTGAAAATTCGAGATATTTGAAGGATGTAACATTTTCAAAAGGATTACAAGTTATTGGAGACAGTGCATTTTCCATGTGCGTTTGTATGAACAGTGTAGAAATTCCGGAAGGTGTTACCAGCATAGGAGAAAGTGCATTTACTGCTTGTGGTGCTAGCAAAACTTTTGGATCATATTATAGCTGTTATAATTTTAAGAGTGTTAGATTACCATCAACATTAAGATATCTTGGAAAATCAGCTTTTTATAATTGCCATAATTTGAGCAGTGTTAATATACCGAAAGGTATTACTGAAATTAAGCAATATACATTTGCATATTGTTATAAGATATCAAGTATTACGATTCCTCAAGGAATCAAGTCTATAGAAGCAGATGCATTTTTATGTGATGAATCATTAAAAACAATTACTTTTTTGTGGAATGCTCCGGAAATTGCCAGTAAAGCTTTTGATGGTGGAATGTATCCTAGTAAAAGAGATGTAACAGCTAACTGTTATTACCCATCTAATAATCCGAATTGGACATCCAGTATGTTCCAGAATTATGGAGGAAAACTGACCTGGATTGCAAAAGAAATGGAAAAACCATCCGGGGAAGATGGTAGCGATAAAGAAAATAATAAAGGTGATAATACCGGAGATAATAAAGGCGATAGCACCGGAGATAATAAAGGGGACAATACTGGTGGAAATACTGGTTCAGGAAGCAGCGAAACTGAGGATACAGATCCACTTGGATTTACCGCACATTCGCTTACACTGGATGGAGAAATCGGTGTAAACTTCTATCTGGAATTAAATGATAATATTATCAATGATTCAACTGCAAGGATGGAGATGGTCGTAGGCGGAAAGAATATTACCATTATCAATGTAAGTGATGCAGTGGAAGAGGGTACGACTTCAGTTACGGATTCAAAAGGTGTCAGTCATGACTGTTATAAGTTCACATGTAAAGTCAATGCCAAGCAGATGACAGACACCATAACTGCGACCTTGAAGACAAGTTCAGGTGCATGGAAAGAGTACTATTCTGTACAGCGGTATGCAAATGAAGCCAATAATGGAAGCAATGAGAGCTTGAAAAATATCGTAAATGCCATGCTTACATATGGTGCCTACGCGCAGAAATTGTTCGGTTATAATACGAGTAATCTTGCAGGCGGAACTTTGGGAGATATTTCGTCTGTAAACACAGAAGACCTGACTCAATATCAATATGCAAGAAGTGGTAGTGAAGATAATTTATCACTTTACGGGGCAAGTCTTTTATTAAAAGAAAAGACAACTATAAGGATATATTACCAGTTGACATCAGGTAATATAGATGAGTACCAATTTATTGTAGATGGTCAGACGGTAACACCGAAAAAATCAGGTGATGATTTATATTATATCGAGGCACAGGATATAGCAGCGCAGGATTTAGATCAAGTACATACTTTCCAGGGTGGAAATATTACGGTCAACAATTACAGTGCACTGAGTTATGTAAAAACTGTACTGGGATACGATAAGTCAACAGAAGATAATAAAAATGCAATGTCAGCACTTTATCTGTATTGGAAGGCAGCAGAAAAATATTTTAAATAGTGAGGAAGAAAAATGAAAGAATATTATGAAAAACCAGAATTAGAAATTGTAGAATTAATGGCAGAAGATATTGTTTGTACAAGTGAATCAAATGATGATGAAACAGAGAGGGTACCGTTTGAGTTATAATAATATGAGAAAATATAGAAGAAAAAATACCAGGGCAAAAAGAGTTATTTTTGCTCTGGTAGCTATTTTATGTATATTGATTATAATTGCTGTGGCATTCTATGTGTTTAGTTGGAAAAAGCAATCAGATACAGATAAACAGGTGAACATGGATGCAGCTGAATTTATCATACCTGATATGGCAGATCAGTCGAATGATGAAAAAACAGAAGAGACTGTGACTCAGACTGGAACAGAAGATACAGTAAATGTTAAATCTACTAAGAAACAAACAGATTCTAAGAACAGCAGTACAAATCAAAGCAAGAAAAAGAATACAACTGAACAGAGTGAGACAGGTACTTCGGTAACCCCTGAGAAAAACGGGAGCAACAATGAGAGTAATAATACAGGGAACAACACGTCAGGGGATGACAATCAGGGAAATAATCATTCATCAGGACGGGAGAAAAACGAATTAGAAATAATTCCATCGGAGTAGAGAAATTAGATAAACAATGGAATGCATCAACGTGTGGAGATAATTGTGCAAAATGGATATTGGAAATTGGAAAAATCGATGTGACAATTAATCTCAGACATATGATGAGTTTTGGAAAAGATACCAAATTTGATATAGAAATTCAGAATGGTGGAGAAATAGTACACTCGATGAGAGAGTTGCTACCTTTAGATAATATGAAGTGCCCCCACATTTGTAGTAACGTGGATTTACCTGTATACTAGGGTTTGAGCAAGAACAATGGGAACAGGGATCACCGCATACAAAAAAAGACTGCTATATAGAATAATCAAAATTGGGATGTCCGATAAATACGATATTCAATGCGGATATGAGGTAGGATGTCTTGGATATTCTCTTTATAATCAGCTTACGGTTACAGGGGTGAAATGTGTGATACTTGTGCCGACAACCATGCTGACACAGTAGGAAAAACGGGTGAAGACAGATGTAAGAGATGCGAGGATGATTGCCCAATGCTTGTCTTATGGAGGGTATCATGTCATTTATATTCCTACACGGGAAGATGGTTCTGTGAAAGAATATCTGCGGATGCGAGATGACCACAAGGAAGCACTCAAAAAGAATAAGTAGTCGATCAATGCACTGTGTCTTCGCTACGGACATCATTACGAAGGAACCAAGTGGACAATCAAACATGTCACATGGTTGAGAAAACTGGAGCTACTGTCATTATATAGGGAAACTTTAGATGAATATATGGCTTCTTTCGATGAGCAGACAGCAAAAATCGAACGGTTTGACCAGCGAATCGAGGAACTTTCTTTACAGGAACAGTATCGAGAAAAGGTAAAAGGCTGTGCTGCTTCCTTGAGGTTAAGACTCATACGGCATTAAGTCTGATTGTGGAGACAGGAGATTTCAGCCATTTTGTAAAGGGAAACACATATGCGGCATTACTGAGGCTGGTACTGGCGAGCATTCCAGCGGAGAAAAGACAAACAGAACAGGTATATCCAAGGCAGGAAATAGGCATCACGAGGAATATGCAAGGGTGCAGTGAGGCATAAATCGAAAGAATTACGTTCAAGACAAAACGGTAATACAGCGGAAGTCATAGTGTATGCGGACAGGGAGAATACCAAGCTGAGAAGCCGATACTACAAATTTATCTGTCATGGGAAAAAGAAGAATGTGAGGATTGTCAATGAGAAAAAAATGTTTGTTATCAAAGTTTGTTATTTTAAAAATTACCTCTTGACAAAAGTCACTTCATAACAGCAGTAAATATTTAAATGAAATGAAGCAGGAATATGGAGTAAAATAAATGCTGTAAAAAATTATGAAATTAGTTGAGAGGGATAACTCTTGATGATAATGTGGAAAACTTTTCGGATTTTAGTTATATAAGTGGAATATAATAAAAAATCAGTGAGTTGGACAGATTTTTATTTGGACGAACAAGGATGCATCAATTTATAGCGCCGGGAGCAGAAGAACTGGAAAAACTTCTGACGAGGTAAAGTAGGAACCAAGGGCAATCAAAGTCCAAGGTTCTTCTTTTTATTTCTGTAAACGCACCATAGTGCATATATAGACGATACTATAATAATTTTTTATTTCTTCTTCGCAGCTTCCCAGTTATCCTTCCTTTTTTCCCATGTACAGATTTTATCCATGCATATCATTAAATCCCGTTTCATTGCCGTCGCTGACTGATATCGAGCTTTCGGGTCATTAGCACAGGCGGTCATTACAGTATTATAGAGGATTTCTTCAGACATTTTTTGCTTGATATTTGTTGCAATTCCCCAGCTTGACAGCTTTTGCTTCCAGTCCCATTCGGTATCTCCGTTCATACGCCGGTTTATCCGGTCTATGGAACTTTGAATTTCAGAAAAAGGCAGTTTGAAATCATTTGCCAGGTAATATAAAACCATACCAAGGGAATAAATGTCTGCGGTCTGGTCATAAGGCATTCCTTTGTAAACTTCCGGTGCCATAAAATCATAAGAGCCAATCACGGTCATAGTTCCTGAAATCTGCTGTCTGGCAACACCAAAATCTCCCAGTTTAAAGTAACCTTTTGGGGAGACCATAATATTTGCCGGCTTGATATCACGATGAATGATATTTTTTGCATGACATACTTCTAAGGCATTGCAAATATCAATTCCCAACTTCACAATTTGTTTTCTTGTAAGTCCATTGCATTCGTCTGCAAAATCCATCAGATCTTTCAGATATTCCATCTGGATATAAAGCTTCCAGTAATTTAACTCCGGCATTTTTTCCGTACAGCTTCCTTTCAACTGCACAATCGTCTTCATTCCCACAAATGATTCTAATAGATTCACTTCTTGTGTCATCTGGTCGAATCGCTGCGCGTAGCTTTTTCTGGCTTCGTCCCAATCCTTGGTAAATTCATACCGTACCGTATTGTTATCCAATGTCCAGTTTATAATTTTCAGGGCCGAAACCTCTTCATTTTCCGTTCCTTTATCTTTTACTAGTTTATAAACAGAACCGTAAGAACCATGACCTAATTCTTCTGTAATCTCATAGCCGTTCTCGCTCCACTGTATTGGTAATTTTGGAAATGTCATCTTTTTTTGTTCCTTTTATTTTAGAATTGCGATTTTAATTAAAAAGCTGATACTTTTTCATTATATTCTGGATGATTGAAAATTACTAGATTAGATACCAAAATGAACTTTAAACTTTAAAATAATATACAGGCAATGATGAAAGCAATAATACTCTTTGCAACTGTCCACAGATCCCGTTTGATGGCTCTGTCCCTTTCAGGACTGTCGTAATTACCTTTGATTGCGGTGATGATATCTCCAAGTGTAGCTAAAAACAAAAATTTGAGAAATTCATAAATACTGTAAATAAATAAACCATATACAATGATCATCGTAAACTCCTTTCCAATCCTTTGGATTGCTGCATTTGTAATCTGATGACGTTATTGTAAAGGATTCGAATAGTGATTTTGTAATGACAACGGAATCCATAAATTTTCCGCCACAGGAGGAAGTGTGTTGAAAGGTTGTCAGAGGACTGATACAATGTCATATATAATATATTTTGAATACATTGTGGAGGAAAGATTTTGATGAGAAATCTACAATTTCCGGAGCTGCCAAGACAGTGGAGTTCTCATGGATATGAAATTGATGAACTACTGGGGCAAGGCTCTTATGGAGCTGTTTACCGCATGGTGAGAAATAAAGGAACGGATCAGGAAGAATATTGGGCTTTAAAAGTTATCGAGAAAAATCTTACAAAAAAAAGAATCAGATTCCAATATCGTAATGACATAGCGGCCGCGAGAAGAGATTTTGGTAAGGAATTTAACAAGCTTGCAAGGGAAGTTAATATATTGGAATCATTTATGGATGAGAAGCATATTGTCCAAATTAAAGGCAGTTGTCTGGAAAAAATGCCGGAGGAAAATTACTGGCGTGCCTACATACAGATGGAATATCTTACGGAGCTGATGGACTATGCTTATCCGGAGGAAGAGGATTTAGAGAGTAGTAATTTGGAAAGCAGCGATTCACAAAATCAGGATTTCAAATTTACAGAGGAACGCATGAATCAGGAGGAAATCATCCGGCTTGGAATTGAAATCTGTCAGGCGCTGGAGGTCTGCCATAAGGAAAATGTATTGCATCGGGATATTAAACCGGAGAATATTATGGTTGCGAAAGACGGAACTTTTAAACTTGGCGATTTTGGTCTTGCGAGAGAGTGGGATGATGGATCGATGACAGTAATTGGTACGAGAAATTATATGGCACCGGAAGTATATAATACATTTTATGATAAAAGTGCAGATATTTATTCGCTGGGAATGGTACTATATTATTTTGCAAATGATATGAGGCTGCCATTTTGGGACCTCCATGATTCAGTTGCTCAGATGAATGCTCGTTGTAAGGGAGAATTGCCGGAGCCCAAGACAGCATTTGAACCGCTGAGAAGAATTATTTTAAAAGCATGTGCCTTTGAACCGAAAGACCGTTATCAGTCTGCGGCAGATATGAGAGCAGATCTGGAAAATGCAAAAAGTATCGGAAATAAGGAAAAGGAGATAAGAAAATATGTCTAAGGAAAATATGTCCAAGAAAAATATACTGGATTACGATGAGGAGAAAACAATCCGTCCACAGAACTTCACGCTTACAGCTATGAAGGAATTTTATGATACGATTGAGTCAGATCAGTTCCAGGGAGCGAGTGAAGATACGATCTATAAGTATCTGACGAACATCATGGAGATTGTATCATTTAAAGACTTTTTGAGAAGATATATTTATGAATATGCAGGGATTAAAGAAAACTTTAATCAGGTCACAAATTATCCTGAGCTACTGTTGGAAATCTTTGCAAGAAACGATTGCTATGATTCGAACGATGTAGAAGAAAAAAAGAAATTAAAGAAAAAAGCGAACCGCTGGCTGACATCAGAGAGTGTAAAGCGTGAGAATATGTTTTATATCGGATTTGGACTGGATATGAATGATAAACAGATTTCTGAATTCCTGACACTGGTATTAAAGGAGCCGGATTTTGATTTTACGAGTCCTTCGGAAACGATTTACTGGCACTGCAGGTATAATGGAAAGTCTTGGATGGAGGCGCAGAAGTTTCTTGAAGCTTATGAGAATCAGGCAGAAGATCCGTCCATTCGGGAGAATCATATGTGGCAGGCAATGCAGAATGACCCGAAAATGTATGTGAGCAGCGAGGAAGGTCTGGAGAAATATTTACATTATCTGAAACAGCTTGGCGTTGCAAAAAAACGTGAGACACAGGCGCGGGAAGTGTTTATGAGACTGTACGAGAGAGCGCAGAAGCTGTGTGCAAAGCATTTGAACCGTTATCCGGATTTGATTGAAAAAGATGGAAAACAGGCGGAACTGAAAGCGGAAGATATCAATCCGTCCAGAATGGAGAGCATATTGTATAGTGGAGTGGCTGTAACAGATAATGGTAATCTGATGTCCTTTGCAAAGCTGAAAGAACAGTTCAAGAGCAAACGTCTGAGCCGTGCCAGAATCAATGGAATTTTAGGTGGTAAGCCGATTGAGCGATTTGATCTGATTACACTGATTTTCCTGATTTATGCATTGGACGAAGAAAAACTGACGAAAAGTGCACCGGCACGTTTTAATGAATTTGTAGATGAGACCAATGATTTGTTAATAGAAGCGGGAATGATCGAGTTATATCCGGTCAACCCGTATGAGGCATTTGTCATGATGTGTGTCGTATCAGAAGATCTGTTAGATACATTTGCAGGAGTATGGGAGAAGTCATATGACGAAGAATAAGGAAAAGTTGGTGAAAGTGGAAGCGGTATGTACCAGCATGACCGGCGAGTTCCGGGACACGAACGAAGACAATTTTTATTTTAACGGGCAATACATGGATTCGGACGGGGGAATTGCGCTGCGTCTGACGTCAGGAGAGCCGGAAGAAGTGGAACCGGAGGAAGATGAACTGTCTGAAGAAATGTTGCAGATTATTGAAGAGAGTTATAGAGAAGCGGAAGAGAATGGGGAGATTCCGGATTTCGATGATTTCGATGTGGCAGAATTACTGGAAGATAATCCTATAGGTGAAATCCTTCATGCGCCAGAGGCTGATGTGTCAGGTAAATGGGTTGCTGTGTTCGACGGAATCGGCGGCCTGCCGTGCGGAGAGATGGCTTCGTATATTGCGGCAGTGACACTTGCGAAGGCAGAATGCCCATGGAGATCGAGAGAAGAGGCTGACTATGAAGCATGTATGTGGAAAATTGCAAAAGCAATGGAAGCCAATCTTATAAAATGGAAGAAAATGCAGAAGGTAAGACAAACGGGGACGACCATGGCGGCGTTAAAGTTCGGTCGGAATTACATTTTCGGAATGTCTCTTGGAGATTCCAGGATTTACCGGCTGCGTGAAGGGAAGCTTGCGCAGTTATCCACCGATCATACTTATCGCCATCCGGGGCATATACGAAGTGCGCTGGTCGGTTATATCGGAACGGAGTATGCAGATGATTTTAAAAAGATGGATTTCTACAAGCTTGAATATCAGAAAGGTGATAAGTATCTGCTTTGTACAGACGGTGTAACGGATATGGTGAGAGATGAAGTCCTGGAAGAAATCTTGCAGATGCCGGTAGCGGAAGCGCGTGGAAAAATGGTCGATGAAGTCAATCGCATGGGCGCGGAAGATAATGCAACATTTATTATTGCGGAGATTATATAGAAGATGAGAAGGTACCCTTTCCGGTTACAGATGTGAAAATGTGATGTAGTAAGATAGAGACATAAACAAAGAAACACATGAAAACAAACACATTTGAACATATATTTTCAATCGAAAATGAAAACAAACCTGGGAGGGTACATTTATGTTAAGAGAAAAAGCTTTTGATTTCTGGAAAAC
>OLRR01000978.1_pt1 | contig 19855 bp, 17 predicted proteins | sample 1671941 | NCBI WGS metagenome assembly OLRR01 (sample SAMEA3136628, study PRJEB25190) | human gut metagenome
TGCAATTCATCTCACCACCTGAAGAGGTGGGAGAATTCTTGCTACATTTGTTAAACTCAAAAAAGGTCCACTGGACCTTTTTCTCATATGCATGGCAACAAAATGACCCGGAGAGTTCCCTGTCTGAAACTCCCGGGCCACTTCGTCCAATCAGGCAGATGCGGATTTTCTGCCTTTTTTAGAAGGAGGTATTAAACTTTGTGTATCTTAATATATGCACAGCGAGATGCATACAATCATTTCATAAACAAATGTCTGCCTACCCATGGCGACAAGCTGCGGATAACTGTGGAAGTATCCGGATTGGATGTTTGACTTTCATCGGAAGCCCATCTCAAATATCAAGCAGGTTTCCTGGCTCACAGATCATCATGTCTGCTCCCCTTCTCACATAAGTTTCCTGGGTAATGCAATGGGATAACTGAGCGACACTCCCTGTTCACAGTGACCGGATCGTCCAGGATTCTCACCTGGTTCCCTCTTCAGACAACAGTCTGCGGAATGACTGCTGGCTGCACTTGATACTGCAATATTAAATTACACGCCTATACCATAGCATGCCATTCCAAGATTGTCAAGAGTTTAACACTCTTTTTTATTTTCTTCCCGTCACCAGGAACATGGGCGTGGATTCCCCGTTGATCTGATCTGCCCGGCTTAAAATTCTCTCGTTGACGGTTTCGTCCGAGCGGCAGTCCTGAAAGCCGATTTCTTCCATCACATGAAGGTCCCAGGCCGGACGGAGGATTTCCGTCAGGGGCACAGCGGCGGCAATCCGCTCCATCTCCGCAATATCCGTTCCCTCGTAGTAATCTTCCACCTGCTGCTCTTTTGTCTTCTTCCGGTCTTCCTCATAGCCCTTCCGGAGCTCTTCATCGCAGAGATAGCGGTACCAGTTGGCATCAAAATTCAGCAGCACTCCGTCCTTTTTGAGAACCCGGTACCACTCCTGATAAGCCCTCACCGGATGCTCCAGGTTCCAGGTCACGTTTCTGGTGATCACCGCATCAAAGGTTCCATCGGGGAACTCCAGATTCTGGGCATCCATCTGCTGAAAATGAATCTTCTCTGAGAGCTCTCCGGCGTTGGCTTTCGCCTCTTTCAGCATCTCTTCCGTATAATCCACAGCCGTCACCTGAATCCCTGCCTCCGCCAGAATGATAGCAAAAAAGCCCGGGCCGGTTCCCACATCCAGAAGATGGATCTCCGTAAGGGGTTTGTCCGGAAGTTCCGCAAGGATTGCCTGCCGCCATTTTTCCCTCTGTTCTCCGGAAAGCTCTCCCTGATTGTACTCGGAATAGCCTTTCGCCCGTTTTGTCCAGTATTTTCTGATATCTTCCAGTAATTCACTCATATTTCTCTCCTCTATTTATAGTACAGAATCGATCAGCTGCCTGGTGTAGGCTTCCTTCGGCCGGCTGATGACGTCCTCTGTCTTTCCCTCTTCGACGATTTCTCCCTGATACATGACCAGCACCCGGTCACAGAAGGCCTGAACCAGGGCCAGGTCATGGGAGATGAAAAGAAAAGACAGCTTTTTTTCATTTTTCAGGCGGAGCAGAAGCTCCAGGATCTGTTTCTGCACGGTCACATCCAGCGCGCTCGTGGCTTCGTCACAGATCAGAAGCGACGGTTCCACTGCCAGTGCCCTCGCGATGGCCGCCCGCTGACATTCGCCGCCGCTCACCTCCCCGGGATAGCGCTCTGCAAAATTCGGTGTCAGGCCACAGGTAGAGAGAAGCTCCGCCACTTTTTCTCGGACTTCCTTTCTCTTCAGCCCTGAATTTCTTAAGCTCTCCCCAATTCCGCTTCCCAGCGTTTTTCCGGAATCGAAGGACTCCTTCGGAAGCTGAAACACCAGCTGCATTTCCCGATAGCACTTCCTCCATTCTTTACTCCCCGCATGGGTAAGATCTCTGCTCAAAAACTCTATTTTCCCTTTGGTCGGCGCAAGAAGCCCGGTGAGCATCCGCACCAGTGTACTTTTTCCGGAGCCCGATTCGCCCACAATTCCAATGGCCTCTCCCCGGTAAAGTGAAAAGCTTACATCCCGGACTGCCAGAAAACGTTCTCCCTTGTTTTCAAAGGCTCTCGTCAGTCCTTCTGCCTTAAGAATCTTCTCCATCAGCGCCCCTCTCCTTCCTCTCTTGCCCGCCGCAGGGTAAGGGCGGAAGACAAAAGCTGCCGGGTATAGGCTTCCTTCGGATGCTCCAGCACCTCTTCCAGCCTGCCATACTCCACCATGCAGCCCTCCTTAAGCACCAGCACCTGATCCGCCATAGCCCGCACCACACCGATATTGTGGGTGACAACCGCCATGGCCGTCCCTTCTTCCTTTCGAAGCTCCAGAAGCTTTTCCACTACCTGTTTCTGGAGCGTCACATCCAGCGCACTCGTGGGCTCGTCCGCCAGAAGGAGGGTCGCAGGAAGCTTCGCTGCAAAAGACGCAGCCACATCCTGATGCGAGACATAGCTTTCTCCCAGATTTCCTGTAAGCATTCCTTTCAGCCATTTTCCATACTGTACCAGAAAAGGCTGATCCAGACCATATTCTGCTCTGGCCTCATTGATGACCTCCTGTGAGACGACGGTACCGGCATTTTCATACATGTAGGTCACTGCATCCCCGCCCGCCAGACGCATCATGGCAAAGGACAGGAACGTAATGCCCAGCACCACGGGAATCAGCTGGAGCAGCCTTTTTATTACATATTTTCCCATTTTTTCTCCTGTTTAAAACAGCTGTACAAACCCGCCCCGGGGGATGTACAGCTGTCTTCTTTCACTCTTTTACTGCTTTTAATGCAAACATAGGCGTAGGATTATAGAACTTGTCAAAATTCCGGTAGATCCGGTCTGATAAAGTCTCATCCACCGTAACGGAGGCATATCCCATTTTTCCCAGCACTTCCAGGTCCCACTGGGGGCGCAGCTTTCTGCTGATCTCCAGCTCATCCTTGATGGCCTCACATTCCTGCACCAGCCCCTCTTTCAGACGGCAGTGGGCATGCTCCGGAGGAAGCTTTTCCTCATCTCTCGTGAAATCATCGTGACCGTAGTCTGCATCGAAATTCAGGAGGACCCCGCCCTTTTTCAGGACTCTGGTCCATTCCCGGTAGGCTTCTTCCGCATGAGGCAGCGTCCAGGTCAGGTTTCTGGAAACCACCACATCAAAGGTCTCATCCGGGAACTCCGGCTTTTCCGCATCCATGACAAAAAACTCCGCCGAAGATTTCTGCTCCTTTGCCAGCTCTCTGGCATGGTAGATCATATGATCCGTCAGATCAATTCCCATTACCTGATGGCCTCTTGCTGAGAGCATCAGCGCAAAAAAGCCGGTGCCAGTTCCCACATCCAGAATCTTCAGTTTTCTGTCTTTCGGAAGATTTTTCTCAATCTCTGAAAGCCATTTTCGTCCCATCTCGGAGTTCTGTTCCTCCGTCCGAAGATCGACAAATTCATGGCTTCTCTCGGACCAGTAGTTGATAATACGCTCTTTTTCCATTTATCTGCTATTTTAGGCAGCGCCTGTTTTATCCGCGCTTGCGCTGCCTTCCTTTCTCTGTATAATTGCCCGTTTCTGATGATTATACGTTTTTGGAAAAGAAGCCGCAACCCTGACCGGGGGATGTTTTCTGTCTTGTATCAAAAAAAATTCATGTAGGGGTTATTCCACTGTGATCTTTCGGATCACCGGCATTTTCACTGGCTTATTCCAGGTTTCCGGACCGTAGGTGGGCTCGTCGGCAATTTTATCCAGAACGGAAAAGCCCGAGAGCATCTCGCCGAAGGCGGCGTAACGGCCGTCGAGCTTCGCCGCATCCTTATGTACCACAAAGAATTGGGTGTCCGCCGTATCGTAGGCGTCGTCTCTCGCCATGGAGATGGCTCCCCGGACGTGTTTCAGGGGATTATCCACACCGTTTTCCAGAAATTCCCCTTTGATATGCCAGTCGCACTCGGCCATGATATCGTTGGTCCGGGAGCCGCCCTGGATCACATAGTCCTTCACGATCCGACACCAGCAGAGGCCGTCGTAGAAGCCCTCGTCGGAAAGCTTTTTAAAAGATTCCACAGTGATCGGCGCATATTCCGGATAAAGCTCAAAAACCATGGTTCCAAAACCCTCGGTCTCAATTGTGCAGCGGCGGGTATCCAGCCGGACAAGTTCCTCCTTAATCCGGGATAAAATGTGGCCCATGACATAGAAGGCCGTCTCAAAACGGAGATAATCCAGCGTATTTTCATCCCACATAAATTTCAACGTGGCCGGAAATTCCTCATCGGAATGCCAGAACTGAAAGATCACCGGCAGGAAATCAAAAACCGGAAGCTTTGCGGCCGCATCCCCCGGATGGTCTTTCGTGCCGCCCAGGTTTTCCAGCACTTTCTGGAGCTTTTCCGTATTCTCGTCAAAGAGTTTCTCATAGGTAGTATAGAGGCCGGAGCCCGGCGTCGCCGCATAGCGTACAGACTTCATCCGGTCGATCGTATTATAAGTTCCGGCCAGCTGGCAGTCGTCCTTCGAGCTGCAGAGCACATCCATGATAGCCAGAGTTTCCTCAAACCCTGCCTGGGCCGGCTCAAAATAATCTTTCCCGATCTCTTCCCGGTTCCACTCGATCCTTCCGTTCTTTCGGCTGATTCGATAGTCTCTTCCCACAAAGCGGAGATAGAGATAGTTTTCATCCGCTTTCAGGCTGAATTTCCGGATCATTTTTTCCTGATCATAGGCGAGGAAACGCTGCTCCGCATCCTCCCGGGTCTTATCATAGTTTGTCTTCTTCTCTTCCATAACTGCTCCTTATTCGGTCTCGCTTTCTGTCTCAGTCTCTGTTTCAGCAACGTTTCCGGCTGCATCCACGCCGTAGATGAACTGCTGGAGGTAGCTGCTGTTGGCCGAAAGATCCGGAATCAGGACCTCCATTCCGGCAGACAGAGTCACGCAGTTATAGGTGCCGTCCACGGGAATGCGGTAGCTCTCGATGCCATCGATGCCGCCGGTGAGCACCGTATAAATGTAGCCCACGATCTGGCCGATGGAAAGGTCTGTCGTAAAATTCGGGAAAATTTCATAGGCCAGCCGGATGAGATTGAAGGGACTCATATTTTTTGCTTTTTCATAGGCTGCCATCAGTACCTTGCGCTGACGCTCTGTCCGCTCCCAGTCGGAATTTCCGATAAAACGGGTCCGGGAGTAGGCCAGAAGCTGGGCCGGAGTCATGGAATTGACGCCTTCTTTCAGGGTCCAGCCGTTTTCGTCAGTTTCCGAAAGATCGGAATGTGCATTCAGATACTTTGCCTCGGTGGCATTGAGCTCAATATCCAGATTTCCAAGTACGGAAAGAGACTCCATGAAACCGTCGAAGTCCACCTCCACATTTCCGTCGATGTGGACACCTAAGTTTTCCTCGATGACCTCATCCAGAAGTTCCATGCCTCCGAACTGATAGGCCGCGTTGATCCGGTTATCTTTATAGCCCGGAATCGGCACATAGAGATCACGCATAACGGAGGTCAGGATGATTTCTCCTTTATCCTTGTTGACACTGCAAATAATGATGGAATCGGAACGCTGGCGGTCTTCTCCCTTCCGGCGGTCCTGACCGATGAGAAGAATGTTGGAGACCTCCTCATCTTCCATAACCTGAATCTCTGCGTTTCCCCAGTCAATGGAATCTGCATCCAGGCCATCCACACCTTCGGCCTCTGCCTGATCCAGGCTGTTCAAAAGCTCCAGATCTTCCTGGCTGTAAACGGTCTCGGCCTCCGTTTCACTCTCCGTCTCCGCCGCCTGCATAAAGGAGCAGCTTCCGGTAAAATTCTGACCCACGGTTCCCGCAAAGCAGGCAGCTGCCAGAACTGGCGCGCAAAGTTTTTTCCATCTTCTAACGTTTCTCATCGGTATCCTCCAATCTCATCCCTTTAAAATAGGTAATATCTGACATCATTATAATATAGGAAAATCCCCTTGTCCATCCAAAAAAAGAAGACTGCACAGCTCCTGATTTTGGCACTGTACAGCCTTCTTATGAGTTTTGTCTGATGGATCAGTCTTTTTTTAAGCGGGAGAAGAAGCCTTTTTTCTCATAGGGTTTTCTCGTGATACCGGTGACGGTATAGCCGGTCTTGTCGATGACCTCGCGGATCTTCTCATCCGGAATATCCTCCTCGATCACGATGACCGTTTTTCCTGCTCCGTGGGAAGAAGAAACCTTCTTCACCGTCGGGAAAGCAGCGCGCACTGCGTCGTTTACATGGCTCTCGCACATACCGCACATCATTCCATCTACACCAACTGTAATTTCCTGCATGCTCTTATTCCTCCTTAAATACTTATCTTCAGGCAAGTACCTTATAGCCTGCGTCCTCTACTGCTTTTTTCAGGATTTCTGCCGGTACCTCTTTGGAGAGAGTTACCACAGCGGTTCCTTTCTCGTGGCTCACCTCTGCGGAGACTACGCCGTCGATCTCCTCCAGGGCTTTTTTCACTCTGGCCTCGCAGTGACCGCACATCATTCCTTCTACTTTCAGTGTCATATTTTCACCTCCTTTATTCTGAGGAGCGGCAGAACCGCTCTTTTCTATGAGTTTCTGGCTTCCCAGAGCGTCTTTTCTCTTCCTGTCATGGCTCGCGTCGCCCATCTTAAAGAGATTCAGGCGAAGGGCATTGGTCACTACGCAGAAGCTGGAAAGGCTCATGGCCGCAGCTCCGAACATGGGATTTAAGGTCCAGCCAAAGATCGGAATCCAGACGCCGGCTGCCAGCGGAATACCGATAATATTGTAAATGAAAGCCCAGAACAGGTTCTCGTGAATGTTCCGGAGCGTTGCCCGGCTCAGACGGATTGCAGCCGGCACATCGGAGAGACGACTTTTCATCAGGACGATATCCGCCGCATCGATAGCGATATCTGTTCCGGCTCCGATGGCGATACCGATGTCGGCTCTCGTAAGTGCCGGAGCAATCTGGGGAGCTTGCTTCGCACCAATTTCCGGGGCGATTTCGGATCGGATCAAGTCGCGTCGTAAGATCCTCATCTTCTGCATGATCTGCGCCGTGCTGTTCGCCTTGCTCGTGTTCACCGTGACCGATATCCGTCTGTACATCATCGTCATCATCTTGAACGGCTTCGTGGGCGGCGGCATCTCGTCGATGCTTTGGACCTCGTGCACCGAGACGGTTCCGTCGCATCTCGTCTCCGGCGCGACGGCGACGCTCGCCTGCATGCAGAGCTGCGGCATGTTCCTCGGCTCTATGTTCATGGGCAACGTCATCAACGCGATCGGCTACACGCTTGCCGGCGTGTGCGTGCTCGCGCCCGTGTTCTTCCTGGGTCTTCTCGTCGCGATTTTCGGCCTGAAGGGCAAGATCCGCTAGGCGGCACTGACTGCAGTTCTCAGCTGCGAACAAACATACCCATCGAGCGCTGCCCGCTTGTGGTGGACAAGGGTCTGCCGCTTGCGGGCATCGCCATGTTCTGCGGCCGCGTCTCTTGGATACCACCCAAATGCTGGGAAATCTAACCCCTATAAATCACCCCTTTAGTGCGTGAGGGTGGGTCATGTGCCCGCGAGACCTCACCCGTAGACTCTCAATCAGGACAAAAGTGGAGCAATTCGCCAGGTGCGCGCTTGCTGTCCGAAAACGACTCTACGAGAGAGGATGAAACATGGCTGAGATGAAAGCGGCGAAAGCCGTGAAGCTCGATACGCTGTCAGATGTCAACGATCTCGGCAAACCATGGCGTTACGAAGAGGGAGACCTCACCGTCACCCGTCTTTCCCCCTGGTCTGCCCCTGGCTGCCACCCCGTTGGATGCGGTTTGAAGGTCTACACGGACAAGGATGGAAAGGTCGTCGACGTCGAGGGCGACGAGAACCATCCGGTAACCCAGGGACGCCTGTGCGTGCGCTGCCTGTCTCTGAAAGACTACCTGTACAACCCTTCCCGCATCACCCATCCCATGAAGCGCGACCCCAAGTTCCGCGGTCAGGCAGACAAGTGGGAGGAGTGCTCCTGGGAAGAGGCTGCGCAGATCATCAAGGAGAACTACGACCGCATCACCAAGCAGTACGGCCGCGAGAGCTGCGTCGTCTTCGTCGGAACCGGACGTGAAGGCGGAACGTTCAACCCCTACGGCTCGGTCATGCTCGGCACGCCCAACTACTGCTACACCCAGTCCGGCTATGCTTGCTACATTCCGCGTCTTGCCGCCTCGAGCTACATCATCGGCGCGGCGTATCCCGAAGTCGACTTTGCCGCGGCGCTGCCCGGCCGCTACGACGACCCCGAGTTCGTGCTTCCCGAGGCGATTATGGTCTGGGGCAAGATGCCGCTCGCATCCAACCCCGACGGCATGTTCGGCCACGCGCTCGTCGACATGATGAAGCGCGGGACGCGCATCATCTCGGTCGACCCGCGCATGAACTGGCTGTCGAGCCGCGCGGATATCTCGCTGCGCCTGCGCCCCGGTACCGACGGCGCCCTTGCCATGGCGATGCTGTCGGTCATCATCAACGAAGACCTCGTCGACCATGACTTCCTCGACTACTGGTGCTATGGCTACGAAGAGCTCAGGGCGCGTATCAACGACCCCGAGAAGGGCATGACCCCCGAGAAGGCGGCAAAGATCTGCGGTCTCAACGTCGATGACATCTACCGGGCGGCGCGCATGTACGCGCAGGCAAAGCCCGCTGCCATCAACTGGGGCCTCGCAATCGACCAGAACAAGAACGGCATGCAGGTAGGCCAGTGCCTCCTCGACCTGATGTCCATCACGGGCAATCTCGATGTCCCCGGCGGCAACATCCTTGGAGATGCGACGACTGGCTTGAACGAAGTCGGCTTCGGGTTCGAGAAGGGCGTGGGCGACCTCGCCGTCAAGATGATCGGCCTCGACAAGTATCCGGCGTACTGCAACCTCATCATGAACGCGCACGCAGACCTCATGCTCCAGGCCCTCGAGACAGGCGAGCCGTATCCCATCAAATTCGGTATGTACGGTGGTAACAACCTCATGAGCTGCACGTCGGCAGAACCGAAGCGCTGGCACGACGCCATCGTGAAGAGCCTCGACTTCTGCTTTACCATCGAGCCCTTCATGACCCCGTCGGCACAGGCGTCGTGCGATGTCTTCCTGCCCCTCGCGGCCTCTGCCGAGCGCGACGGCACGACGTTCACGCACTATGGCGCGTCTATGGGCATCAAGGGGTTCTCGCAGAAGGCGACCGTGACGGGAGAGGCGAAGACCGACATCGAGATCTGCTACTACCTCGGCAAGGTACTGCACCCCGAATGGTGGGATGAGTACTCCAACAGCGACGAGTTCATCAACCACCTGCGTCTAAGCAACAAGTACGATTTCCGCGAGGTCGCCAAGGAAGTCTACGTCCAAGACCCCGTGACCTATCGCAAATACGAGACCGGCCAGCTGCGCGGCGACGGAAAAATCGGCTTCAACACTCCGACGGGGCGCGTCGAGCTGTACTCCACGATCTTCCAGCAGTTCAACGACGATCCGCTCCCGTACTACTTCGAGCCGGACTTCAGTCCGGTGAGCTCTCCGGACCTGTTCGAGAGCTATCCGTTCGTCCTGACCACGGGCTCCCGCTCGTACGCGTTTTTCCATTCCGAGAACAGGCAGATTCCCTACTGCCGCGAGCTCAACCCCGACCCGCTGGTCGAGATTAACCCCGAGGACGCGAAGCGCCTGGGCATCGGCGACGGGCAGTGGTGCCGCATCTGGAACATGGTTGGAGAGTGCGTCGAGAAGGCTAAGGTCACGGAGACCGTGAGGCCGGGTGTCGTGCACGCCCAGCATGCATGGTGGTTCCCCGAAGAGGAGGGCAGCGAGCCCAGCTTGTACGGCAACTTCCGCTCGAACATCAACAACCTCGTCCCGAACTTCCACTTTGGCAAGCTTGGATTCGGCGCCCCGTACAAGAACCTCATCTGCAACATCGAGCCGGTTGACGAGAACTACGACACGGACATGCAAGAGGTATGGAACAAGTTCAAGAGGGAGGATCAGTAAGATGGATGCCAAATACGGGCTTTTGATCGATTACGAGTACTGCTCCGGTTGCCAGTCGTGCGAGGTAACTTGCAAGGAGTCTCACAACTACCCGGTTGGAAAATGGGGCATCAGGGTGTTCACCGATGGCCCTTGGGAGCTCGAAGAGGGCAGCGGGGTCTTCAACTACAACAACATCCCCGTTCCCACCGACCTGTGCGACCTGTGCATCGCCCGCACCGAGAAGGGCAAAGAGCCCCTGTGCGTGCACCATTGCCTCGCCAACGTCATCACGTACGGTCCCGTCTCCGAGCTTGCGGAGAAGATGCAGGGCAAGACGAAGCAGGTCCTGTGGGAACCGCAGTTCAAGCCGCTCCAGGCAAAGGGCGAGTTCGTTCCCGACAAGAAGAGCAACAACGAGGGGCGCGTCGTCAAGGACGTGACTATCGAGTCCAACAGCGACTGGTCCACCGCGGCGCACCGTCGTAGCGACGACGAGCACTTCGAGCTCGGACTCGTCGAGTAGCAAGCGTTTGTGGGAGGGGTTGGTCGTGCTGCGGGCGATCGGCCCCTCCACGTGTTCTTGGGAGGCATCAGATGAAAGACAACAGCCAGTTCGGGAAGATGATTTACGTGCACTACAAGGGCGGTGCGCAGGGCGAGGCGCCTGTTGACGACAGGTCGGAAGGCGAGCCCGTCAAGATCATTCTCGGCGCCGGGCAGGTCGTCCCGGGCATCGAAGATGCCCTTTGCGAGATGGCCGTCGGCGAGGAGCGGACGGTTACGGTCACGCCGGATCAGGGCTACGGCAGGCACGACCCCGACGGCGTGCAGCGCTACCCGAGAGGCATGCTTCCCGGGGGCGCCACCTTGAAGACGGGCGACGTCCTCGCCTGGACCAACCCCGCCTCGGGCCAGCAGATACCCGTCCGCGTCATCGACGAAGCGCACGACACCGTCGTCGTCGACTTCAACCATCCCTTCGCGGGAAAGACCCTGGAGTACTGGCTGCGCGTCGAGCGCGTCGTCGGGTAGGAATGCGCGTCTGCGCGTGATTGGGCGCGCTGCGCGGAAGCGAGATAGCCACGGCGGCCTGAAGGTCGCGCAACGAAGAGAGGACGCACGGCGTCCCGGGGAGGAAATGCCAACGTGAAAGGCACCAGAACTTATCAGAATGCTGCAGTTGTCGGAGTGTTCGTCACGCTCGTGGCAGTGGCGATGGCCATCGTGCAGTACAAGATTCCGACGATACTGCCCGTGCTGATGACCGACCTGCACACGGACGCGACGGCAGGCTCGTGGCTCATGACCATCTTCGTGTTGATGATGGTGTTTTCCGCCATTCCCTTCGGAATCCTCGCGCAGCGCTTCGGGGCGCGCACAATCAGCGTCGTGGCGGTTGCGATTATCGTCATAGGCTCGGTTATCGGCGCTTTCTCGCAGGACACCTCGGTTCTGTTGGCATCGCGTGCCGTCGAGGGCATTGCCATCACCGCGATAACGGTGTGCGGCCCCATCCTCATCGAGGGCTCGGTCGACCCGCGTGACGCCGGTACGGCGATGGGCATCTGGGGTACGTGGGGGCCTTTGGGCTCGACGGTCGCCGCGCTTGCCACGCCCACCCTGTTCGCCTTGTGGGGCATGAGCGTCCTTTGGCTCGTCTACGCGGCCATCGTCGTCGTGGCGGCGATCCTCATGCTCGTCATCGTGAAGAGGCCGAACAGCGCCGCAGATCAACAAGACGGCGGCGCTGCGCGTTTCGGCAGGCTGCTCACCAGAGACATGCTGCTGTATTTTGTCGGGTTCATCGCCTTTAACGTCTGCCTGCTCGCAGTGCTCTCGTACGTTCCCACGATTCTCCAGAATCGCGGCATGGATGCGACGACCTCAGGGCTCGTGAGCACGTTGCCGATGATTCTCTCCCTCGTGTCCTCGCCGTTTTTCGGGTGCGTGTCGGACAAGACGGGAAAGACGAAGCGGCTCCTCGTGCTGACCGTCGCCTTTCTAGGCCCCTGCGCGTTCGTGCTCTACGTGTCTTCAGGCGCCGTCATGTGGGGTGCGGCAGTGGTGATGGGGCTTGTGGGGATGGGCTCTACGGGCCTGATGATTCTCGGCCTCATGAAGGTGCTTCCAGACCCGTCGCTCAAGACCATCGGAATGGGTGCCCTCATCACCGTCCAGGGCATCGGCCAGTTCTTGGGCACGTTCCTTGTGCAGGTCTTGTTGGGTCCCGCGTTCGACAACGTCTATATCGCCGGCGCGGGAGTGCTCGCGATAGGCATCGTGGGCGCCGTGTGCCTTGCGGCATGCAGGTTCCGAGCCGATTAGGGTGCGCGCCTTTCCGCCGCACGGCGTCGAGCAGGTGCGCAGACCAGCTGACAATGAGGAGGTCGCGTGAACTGTTTTCCCTGCAAGGGCCCTGCATGCAACGCGTGTGGGAAGTTCGATCGGATCAACAAGGCGGCGGCACGGGACAACGACAATCGGTGCTCCGGCTGCGGCGGGCAGGTCGACCTCGAGAGTGGCAGGTGCATGAGCTGCGGTCTATTGTCAATTGCCCCTCCCGGGGCCTCGGCGAAATCTTGCGCCACGGCTCCTTTTCACGCGCCGGGCAAATCCAGGGGCTGATTGGCTAGAATTGCCAAATAGGCACAGAGGGAGGGCAACTCATGGCAGACGCTACAGAAGCAGGCTTTTTCGTCCCCCAGGGGCTGATGAAGAAAAAGTTCGTGTGCCCGTCGGTACCTACGAGCTATGTGGGCGACGAGCGCATGGAGCGACGCGTCGCCGCGCTCGAGACGTGGCGTGTGTGTTTTGTCAACGCGGCTCCCGGCTTTGGCAAGACGACGGCCCTCTCCCGATGGTTCGAGCTGTTCGCGGCAAACGACTCCACTTGCCCCCTCTGGATTTCCGCGACGACGTCTGACAAGGCGCCCCTTGGCTTTCTGACCTCGCTGTATACCGCGTTCCAGCGCGTCGACCGTGCATTCGTCGAGGCATTGCCCCCTTGTGGCGCCGATTTCGAGGAGCGTCTCTCCACCTTCGTCAACCTCGTCGACTCCCATGTCGAGCCTGACATGAGCTACGTGGTCTTCCTCGACGAATACGAGTGCGCCAGTTCGGCGGAAAACGACCGCACGATTGCCTTTCTCTGCAGGTACCTTCCGGACAACGTGCACCTCGCGGTCAGCGGCGGCAGGCCACACGAGATTCTCGGCGATGCCTTGCTGACCGTTTCCGTCCTCGAATTCGACAACCGTGACTTCGCGCTGGACGAGGAGCGCTTCTACAGGCTCGCTCACAATCTGATGGGGGAGTTGAGCCAAGCCGAGATCGATTCCTGCTATCGGATGTCCAGTGGCTGGCCAGCCCTGCTCAAGTTCTACAGTCTGGCAAGGACGAGGGCGGGCGAGCGCGGCAACCCTGCACATTATCTGAACGAGTACCTGAACCGCTTTTTCGACCAGCATGTGACTTCGCGTGTCGATGGGGAGACGAGCGAGTTTCTCATCGAGACGTCGATACTCGAGAACATGACCGCGCCCGTATGCGAGCGCGTCACAGGAAATCCACGTTCGGGGCATATCCTCGAGTACCTTTTGAACGAGAGCGTCTTCACGTTTTTCGATCCACAGTTGGAGTGCTATCGCTATCAGGGCGCGTTCTTGAGGTTCCTGCACGAGAAGTTGCTCTCGCTGCGCTTGGAGCAGATCTCGAATCTTGCCTACCATGCGAGCGCATGGTATTTCCAGGCAGGGGAGATGGCGAGCGGGTTCAAGTACCTCGTGCTTTCGTGCGACCCCTACTACCTCGAGGGGTCGGTGCGGGGCTCGACTGACCTGCACAGGCCGTCGGGCTATGAGAACTTGACCGAGTTCCTGCTCGACGTTCCCGCATCGCGCTATCCGAGAGACCTGTACCTGCTCTGGCTTTCCACCTGGGCATCGATTGCTTCTGGGCTCATCGACGAGGCGGACTACTGCATTGGAAGAATCGCCGGCCTCGACGCACGTGACATCAATCGTTCGGCACGTGATAGCGCGACTGCGATCTGCCTCGCCTTGCGAGACCGCACCCAAGAAGCGCTCGACATGATCGTCCAGATCCTCGAGCGTGGAGACGAGCTGTCGGGCTCGTTCAGGTGCCTGCTCGTGCACATGGAGGCAGAGTGCACCGAGCGTCTGGGGCAGGTCAAGAAGTCACGTGCCCTCTACCAGAAGGCGCTGTCGTTCTCGGAGCGGGAAAGCGCGCCGTTCTTCCGCCTGTTCGATTACTACCTCCTCGCCCACCAGAACCTGGACATCGGTAACCTCGACAGCGCAATACGCCTCTCGCAGCACGCGATCAAAGAGACCATGGCGGGCTCTCCGCTGCGTGGGGAGTTCTGCGCGATCATCGCCTCTGCCCTCGTCTCGCAAGGCGAGCTCGACGAGGCGGAAGGATACATGAACCGGGCCCTGGCAAACGTCACCCCCGGCTCGAACGTCGACATGTACATCGACATCCAGACGTGCCATGCGTGTTATCTGATGGCGCGGGGCAAAGACGCTGCCGCACTTGAAGCGGTGGACAATGCCCTCGAGGTCACGAAGGGCAAAAACGTCCCACGCCATCTGGAGTTCGAGGCGATTGCCGTGAAGGCGATTATCGCCGCGCGTCTGGGGGACCTCGCGACGGCGGAAAGCTGCGAGCACTCGCTCGACGAGTTCGCCGATAATCCTGACGTGCTGCGCACGATGCTTTGCGTGCAGGCGAAAGGCGCCATCGAGATGCTCAGGGAAAACTGGGACGGGGCGGTCTCTTTGTTCGATTGTGCGCGAGAGATGGCGCGAAAGATGGCGCGAAAGTGCGGAAGCGTGCAGGTCGATGCCGAAGCGAGCCTGGCGCTCGCGGTGCTGTTCGAGCAGCGGGGAGACCACGACCAGGCGATGGTGGAGCTCGTCCGCAGCCTCAAGCTCTCGCTGAAGGAGGGCAACGTGGGCGTCTACTTCAGGTACGGGGCGCATGCGCGCGACCTGCTCCTGGAGGTCGCGACGTCGAGAAAGGCGGCGCGGCCGCTTCGCGATTTTGCCAAGCGCGTGCTCTCGCTCGTCGATACCGACGATGCGGCACCCGAGGCCGAAGAGCTCCAGGACGAGCTGTCGCTTGGCCTGTATGCGTTGACGTCGCGCGAGCAAGAGGTGCTGAAGATGCTCAATGCGGGCATGTCGAGAAAAGAGATCGGCACGGCGATGAGCATCTCGGAAAACACCGTCAAGTCCCACCTGAAAAACGTCTACTCGAAACTGGGCGTCCATACCCGCTCCGAGGCGTATCGGGCCACGCTCGAGGGCGACGAAGGGCAGGAAAACGCGTAGCGCGGGGGCAGTTTCGCCAGCCGCGGGCACGTAAAACCTTGCAACGCCGCCCCCGCAGAACTATAGTGTCGTGACAACAGTTGCAACGACAACAATAAAGGACGCACATCATGATCATGCGGGACGTTTCCATCATCATGCGCAAGATGCGCGTGCACGCCGAGCACGCGCTCGCGGACGAGGGCATCGGCTTTCCCGAGCAGCAGGTGCTCATGTGCCTGATCGCGCACGGGGATTTTAGCCAGGAGCGCATCGCGCGCTATCTCGACATCGACAAGGGGGCGGTGGCAAAGACCGTCGCCAAGCTCGAGGGCAAAGGCTACGTCGAGCGCACGGTCAACCCGGAGAACAAGCGCGAGAAGCTCGTCGTGGCAACGGACAAGGCAACCCGCGTCTTCGACAAGATGAAGCGGGAATACGACGTCATCAGCGCCCGGATGTTTTCGGGCCTTTCCCAAGACGAGGTCGAGCAGCTACAGACCTCGCTCAAGACCATCGCAGAAAACCTTTCCCTCGAATCGGAGAACTAGCAGCATGATGCGCCATCGCAAGAAGGAGAACCCCGCAGATACCGCCGAGCTCGCCCCGGTTGAGGCGACCGCCTCTGCCGAGCCTGCCCAAGCTGCAAGTGGGCCTGCGCCCGACCCTGGGCAGCCCGCCGATTCCGCGGCCCGCTCGTCGTCGAAGGGCTACGTCGTCGTCGCCATCGTGTACCTGCTCGGCATCTTCATGGGCGCCATCGACATGAACATCGTCAACCCGGCGCGCACCGTCATCCAAAACACGCTGTCGGTTTCCGACGAGCTCGGCGTGTGGCTCATGACCATCTACACGCTGGCGTATGCGGCGAGCATCCCCGTGATGGGCAAGCTCGCCGACCGCCACGGCCGCAAGTACATCTACCTGCTGTGCGTGCTGCTGTTCGGCGTCGGCTCGCTGCTCTGCGGGCTTTCGCAGGACGTCGGCAGCTTCGAGATGCTCATCGCGAGCCGTGCCATCCAGGCCATCGGCGGCGGTGGCATCATGCCGGTTGCCACGGCTGAGTTCGGCACCGCGTTCCCGCCCGAGAAGCGCGGCATGGCGCTTGGCCTGGTCGGCGGCATCTACGGCGTGGCCTCAATACTCGGATCGACGGCGGGGAGCTTTATCCTCGACGTCGCCGGCTCGACCAACTGGCAGTTCATCTTCTACGTGAACATTCCGATCTGCCTGTTCATCCTGGTCGCGGGCCTGTTCAAGATTCCCAACACCAAAGAAGACGAGGTCAAGCCCATCGACGGACTGGGCACCGCAGTGCTCACGGTCATGGTGCTCTCGCTCATGTACGGCCTGAAGAACATCGACTTCTTCGAGCTGTCCACCTCGATCACGTCGACGGACGTCTATCCGTTCCTCCTCGCGTTTCTCGTGTTGGTGCCGGTCTTCATCGCGGTCGAGCATAGCGCGGCAGACCCGATCATGAACCTCGCATATTTCAAGGACCGCGACATCGTCATCACGCTCCTGTGCTCGATCACCACGGGCATCATCATGATGGGCACGCTGTTCGCGCCGCAGTTCTGCGAGAACGCCATGATGATGCGCTCTGGCTCCGGCGGCTACTTCCTCATCATCCTCGGCGTGTTCACGGGCTTTGGCGCGCCGCTTTCAGGCAAGCTCATCGACAAGATCGGCGTCAAGCCCATCTTGGCCTTCGGGTTTCTGGTGTCGGTCGCGGGCTCGCTGTTCATGGCGTTCGTGACCTGCGAGTACCCAACGCTTCTCAACGTGTGCATCAGCATGGCGCTCAGCGGCCTGGGCATCGGGTTCATCATGGGCACGCCGCTCAACTACATGATGCTTGCCAAGACCGACGAGTCGGAGTCTAACTCCGCGCTGGCGACGCTCTCGCTCGTGCGCTCGATTGGGACGGCCATCGCCCCCGCCATCATGGTCGCGTTCATCGCCCACGCGGGCCTTGCCATGCAGGACAACATCATGGAGGTCCTGCCCACCGAGGTGACCATCAGCGAGCTGCCCTACGCCGAGGAGCTCGACCAGCGCGTCGCCGATATGAAGGCAGATGAGGACACGGCCGACATGCTCGATGGTGTGGACATCCCCAAGATGACCTCGTACACGCACATCGAGATGGACATGAGCGACACCGACTCAAAGTATGACGTGACGGTCTCGGACGAGATGAAGCAGCGGCTCCAGGACTCCGACGTCACGACCATCGTCGCCACGGTCAAGGACCTGTCGACCGAGATTTACGGCCAGATCAAGCCGCAGCTCGAGGCCGAGGCGCTGCAGGGCATCGACACGGGTCTGGACAAGATGAACGAGGAGCTGGGCAAACTCGACGACTCCATCGCGGAGATGAAGGACAGCCTGTTGGAGATGGACGACAAGAAATCCGAGATGACCGCGCAGGCAGAGGAGATGGACGGCCAGGCCGCAAAGCTGCGCGGCAGCATCGAGACGATGAACGGCAAGATCTCGACCATGCAAGACCAGGCGCAGGCGATGAAGGACGCCAAGGCCGGGGTCGATGCCAAGGTGACCGCGATGCAGGCGGCCCTCGACCATCTGCCCGAGAACACGCCCGCCGAGCAGAAGGAGGGGCTCGAGAAGGCGCTCGCGGGGCTGCAGCAGGCGTCTGCGCAGATGCAGGAGGGCATCGACGGCATCAACACCGCCGTCTCCGAGATGAAAGGCGCCGTGTCGGGGATAGAACAGGGCGCATCGGGTATCGAGGCCGGCGCCGCGGGCATCCGCAAGGGCATCGCAGGCATCGAGTCCGGCATGTCAAAGATGAAGACCGCGCTCGCCCAGATGAACGACGGGCGCGCCGAGTTGGCGGACACGATCGGCAAGATGGAGGCGGTGAAGGCCGCGATCCCGGACCGATTCGACGAAGGCGGGCAGAACTACCTAGCAGAAATCGACGAGGAGGCGCCGACCATCCAAAAGGTGTTCCAGCAGACCCTCAACGAGGGCTTCAAGGGCATGTTCATTCTCTCCGCCATCTGCTCGGCAATCGGTGTGGTCATCCTTGCGTTCTACCGCGACGACAAGCACCGGATTATTCGGAAGAAGGGGTGACGGCTGCGCTCCGCGTGCGGGCTGATGGCACCGCGGGGCGCGTATGGTTGATTTCGCGCCACCACGATTGGCCGATGGCCACGCGGCGTGCCAACCGGCCATTGGCGGTTCCCCATGGCGCGCAATCGGCCAGTGGCCGTCCGCCATGCCACGCCGTCATCCCCGCAATTCATATCCCCAAGAACAATTCGTGGATGCGCATGTCGCCGTCAAGCTCGGGATGAAACGCGCAGGCGATTTGTGCACCCTCGCGTACCGCGACGACCGTTCCGTCTACATGTGCCAGCGGCTCGACGCCGCCATCCACCTCGACGATTCGCGGTGCGCGGATGAAGCTCATCGGAACCTCGCCCAGGCCCGCGAACTTTGCGCGCGTATGGAAGCTCGCGAGTTGCCTTCCGTAGGCGTTTCGCTCCACGGTCACGTCAAGCGTCGCCAGATGCTGTGCGAACCTCGGCGCACGCGCGCCCTTTGGCCCCAACGCCTCGCCTTCGACGATCCGCTTGGCGAGGAGGATGAGCCCCGCGCAGGTCGCCAGCACGGGCATGCCGTCTTCGATACGGGCCTTGAGCGGTTCGAGCATTCCCTCATCGCGGAGCAGACGTCCCTGCGTGGTCGATTCGCCCCCGGGTAGCACGAGCCTGTCGAACGAACGCTTGAGGTCGTTGCCGCAGCGCAGCTCGAACCAGGGCTCGCCGAGCGCGTCGAGCATCGCCTCGTGCTCGGCAAACGCGCCCTGTAACGCGAGCACCGCTGTCGTCATCACTTGCCCCTTTCGGCCATGAGCAGCTCGATTTCGTCTTTATTGATGCCGACCATCGCCTCGCCGAGGTTTTCCGAAACATGTGCGATGTAGTCCGCATCCTCGAAGTTGGTGACGGCGCCGACGATCGCACGTGCGCGCTTGGCCGGATCGCCGCTTTTGAAGATGCCGCTGCCGACGAACACGCCCTCGGCGCCGAGCTGCATCATGAGCGCTGCATCTGCGGGCGTCGCCACGCCGCCTGCGGCAAAGTTGACGACGGGGAGCCTGCCGGCCCGATGCACCTCGCGCACGAGCTCGACGGGCACCTCGAGCTGCTTGGCGGCTTCGAACAGCTCGTCGTCTCTCAGGCTCGTGACCTTTGCGATCTGGGAGTTGATGAGCCGCATGTGGCTGACGGCCTGCACTACGTCGCCCGTTCCGGGCTCGCCTTTCGTGCGGATCATCGACGCGCCCTCGGCGATGCGGCGCAGCGCCTCGCCCAGATTGCGTGCTCCGCATACGAACGGCACCTTGAATTGCGTCTTGTCGATGTGGTAGACGTCGTCGGCGGGGGAGAGAACCTCGGATTCGTCGATGTAGTCGATGTCGATTGCCTCGAGCACCTGCGCCTCCACGAAGTGGCCGATGCG
>OLRR01000979.1_pt1 | contig 19846 bp, 17 predicted proteins | sample 1671941 | NCBI WGS metagenome assembly OLRR01 (sample SAMEA3136628, study PRJEB25190) | human gut metagenome
ATCCTTTTGACCGCATCTGCCTTGGACTTGGTTTGCCGCCTTTTGGCCGCTCCCCTCAACCACAGACCCAGGAGGAACAAACTAAAGTTTAGCACACGCTATCCGCGTTTAAGCAGGTAGCAGCGATGTACTTTGGGGTTTCTCTCAAAGTCAGAAGGAATGGTCTTGTCCGAGATATCGCGGATGATGACACCCGCCTTGGCGAGGGTTTCCACGTCGGGTTTGAACTTGCGCAGGTTACACGAGAAGACCGCCACGCCCTCGCGCGTGAGCAGACGGCTCACGCCGATGAGCAGTTCTGCATGGTCGCGCTGGACGTCCCAATCCCGCGTCCCCATCTTGCTGGAATTGGAGAACGTGGGCGGGTCAACGAAGATGAGATCCCAGCGCTCCTTGCTGTGGCGCTTTTCCTGAACCCAGGCGAGCACGTCGGCGCGAACGAACTCCTGGTGCCGGTCGAGCAGGCGGTTGAGCTTCATATTGCGCATGGCCCACTGCTGGTAGGTGTTGGAGATGTCCACCGTCGTGGTGAACTTGGCCTTGCCGGCCGCCGCGTAGACGCTTGCCGTGCCCGTGTAGGCGAACAGGTTGAGAAAGCTCTTGCCCTTGGCGAGCATGCGCAGCAGCACGCGGGTGTTGCGGTGGTCGAGGAACAGTCCCGTGTCCAGGTAATCGGCGAGGTCGACCTCGAACAGCAGGCCGTTTTCCTTCGTGATAAGGCGCCCGGCACGGCTTTTCGAACCCTCTTCGCCCAGCCCGGCCGTGCCGGAATACTGCGATCCGCCCTTGGCGCGCACGCGGCGCTTGAGGTAGACGTCCTTGGGGTCGACCTCGAATACGACGGGGATGATGCGCAGCGCATCGGCTATTCGCCGCGATGCCTTTGCCGCGTCGATGTCACGCGGGGCGGCGTATTCCGCGACGTGGACAAGGCGCTTGCCCTTGTCCGGGCCAGCGCCGCAGTACAAGTCGATGGCCATGTTGTAGTCGGGCAGGTCTGCATCGTAGACGCGGTACGCGTACACCTGCTCTTTTGCCGCCCATTTACGGCGCTGCTTGTAGACTTTGTTCAAGCGCGAGGCAAACTGCTGAGCAGCGGCATCGCTCACGGCGATCTGGGTATCGCGGACCTTGACCGTCGCGTCGAGCGCGTTGAGCTCGCCTTCTAGGTCGTATACCCTGAAACTCTCCTCGGCGCGCCCGTTCATGACGTCGAGCGTCGAGGAAGCCTCGATACCCAGGTGGGCGTCGAGGCCGGCGTCGTCGGAGAGCAGCGCGAGTGTGCTCACGCGGGCGTCGGAGCGTGCCGCGTCGAGAATGCGCGCGTACAGCAGGGGCAGCTGGGCGAGCACCGCATGCTCGATGCTCGGCAGGTTGCACACGAGAAGGCCCGCGCCTTTCGCGCCTAGGCTCTCGAGCGTCGGGGCATCTCCTTTCGACGAATCGACGAAGGTGATGCAGTCTGCCACGGAGGCACGGCGCGCACAGGCACGGGCATGCTCGAGAGCCGCGGCATCCGCATCGCACGCGATGATGGGAAGGACATGCTCTCTACCCTGGTCGCTTTCGTAATCTGCCTGGTCGAGCAGGTCGTCCCACATGCCGGGGTTGTGCTCTGCAATCCCCTCGAAGCCCCAGTGCGCGCGCATGATGCCGGGCGCGATACGCGCGCTCATCATCGCCGCCTCAATGGCGAGCGTCCCGCTCGCACACAGCGGGTTCACCAGGCCACAAGGCCCATCCTCGCGACCCCATCCTGCTGCCATGAGCATTGCAGCCGCGAGGTTTTCGTGAAGCGGTGCGCCCTGCGGCTTGCCCGGCGCGCGGTAACCGCGCTGCTCGAGAGCGGTGCCCGAAAGGTCGATGGAGACCGTCGCCTTTTCGTTGCGAACGTTTATGCTGATGCGCACGTCGGGAGACACGGTATCGACGTCGGGGCGTTCGCCGCGCAGCGCGCGTAGGCGATCGCACAATGCGTCTTTTGCGCGCAGTGCCGTAAAGCGCGTGTCACGCAGGTTCGCGTTGGTGCCGCGGGCGGAAAACGCGATGGTCTTGCCAAGCGGGATATGGTCCTCCCAGGGGATGCGCCTCACATCCTCGTAGAGCGAGTCGGCACAATGGGCATCGACGCGCGCGACTGTCATGAGCACGCGGCTTGCGATGCGCGACCACAGGCACGCGAGGTAGGCGTCTCTCATGTCGCCGTTAAACGAGACGCCCGCGCGCAGCGGTCGCACGCCATGCACGCCAATCGTGCGCAGCTCGTCTCCGAGCAGGGCCTCCAGCCCCCTACCGCAAGTCGCGAAAAACTCCATGGGCACTCCTAGTTGTTCGAGAAGAAGCCGTCGATGGGCGGAATGCCACCACCACCGGGTCTGCCGTCGTCGTAGCCGCCCTCGTCGCCGTAGTACCCGTCGTAGCCGTCAGGACCGTCAGGACCGTTCAAGCCGTCGGCCAGCGCCCAATCGAGCCCGTAGTTGGCACAGGTCTGCTCGTCTTCGTACAAAAGCGCGATGGCCTGGATGTTCATCTCGTCACCGCCCACAACGGAGAGCAGGTCGTAGAGTTGGTAGGCCGTCTCGACGAGCGGTAAGGTAATGCCCAGCTGCTCGGCGGTGTCGAGTGCGACATCGAGGGCGTCGAGGAATTCGGAGACGTTGATGTTGCCCGAATAATCGTGTGCGAGCATGCGCGGCACATAGTCGATGAGCGCGCGGGAGCCGCCCGATGTCGAGGCGAGCGTGCTGATGGCCTTGCTATCGTTGAAGCCCGCAATATGCGCGATGGACATGGCCTCGATCGCGCCCATCATAGAGCCGGCGAGCGAGATGTAGGCGATCATCGCGGCAAACTGCCCCTCGCCCACATCGGACTGCGGGTATACCGCCGGCGCCAGGTACGGGAACAGCGCCGACAGGTCTTCGATGGCGTCTTTGTTCCCACCGACGAACACGCACGCTTGCTCCTTCTCGCCGAGGTTGACGATGGGGGCGTCGAGCATCTCGATGTCCGAGATAGCCGCCATGGCCGCTATCTCGCGTGCGAGCTGCGGCGTGGAAAAGCTCAGGTCGACGGCGTACGTGCCGGGCTCCATGAGCTCGAGCAGCCCATTGTCGCCCAGATACAGGTTCTCGACCTCGGCCGGCGTGCGAAACGAGGTGATGACGACCTGCGAGTCGTCGAGTGCCGCCATGCGGTCGGAGACCATCGGGATGCCGACCTCGCGCAGCAGGCCGGCCTCGATCCTGTGCCAGCTTCCAGCGACAACGTCGAAGCCGGCCTTCTGCAGCTTGACGATTGCCTCGGTGACGGCGGGCTTGCCCGAGCCGCCAAAATACGTGATGCGCGTGTCAGAGGGACTAATCATGTTCTCACCCAAACTTACGTGAAAGCGGTGCCGCAGCTGCCTCGCAGCTCAGACGGCACCGCGTGGTTATGACTTGCTCGTGTTATTCGTCTTCGGAGCTCAGGCGGTTTGCGATGCGGTCTGCGATGGACGCCTTCTTGCGGCGGTCCGGACCCCAGATGGCAATTGCCACCATGCCCGGCCCCACATGGCTGCCGATGACGGGCCCGATATGGCAACGCACCACCGGCAGGCTCCCCTCGGGACGACGCAGGTGCTCCTCAACCCACTTCGCGTCGTTTTCGGCATCGGCGGAGCCAACGAGGATCGACTCATCCGAGCTGCCGCCGTCGGCGTGCGTGTCCTCGTAGAATTTCACGATCGATTTGAGCGCCTTCTTGCGGCCACGGGCCATGCCCGTCATGGAGAGCGTGCCGTCGAGGTTGAAGCTGAGCATCGGCTTGATGTTGAGCTTGTCGCCGATCGTCGCCGCGGCACTCGGGATGCGGCCGCCACGGCGCAGATGGTCGAGCTCATCGATCGTAAAGCAGCTGTTGACGTACCAGCGTGCCTCTTCTGCCCAGCTGGCCAGCTGCTTGGCACTCAGACCTCGGTTGCACTGGCGGACGGCCTCATAAGCAAGCAGCCCTTCCGCAATGGAGGCGAGCTTGGTGTCGACCACATACAGCTCGAACTCAGGATGCCTCTCGCGGACGTCCGCCGCAACACGCTCCGCCGTCTCGAACGTGCCGGACAGCCCCGACGAAAACGCGAGGTAGACCGTTGGGACACCCTTCTCGGCCGCCTTTTCGAGCGTTTCCTCGATGGCGGCGATTGAGATCTGGGCCGTACCCGAAACCTCGCCGCCGCGCAAGCGGTCGTAGAATTCCTTGGGCTGCATGCTCGCCCACATGTCGTCGCTGTGCTCGCCATCGTTCATCATGAACGGAAAGCGGAAGAACTCCACGCCCGCCTGCTCGATCAGCTCTCTGGGCAAATCGCAGCAGGAATCGAGGATGAGGTTGCAGCGTATCTTACTTTGCATGGCAGTGCCTTTCTACGCGTCAGGACACGTCTATCTGTACAGTTCGCCGAGACCGCGTGTCTCGATGACGATGGAATTGCGTTTTTCGAACAGGCTGCGCTCGATGCCGCAGGGATACTCGTGTGGGTTGTGGAAGCGCTTAATCGAGTCGTCCAGCTTGGATAGCTGCTCTTGGCAGCGTGCACGTCCGGCACGGGCGCTGATGTCGACATCCTCGACCTGGCCGTTTGTGACGAGTCGCTTGAGGAGCGTCTCGAACCTCTGGCCTTCGTCGAACTTGCGGCGGCGCGCGGCATCGAGCGGGTCGACGATGACCGCGAGCTCGGGAACCCCGTCGTTGACGTCGAAGATGAGGTCGCCGGAGAACTTGCCCTCGCCATCGTAGTAGCGGCGCGTGTCCAAGACACCCGGGATGGTGCGCTTGTAGACCTGCTCGGAGATCTTCATGCGCGCGAACCACTCGTCGGAACCCTTCTCCCTGACGGCGGAAAGCTTGTAGACGCCGCCGAGCGCTGGCTGGCCGTATGCCGCGGCGAGGTGCGTCCCCACGCCGAGCGCCGTGTAGCAGGCCCCCTGCTCATTGAGCGACTGGATAGTGTATTCGTCGAGGTCGTTGGAAAGCACGATGCCGCAATCCTCGAAACCCGCCTCGTCGAGCATCGCGCGCGCCTTCTTGGACAGCCAGGCAAGATCGCCCGAGTCGATGCGTATGGCGCGCAGCTTGTGGCCAGTCTCACGCAGCTCGCGTCCGACGGTGATGGCGTTTTTCACGCCAGTCGCCACATCGTAGGTATCCACGAGCAACACGCAATTGTCAGGCATCGCCGCGGCGTACGCGCGAAACGCCGTAAGCTCGTCGGGAAACGACATGACCCACGAGTGTGCGTGCGTGCCACCGATGGGAATGTCGTACTTCATGCCGGCGAGCACGTTCGCGACCGACGCGCAGCCCCCGACGTAGGCCGCCCTGCTCGAGGACAGGGCGCCGTCGGGCCCCTGTGCGCGGCGAAGCCCGAACTCGGACACCGGCCTACCCTGCGCGGCGCGACATACCCGTGCCGCCTTGGTCGCGATGAGCGTCTGGAAATTGACCCCGTTGAGGATGGCGGGCTCGAGGATCTGGCACTGCAGCAGCGGCCCCATGACCCTGACGAGCGGCTCGCGCGGAAACACGACCGTGCCGTCGGGCACGATATCGATCGTCACGTCGAGCTTCATATCGCGCAGATACGCGAGGAACTCCTTGTCAAACAGCGGCGTGCCCGCCGGAGAAGGAAGCGACGCGAGATACGCGATGTCCTCGTCGGTAAAGCCAAAGCCCTCGACGAGCTCGGCCACCTGGTCGCAGCCGCAGAAGATGCCGTAGCCTCCCTCGAACGGGTTGTCGCGGAAGAACGTGTAGAAGCACGCTTCCGTCTCGAGCTTGCCCTGCGCCCAATAACCCTGGGCCATTGTGAGCTCGTAGAGGTCGGTCAGAAGAGTCATGTTGCGTGCCATTGCTATTCTCCTGCTCCAGATTCGCCTGAAGTGTTCTTGTTGGATGTACCCGAGGCACCTTTGTTACCGCTCGAACGGCGCCGACGGCGTTTGCGGGGACGGCTGCTCTTTTGCTCGGAGCCCTTGTCGGGGCGTGCGGCGTCGCCGCTCACCGTCGAGGAATGCTGGCCGGGGCGCGGTTTGCCCTCGGGCCTCGAGGAGCTCTGCTTGGTGCTGTCTTGCCTGTTCGCGCCCTCTCCTTGCCCCCTGCCACGGCCCCCGCGGCTGCGACGACGGCGAGCTTTCGAGCGTTGCTTTTGGGAATCGTCGGAACGCGCAGGCTTGGATGCGCCTTCCGTGCGCTCCGCCTCGTGTTTTTCCGCCTTGCCGCCGGTTGCCGAGACAGAGCGGCGCGCGCGGCGGTGATCACGCGGAGCCGGTTCGTCGCCTTTTTGCTTCGAATCCGACCTGCGGCGTCGACGCGAGGAGTGCTCGGAGCCACCCTGCGGCTCGTCGCCCCGACGGGACTGCGAGCGACGACGCCCCCGGTGAGGGTTGCGCTCGACAGAGCCGGCCTCTGCTTCCCGATCTGCCAGCTCGGGATTACTCGAGAACAGGCGGTCGCCCATCATCGCGAGCGTGCTGTCGTGGTTGAGTTCTTCGATAATCTGGTCGAACTTCTCTTCCGAAATATGGCAGGGGCGAATCCTCTCGCCCTCCTTTGCCACCTTGTCGCCCGTGTCCAGCGCGCTGACCGGCAAAACGAGGCTCTTTCCGTCCTCGTAGCGGACGCGCACCGTCTCGCGCGGCGTGTCGAACTCGACGACTTTGGCAAGGCCACGCGGCGTCTCGATGAGGGCGTTTTTCTTGGGAGCACGCCCCTTGAAGTCTTTGTACGCCTCGAACTCGTAGCGCAGGCAGCACATCAGGCGCCCGCATAGGCCCGAGATTTTGGTCGGGTTGAGCGGGAGGTCTTGCTCTTTTGCCATGCGAATGCTGACCGGCTGGAACTCCCCGCCCATGCGAGCGCAGCACAGCTCTTGGCCGCAGTGCCCCAGGCCGCCGAACATGCGGGCCTCGTCGCGCACGCCGATTTGGCGCATGTCGATACGCACGTGGAACTGCGAGGCGAGGTCACGGACGAGCGAGCGGAAGTCGACGCGCTCGTCAGCGGTAAAGTAGAACGTGGCGTGTTCCTGGTCGAACATGAACTCGACGGCAGTCGGGCGCATGTCGAGCCCGTGCTTTTCCACGAGCTCGCGGAAGACCCGCATGCCCTCCGCTTCTTTCTCGGCCAGCTCGTCGCACAAGGCGAGGTCCTCTTCGGTCGCAATGCGAACCACCGGCTTCAAGGGCCGCTGGATGTCTTCGGATTTCACGACGAAGTCGCCATCGACGCACAGCCCAACGTCTTTGCCATGGACGGTCTCGACGATGACGTGGTCGCCTTCTTGGGCGCCGGAGTTGTTGGGATCGAACCAGTATTCCTGGGATGCGTAGCGAAGACGTACGAGCGCTACTGTCGGCATAAAGCCTCCCTGATTTCTATCAGCATCGCCTCGAGGGCGAGTTGCGGTGTCACGTTGTATGAGATGCGGTCTGCCGCCGCGTCGGCCGCCGCGATCGCATCGAGCAGGGCCCTGGCGTCGACAGTCGTCGCAACGGTCATAGTCTGTCTTTCCTGTCCAGTATACGAGATAAGTTCGGGCGTACCCGCCTGAGTTACCAGACAATCCCTCAGCCACCCACGCACCTGTGCGACGATTCCGAGGAGCTTTTGGCGCTGCCGGGCAGAGACCTCGCGCTTGTTCTGCTTCTCGAGCTCCTTTCTCGCACCTTGGGTGAGGTAGTCAGACTGCTCGTCCAGCTGCCGCTCCTGCTCTTGCTCGAGGTCCTCGAGGCCGCGCTTGGAGACCTCCACGAGGCGCTTTGCCCCATCGAGCAGTGCACGGTTGTCGCAACCGGCGCTGATTGCCTCGAGCACGCCGAAGACGACCGGGTCGCCCGCTGTCTGTTGGGCCATCTCATTCAAGACGATGACCTCGCAGCGGCTGCGCAGGGTCTCGAGCACGGCTGACTCCGTCTGGGCCACAAGGATGCAGACGACGTCCGCGGGTGGCTCCTCGAGCGTCTTCAGAAACGCGTTCGCGGCCTGCGTGCCCATCCTGTCCGCCGCTGCAATCACGTAGACCTTGCGTGGCGCGCGTACGGGGGCGAGCTCGGCGTCGTGCACGACCTCGCGGATTTGTCCCACGAGATAGCTCGCACCGGCGGGGTCGAGCAGGTGGAGGTCGGGGTGCGGATGTTCGCAGGCGAACTTGAACTGCTCTTCGTCGCCACTGGCGAGCAGTGCGGCAGAAAACCGCTTGGCGATCTCTTCTTTTCCGCTGCCGTCGCCGCCGCAGATGAGGTAGGCGTGCGTCGTGCGGCCGGCATCGAGCGCGCTTTGGAGATACTCGACCGCCTGGTCTTGCCCGGCTATGCCGTCGAATGCCCTAAACACGCGCGCCGCCCTTCCTCTCGAGCAGTGGCGCTATCGCCTGCATGACGGCAGCGGCCACCTCATCGACGGTTCCACGTGCGTCGATGACGGCAAAGCGCCCTGCATGCTCGCGCGCGAGCGTATCGAATGCCTCGCTCACGCGCTCGTGAAACGGCGCGCCCGCCTGTTCCATGCGATCGCCCGTGCCGCTGGCAGACGCCGCCTTCGCGCGCGCGAGCCCTGCCTGCACGGGGACCTTGAGCAAGATCGTGCAGTCGGGCTCGAGCCCCTGCGTCACGGCCCTGTTGGCCTGGTCCACGAGCTCGGCACCCAGATGGCGGCCATGGCCTTGGTAGGCGACGGTCGAGTCGCAGAAGCGGTCGCACACCACGACCTTTCCCTGCGAGAGCGCGGGGCGGATGACCTGCGAGACGAGCTGCGCGCGAGCGGCCTCGAAGAGCATGAGCTCGGCGCGCGGGTCTATTTCCTCATGCCGGTCTTCGAGCAGCAGCCTGCGAATCTGCTCGCCCAGCTCGGTGCCGCCCGGCTCGTGGAGCTTCACGACGCCGTATCCGCGCTCGGAAAGCGCCGCGCACAGCAAGTCGAGCTGCGTGGTCTTTCCGGCACCGTCGCCTCCTTCGAAGGTGATGAATATGCCGGGGTACTCCCTGTCGCTGTTGGCCGTGTAACCCATGTGCCTCTTTCTGTATCAACCGCATTTGGCCTCAGTGTACTAGCATCGCAGTTTGCCCGAGAGACGTCGCGGAAAACCCACATGCTGCGCAGATTTCGCGCGTTATGCGGCAAGCGACGTGGCGTCCTAGTCTTCCGACGACTTCTTCTTCGCCGACGTCTTCTTCGTGGTCTTCTTTGTCGCCGTCTTTTTTGCCGTGGGCTTCTTGGCCGCAGTCCTGCCGCGCGTCGATGCCTTTTTCTTGTCCTGCTCGCGTTTGGGGCAGTTCATGTTGATGCAGATGCGCCATGGCCCGCGTGCTGTCTCGACGATGACCTCCGGAGCGCCACACGCATCGCAGACCTCGCCGGTCGCCTTGAGCTCACCGCGCTGGGGCAGTGGGTAGCTTACCTCGCACTGATCGTAGTTGGTGCAGCGCACGAAGCGCTTGAGCGTACGCGGGTTCTTCTGAGCCATGAGGTGCCCCTCGCGCCCCGCCTCCTTGCAGACGGGGCATATGCCAACGTCGATCTCGGGCATCTTGTTGGTCTCGCACTCGGGATTGAGGCAGTGCACGTAGGGTTTGGAGCGAAACGCCGTGACCTTGACCTGCGGGCCACCGCATACTGGGCAGAGCTCCTCGACCGCATCGTACTTGCCCTGCGGCAGAGGGTAGGTCACATCGCAATCTGGCCAGTTGTTGCAGCCGACAAAATTCGATTTGGTCTTAGCGGAGGACTTGACGCACAGGTCTCCGCCGCATTTGGGGCAGGTGCCCACGCGGCTATCGGCGATGACCGCCTCGGCGATTTCCTCCGAAACCTGCTCGGAGGCAGGAATCAGCTCGTCCATGATGCCGCCGAGCAGCTTGCGCGAGTGGAACACGACATCGTCGCGCTGACGTTCGCCGTTGGCGACCTGCGTCATCTCCTCCTCGAGCTCGGCAGTCATGTTGGGGGTGGTGATATGCGGGGCAAAGCGCTCGAGCGCCTCGATGATGGCAAAGCCGAGCTGCGTCGGCTCGATGGGGTCGCCCTGGATGTAGCGGCGGTTAGCCAGCTTCTCGATCATTTCGTGACGTGTCGCCTTCGTGCCCAGCCCATGCGCCTCCATCTCCTGGATGAGCTTGCCGGAGCTGTAGCGTGCCGGCGGCTCGGTCTGCTTGGCGGTGCAGGTGGCGTCGTAGAAGTCGAGGAGCTGCCCCTGCTCCAGCGCGGGCATCTGCTCGTCCTTCTTCATGCCGTACTGGTACACCGCCCGGTACCCCGGCACGACGAGCACGTTGCCGCGGGCGTTGAACGTCTCGCCGTTGACGTCGAGCGTGACCTTGGTCCCCTCGATGACGGCGGCGTCGGAGAGCGTCGCCATGAAGCGGCGGGCAATGAGGTTGTAGAGCTTCCACTCCTCGGGGCGCAGCTTGTCTTGATCGGCGGTGCCCGTCGGGTAGATGGGCGGGTGGTCGGTGTCTTGCTGCTTGCCGCGCGTTGGGTGGAACGCGCCCGACGAGAGCAGCTTCTCGGCCTGCTCGCGCAGCGACGGGACCTTTGCGAGGCTCCTCAAGACGCCCGCAAAGTCCAGCCCCTCGGGATAGACCGTGTTGTCGACACGCGGATACGACGTGAGGCCCGCCATGTACAGCGATTCCGCGATGCGCATGCAGCGCGAGGGGCGGATGCCGATGGAGCTCGCCGCAGCCATGAGCGAGGTCGTGTTGAACGGCGCGGGCGGGTTCGACTTGCGGCGCTTCTTCTCGATGGAGACGACCTCGGCCTGCGTGGCGTCTTTGATGCTGTCCATGACGGCTTTCGCGGCGGACTCCTCCTTGAAGCGCGCCGTCGCGTGGGTCACGCCAAACGAGTCTTCCTCGTCGGCGCCCTGCGGCTTGCTCTTGGCATCGATGACCCAGTAGTCCTCGGGCACGAACGCGCGACGTTCCTTCTCGCGCTCCACCACCAAGGCGAGCGTCGGCGTCTGGACGCGCCCCGACGAGCGCACGTTGCCAAACCCGCTTTGGCGCACGAGCGTCAGATAGCGGGTGAGCACCGCGCCCCAGATGAGGTCGATGTACTGCCTCGACTCGCCAGCATGCGCCAGGTCGAAGTCAAGGTCTTGCAGGTTGGCGGGGGCAAAGGCGTCTTGGATTTCCTTCTTGACGAAGGCGGAGTAGCGGGCGCGGGTGATCAGCGCATCGGGGTTGACGCTGCGCACGATTGAAAACGCATCCAGTCCGATGAGCTCGCCCTCTCGATCGAAGTCCGTGGCGATGACGATCTCGTCGGATTTTTTCGCCAGGTTCTTGAGCGAGCGGATGATGTCCTTTTCCGCCGGAATCTTAATCAGCGGCGCGTAGGTGAGATACGGCAGGGCCGGAATCTTCCAGCTCTTGAGGTTAATGCCGTCTTTGTTGAACGGCTTGCGCTTGGTATCCCAGGGCGGAGTCGGCAAGCTTGACGGCACATCGGGCGCGTCGATGACCTCGCCTTCGGCATCAACGCCACTCCAGCCGTTCTTCTTGCTGTAGACCAAGTCGACCGGAAAGTCGACGCCGAGGATGTGCCCGCGCAGGCCGATGGCCACGCAGTCCTTCCCGTCACGCTCGAAACGGTAGACGGGGGTGTTATAGACCTTGTCCTCCTTGGGCTTCCCCGTCGCGAGGAGGCGCGAGATCTGGCGAGCGGCGTCGTTTTTCTCGGTGATAATCAGTTCCATCTTCAAACTGCTCATTCTATTCGCTGATCACGATTTACAATCTGCACAGAGAGATTGCGAGAGCGGGACCCGAAAGGTCTCGTGATGCTCGATTTTAACCACATACGCGAGTGTCTGGCTAGCTCGCTTGGCGAAACCCTCTGGCCGACGCGCTGCATCGGATGCGACGAGCCCGGCACGTTGCTCTGCCACAAATGCGCAGCTCAGCTACCTTATATCGATCTGCGGGCCTCATGTCCCCGATGCGGAGCCCCCTACGGAAAAATTAATTGCACGGAATGTGCTGATTTCAGCTCGGTTTCAGGTGACGGGGCACCTGCCGCGCGCTTTCCCTTCGTCCATGCCCGCGCCGCCTGCACCTACGAGGGCGTGGCAAAGGAGCTCATCTTGGACTACAAAGATGGCAACGAGGTCAGGCTCGATGCGCTCGTGGCAGAGCTCATCTCGGGCGCCATCTCCGGCGTGGTGCACCCGAGCCCCGGTGTCGACGGCACGCGCTTTGCCCACGATCGGCCTTTCGACCTGCGGTGCTGGGCAGATGCTCTCGTCGCCATCCCCACGAGCGCGGCAGCCCGCAGGCGGCGCGGCTACGACCACATGGAGCGTGTCGCCCGGCATTGCGCACGCTCTACCGGCCTGCCGTTGCTGCCCGTGCTGAGGCACGCGCGCACCGTGGCCGACCAACGCACGTTAGGCGCACGGGAACGCAAGCTCAACCGGCAGGGCTCGTTCGAGCTTGCAGAAGACGTGGGGCAGCTCCCTCCCCATATAGTATTAGTGGACGATGTGTTCACGACGGGCGCGACCACGTCCGCGGCAGCCGCTGCCCTCGTTGCCGGCGGCGCTCGGGAGGTTGTGGTAACCGTCGCTGCGCGCGTATGGTAAAGTAGCGAACCTGCAGGGAATCGAATAGACAGCAAAGGAAGTATTCGTGCTAGGTATCAGCGGTACGGAACTCGTACTAATTCTATTCTTCGGTTTCCTCATCTTTGGCCCGGAAAAGCTGCCTCAGATGGGGCGCACCATTGGACGAGCAATCAGGCAGTTCAGAACCGCCTCTGACTCGATGAACCAAAAGTTCAAAGACGAGGTCGCAGACCCGTTCAAAGACGCGGTCAGCCCCTATGCCGACGACATCAAAGATGTCGCGGCGCCTATCAAAGACGACATCGACGCGATCAACAAGAACCTGCGCGATGTCCAGAACACGGTGACGAACCCCATCAAGAGCGTCTTCTCCGCGCAGCAAGATGAGCATTCCGATATGGCGACGCGCAAGACCGCCGCCGTCATCGCCGGCAGCACGGCCTCGAGCGCGTCTGCGCCGCAAGCCGCACAGCAGCCAGCAGCCCAGCCCGCAACCACGACAGAAGCCCCGGGCGACGATCCGTTCGCGAGCGTGTTCGCCTCCGAGAAGACAGGCACCGAGGGCAAGCAAGAAGACGCTGCGCAGGACAAGCCCAAGGCTCAGCCGCTCCCCGACAACGGCGGCACGGTAAAGAAGAGCATGGCCGCCTCGCTGTACGACCTCGACTCCGAGGACGGTGAGTAGCATGCCCATCGGACCCGCGCGTATGCCCTTGATGGACCACCTCGGCGAGCTGCGCCGCAGGCTCATGATCATCGTTGTCTGCCTGTTGGTATCCGCCTGCGTGCTCTATATGATCTCGCCCCAGATCATCGAGTTTCTCACGTTGCCCATCCAAGAGTTCATCCCCGACAAGCTCGTCGTGCTCAACGCCTTCGGCGGCTTCAGCCTGAAGTTCCTGGTTGCGCTGTTTGCCGCGGCCGTCGTCTGCAGCCCCATCATCTTCTGGGAGATTCTCGCGTTCTTCCTTCCCGCGCTCAAGCAAAACGAGCGCAGAATGGTACTGCCAACCTTCTTCATCGCCGTCGCGCTGTTCGTGCTCGGCATGGTGTTCTGCTATGCGTTCTGCCTGAACGCGGCGTTCCAGTTCCTCATGGGCGAGAGTGCGTCGATCGGCACCGTCATGCCCGAAGCGGCAGACTACGTCAAATACGTCATCTTGTTCCTGCTCGCCTTTGGCATCGCCTTCGAGCTTCCGCTCGTCGTGTTCTACCTCATCTTGTTCGATATCGTGCCGTACAAGACCATGCGCGCCAACTGGCGCTACGTCTACATCGGCCTCATGGTGCTTTCCGCTGTCGTCACGCCGGACGCTTCCCCCGTGACGATGGTCATCTTGTTCGCGGCCCTGCTCGCCCTGTACGAGGTCGCGCTGTTCGTGGCGCGCATCGCTCTCGCGCGCAAGATCAAGCGCCAGAAAGAGGCCGAGGAGCAAGAGGAAACCGAGTAGCCATGCACGAGATGTCGCTTTGCCAGGGAATCTTCGATTCGGTCGTGCCCGTCGCCAAGGCAAATGGGGCGACCAAAATCACCGAAATCACGCTCACCATCGGCGACATGACGATGGTGGTGCCCGAGGCTATGGAATTTGCCTTCGAGGCACTGTCGGAAGACGACCCGTTGCTCGAGGGCGTCAAGCTCACGATGAACTTCGTCACCCCAAAATCGCGCTGCCTCGACTGCGGTAACGAGTTCGAGCACGATCGCTTCCACCTGCACTGCCCCAAATGCAACAGCGACGCGACAATACTCATTGCGGGACGAGAACTTGAAGTGGCCTCGATGGAAATCGAGTCGCCCGACGACGAAGAAGACGAGGGGTAAACATGGCGCACATTGATCTGGAAACCAAGATTCTGAACAAGAACGACCGTCAGGCCGAGGAGAACCGCAAGCTTCTCGACGAAAAGGGCATCTATATGGTCAACCTGCTCGCGAGCCCCGGCTCGGGCAAGACCTCTACCATCGTCGCGACAATCAAGGCACTCAAGGACAAGTACCGCATCGCCGTCATCGAAGGCGATATCGCAAGCGACGTCGACTCGCAGACCATCAAGAGCATGGGCATTCCCGCCGTGCAGATCAACACGGCTGGCACCTGCCACCTCGAGGCCGACATGCTCAAGCGCGCGCTCGACGTCATCGATCTCGACAACACCGACCTCATCTTCATCGAAAACGTTGGCAATCTCGTATGCCCGGCCGATTTCTACCTGGGAGAGAACATCAAGGCGATGATCTTGTCCGTCCCCGAAGGCGACGACAAGCCCCTCAAGTACCCCGGTATCTTCCAGGTATGCGAAGCCGTCATCCTCAACAAGGTCGACGTGATGCCTGCCTTCACCTTTAACGAGACCCTGTTCAACGAGCATATCAACGACCTCAACCCGTCCGCAGCCGTCTTCCGCATCGCCGCGGTCAAAGACGACGGCGTCGACGAGTGGGCGGCATGGCTCTCCAAGCAGATCGAGGCCGCCAAGTAAGACACTGCCACGAATCGAGACAAGCTCGCAACCGTTCGCCCGACTGCTCCGAATTGAAGCCCCCCTTTTGCCGACTGACTCTAAACTGTGAGTCACGACCGCAGAAGGGGGATTGTTTTTATGTCCGATTACACGCCAACAAATGCACCAGCGCAAGTGACCGAGCTCATGCTCGCCGGAATGACCGGCAAGTCGAAGCTCCCCCTCGTGAAGATGTTCCTGCTGGGAATACTCGCCGGCGCGTTCATCGCGTTTGGCGCGGAGGCTTCGAGCCTTGCCGCGCACAACGTCACGCAAGTCGGAATCCAGCGGCTCATCATGGGCTGCGTCTTTCCCGTCGGCCTCATCATGGTCGTTTTGCTGGGCACAGAGCTCTTCACCGGCAATTGCATGATGGTTGCGGCGGTGGCCGATAAACGCGTCAAGCTCGCTATGCTGCTGCGCAATTGGATCGTGGTCTACCTTGGCAACCTGATTGGGGCGGCCCTCATCGTGCTGCTCGTGAGCGCGACGGGGCAGCTCGGGTACAGCTCGAATGGCCTGGCGGTGCTCACGATCAAAATTGCCGCCGCCAAGACGGGGCTGAGCTTTGGGGCCGCGTTTGCGGGGGGCATCCTCTGCAACGCACTTGTGTGTATCGCTGTCCTGTTGGCCATGGCCTCGAAGAGCATCATCGGCAAAATCGCCGGCATCTGGTTTCCCATCATGGCGTTCGTGCTTTCCGGGTTCGAGCACAGCGTCGCCAATATGTACTACATCCCCGCGGGCATCTTCGCCTCGATGAATCCAGCCTACGCTGCCGCAGCGCAGGAAGCCGGTGTCAACATGGCGAACCTCAATGCCCTGGGATTCCTGGGCAACATCGTCCCCGTCACGCTCGGCAACATCGTCGGCGGCGCCGTCATCGCGCTTGTCATGTGGTTCTGCTTCGCGCGCGATAAGAAGCAGGCATAGCGCACGCCGCAGTGTTCGAATGCAGTCGAACCGCCTGGAGGCAATCGCCGTGAGCAGGCACACGTTGCAACATGGCGCACACGCTTATAGGTGAACTTAAGCTTGCAGTCGTGAAACCTTAAGTTCACCTGAAAGGCAGTGAGCGAGAAGCACTATGCGGTTTCTGCAAGACCGCTTTCGTCAGCTGCGGCCGTACCCTCGTCTTCGGATGCAGCTTCGGTAATGATCTTGGTGATCAGCTCATGCGGCGTGACGTCGAACGCCGGGTTGAACACGTCGGCATTGCGCGGAGCGACATCAACCCATGAACCCCTGCTCAAAATGCCGCGGACCTCGCGGGGGTCGCGCTCCTCGATTTCAATCTGGTCGCCCAAGGCGAGAGAGTAGTCGAACGTCGTGCGCGGCGCTGCGACGAAGAAGGGCACGTCATGGAACCGGGCGAGCACGGCGAGCTGGTACGTGCCAATCTTGTTGGCGACGTCTCCGTTGGCGCAGATGCGGTCGGCACCGACTATCACGGCATCGACCTCGCCCTTCTTCATGAGAGCGCCCGCCATGTCATCGCAGATGAGCGTGTAGGGAACACCGGCGCGGCCCATTTCCCATGCCGTGAGGCGTGCGCCCTGGTCCACAGGGCGCGTCTCATCGACCCACACCTTCTCGATGAGCCCTTCCTCGAAGGCCTTGTAGATCACCGCCGTTGCCGTCCCACGGTGCACCGTCGCGAGCGAACCGGCGTTGCAGTGTGTCTCTACACGTAGCTTGCGCCCCTTTCGCTTGGATAATTCCGCGAGGAGCCTGGCACCATTTTCGCCGATGGCAATCGACATCTGCTTGTCTTCTTCGGCGATCTCGATTGCGCGATGCTCAATCGCCTCGACGATCTGCGGCATGGTTGCGTTTGCGGCAAAGCCCGCTTGGGCGAATTCGAGCATCTGCTTGGCACCCCATGAGAGGTTCACAGCAGTGGGACGCACGTTCGCGACCTTCTTCACGACCTTTTTGAGTGCTGGAATGAACGCCTCGCGCTCGAGCATGACTTTCTTGGTGGCGGCGTCTTTTTGTGCCCACTCGATGGGCCACTCGTTTTTCGCCCAGAGCACGACGGCAAATGCGCCGGACACGCCGAGTGCCGGAGCACCGCGCACGGCAAGGTCGGCGATGGCGTCGCATACTTGCTTGGCGGTAAAGCAGTCGAGATATTCCAGGTCGTGGGGCAGCTTGCGCTGGTCGATGAGCGTGAGGTGCGCGGCGCCCCCATCGGCACCCGTAGCGGTGAACTGAGAGGGAACCCACGCGGGTGCAGTTGGGTTCCAGGTGACGGTGTACGGAAGATCTTCGATTGCCATGGTTCTCCCATTGCTCGACGTTGTTGAACATGGGTCTGAGTTTATCGCAAGGTACCGAAGCCACAGCGCAAAAAGAAACCGGGTGCGTCATCTCCTTTTGGGGGAGCGACACGCCCGGTTTGCTTTGGGGTGCTTGTCAGTTGCGGTGCGTAGGCCCTTTTTGCTCGGGCCGCGACACTTGGAACCGTATTACTCGAGGTAGATGAGCGTGTTGACCTTCTGATGCTTGATCAGGAAGAACACAGTTGCGGCAATCGACCAGGCCCACACGACGTGGCCGAGAATCTCGCTGAAGTGCTCCTCAAAGGGCTGGTCCCACGGAGCGGGAACCGTGCCGAACGGGGGCATCAGGATGACGTGCCAGGCAACCCAGATGATGAGGCCGTAGACAGCGCCCCGGGCCATGCCGACCTGCTTCCACTTCTGGATGAGAAGGATGAACAGAATGGAGAACACGATTGCAAAGCTGAAGTACAGCAGCAGCGTAAACGGCATAACAGGCTGCCCGTTGTAGTAGACGATGCTGAAGATGACGTCATCGGGGAAGCCGAGCTGCTGTGCCATGTGCTGCGGCGGGTTGATTGCGTTGCGGGCCGTGATGCGCGGGGGGATGTTTTCCCGACCGATCTTGCCCATGCCGGAAATCATGCCGGCGATTCTTGTGCGCGAGGCTCCGGGTGTCGTATACCGTCCCTTCGAAAGCCCCGGCAGACTGACTTGCCTGTTCCTCTGGAAAAAAGACGACACATGTCCCCTCGTCACCCAGTTCGCCGATTTCACCCAGTCCTGATTTTGACACGAGGGAGCGCTCCTACCCGCCCTTTTCGTGAAAACTGTCTGCATCGCTTACCGTGACGAACATCGCACTTGACAACTAGTTAGTTGTAGATAACATATTTAGATATACATAACTTATCAAGAGGAAGAGGTGTGCACTATGCCTCAAATAGCGGGAATGAGCATCGGAAGCTGGATATTGCTCGCCGTCATCATTGCCTGGGCAGTCATCGCCATCAAGGTATATTTCTTCGGTGGCTTCAAGAAAAAGGGTGGAAAATCTAAAGTCGGATCGTGTTGTGATACCGGCGACGATGATTTCACCGTCTCCTTCTCCGCCTGCTCGGGCTGCTCCAAGCGCAACGGCTGTGCCTCAGCTGCAACATCTCGCAACGCTGTCGTACCAACTATCAAGCCTCAGAAATAATCAAAGCAATCGACCCTGTATATTAGTGGGCGCTTCAGTAAACTGGAGCGCCCACTTGTTTTGTGCCGATGGGGGGATGTGGTCAACCCTCAGAAAACGAGACGATGCCCACGACTCCTCATTGACTTGTGACATCTCGCATCGATTGCACGAAAACAGTGGCAGTGCCACTCATCTCGCGCTTACTGCACGGGAACCGTGGCAGTGCCACTCATCTGCTGCACACCGCACGGAAATGGTGGCAGTGCCACTCATTTCACGCGCGGTGCACGGGAATAAACGCTTCTTATGCGGCGTCGGCAACAAGCTTTTCGTCGACAGCCTTGCCATCTTCCGCCCCGTCCTTGGGAGCCGGGCGGAACAGCATGAACAGCATCACGGCTGCAGCGATGACGGCGACCCAGAACCACAGGTCAAGCGCACCACCGGCGGCAACGCGGCTGAAGTTGTAGAACATCAGCGCGACGACCCAGGCAAACCCGGTCTCGTAGCCAATAGCAGCCCAGAACCACTTGTTGAAACCGCCCATCTCGCGCTTGACGGCGCCAATCGCGGCGACGCACGGGGCGCACAGCAGGTTGAAGACGAGGAACGAAAATCCAGCGCTCAGCGCGAAACCGCCCGTGTACGCATCGAGCCCCTGCAGGAACGTCATGGTCCAAGCAACATCGGGGTTTCCGCTGTAGAGAACCGCCATGGTGCTAACCAGGTTCTCCTTTGCCATGAGGCCAGTGACTGCAGCAGCTGCGCCTTCCCAGGTGCCCCAGCCAAGTGGCGCGAAGATCCAGGCGATTGCATTGCCGAACGCAGCGAGGAACGATTGATCCATGCTCTCGACCGCGACGTATGCGCCATCGACGATACCGTAGGTCGAGAAGTACCAGACGATAATCGTCGCCAGCAGGATGATGGTGCCCGCCTTCTTCACAAACGCCCAGGCGCGTTCCCACATGCTGCGCAGCAGGTCAACGAAGCGCGGCAGACGGTATTCCGGCAGTTCCATGATGTAGGGCGTCGTCTCGCCCCTAAACGGCTTGGTCTTTTTCAGCATGATGCCGGACACGATGATCGAAGCAATGCCAAGGAAATAAGCCGACGGCGCAACCCACCAGGCGCCCCCGAAGAACGCCGTCGTGATGAGAGCGATGGCCGGAAGCTTTGCCGAGCAGGGCATGAACGTCGTCGTCATGACCGTCAGGCGGCGTGAAGATTCGGATTCGATGGTACGAGACGCCATGATGCCGGGAACGCCGCAGC
>OLRR01001000.1_pt1 | contig 19448 bp, 10 predicted proteins | sample 1671941 | NCBI WGS metagenome assembly OLRR01 (sample SAMEA3136628, study PRJEB25190) | human gut metagenome
CACCTACCTGACGAGACAGCAGGATGTGCTCTTTTGTCTGAGCCATAACACCATCAGTAGCAGCAACAACCAGGATAGCACCATCCATCTGAGCTGCACCAGTGATCATGTTTTTAACGTAGTCAGCATGTCCCGGGCAGTCAACGTGTGCGTAATGTCTCTTCTCTGTTTCATACTCAACGTGAGCTGTAGAGATTGTGATACCACGTTCTCTTTCTTCCGGAGCTTTATCGATGTTTTCGAAATCTACTGCTGCGTTACCTGCAACTCTAGCTGCCAGTGTTTTTGTGATAGCTGCTGTCAGAGTTGTTTTACCATGGTCAACGTGTCCAATGGTACCAATATTACAATGCGGTTTGGTTCTCTCAAATTTAGCTTTTGCCATTTTGAATGTCCTCCTTGAAATAATAGCCGTATTGGCTTACCTTTATTTTCCTTATATACATAGGCTATTTACGATTATATTTCAAATCCAGGATATTTTCAAGCCTAATTTACCTGTTTTTATGAGTTTTATAACGGTTTGACCAGATTCTTCTTCCGGATCTCTCCAAAAGAAGAACCTTTGTCAAGCCATGGCTTATCTGATATCAGATTATTTTGCTTTTGCACTCAGTACTTTTTCCTGTACAGACTTCGGTACCTGCTCATATTTTTCGAAGAACATAGAGTAGTTACCACGTCCCTGTGTCTTGGAACGAAGGTCTGTAGAGTATCCGAACATCTCAGCCAGCGGTACATAACCTTTAACCATCTTACCGCCACCGATATCTTCCATACCTTCGATACGACCACGTCTGGAGTTGATATCACCGATTACATCGCCCATGTATTCTTCAGGCATGGTAACTTCAACTTTCATGATCGGCTCAAGCAGTACCGGATTACCTTTCTTCATAGCATCCTTGAATGCCATGGAACCAGCGATATGGAATGCCATTTCACTGGAATCGACTTCATGGTAAGATCCGTCGTATACATTTGCATGTACACCCAGTACCGGGAATCCGCCCAGGATACCAGCTTTTGCTGCTTCTTCGATACCTTCTCCTACTGCCGGGATGTATTCCTTCGGAATAGCACCACCAACAACGGTAGATTCGAACTTGAATGTCTCTTCGCCGTTCGGATCCATCGGCTCGAATTTAACTTTACAGTGACCGTACTGTCCACGACCACCAGACTGTTTTGCATACTTGCTGTCTACATCTACAGGTTTTGTAAATGTCTCTTTGTAAGCAACCTGAGGAGCACCTACGTTTGCTTCTACTTTAAACTCACGAAGCAGACGGTCTACGATGATTTCCAGATGCAGCTCACCCATACCAGCGATGATTGTCTGACCAGTCTCCTGATTTGTATGAGCACGGAATGTCGGGTCCTCTTCAGCCAGTTTTGCAAGAGCCTCACCCATCTTGCCCTGACCTGCTTTGGTCTTCGGCTCGATTGCCAGCTCGATAACTGGCTCTGGGAATTCCATAGACTCCAGAATAACCGGATGCTGTTCGTCACAGATAGTATCACCTGTTGTTGTAAATTTGAAACCTACTGCTGCTGCAATATCACCAGAGTAAACTTTATCAAGCTCTGCTCTCTTGTTTGCATGCATCTGCAGGATACGTCCTACACGCTCTTTTTTATTCTTTGTTGCATTCAGTACGTAAGAACCGGAGTTCATAGTACCTGAGTACACACGGAAGAATGCCAGCTTACCTACGAACGGGTCAGCCATGATCTTGAATGCCAGAGCGGAGAACGGTTCTTCGTCTGAAGAATGTCTTACTACTTCGTTGCCATCTTCGTCAACACCTGTAATAGCCGGGATATCGGTTGGTGCAGGCATGAAATCAATGATAGCATCCAGAAGTTTCTGAACACCTTTGTTTCTGTAAGCAGTACCACAGCATACAGGAATTGCCTGACATTCGCAGGTTCCTTTACGCAGTGCAGCTTTCAGTGCGTCGATGGATGGTTCTTCACCTTCCAGATATTCCATCATCAGGTCATCATCCAGCTCGCAGATTTTCTCGATCAGTTCTGTATGATACAGTTCTGCATCGTCTTTCATATCTTCCGGGATATCTGTGATTGAGATATCTTCACCCTTTTCATCGTTATAGATGTAAGCTTTCATCTCAAACAGATCGATGATTCCCTTAAATTCATCTTCTTTGCCGATTGGCAGCTGCAGGCAGATTGCGTTTTTACCAAGTCTTGTACGAATCTGATCAACAGCGTTGTAGAAATCTGCACCTAAGATATCCATCTTGTTGATGAATGCCATACGCGGTACATTGTAAGTGTCAGCCTGACGCCATACGTTTTCAGACTGAGGTTCTACACCACCCTTTGCACAGAACACGCCGACAGCGCCGTCCAGTACACGAAGGGAACGTTCAACCTCTACTGTAAAGTCAACGTGACCCGGGGTATCAATGATATTGATACGATATTCCTGTGCACCTTTTTTCGGTTTGCACTGTTCCTGCGGAGTCCAATGACAGGTAGTTGCGGCTGAAGTAATTGTGATACCTCTTTCCTGTTCCTGCTCCATCCAGTCCATGGTAGCAGTACCTTCGTGAGTATCACCGATTTTATAGTTTACACCAGTATAATACAGGATACGCTCTGTCAGTGTTGTTTTACCAGCATCGATATGAGCCATGATACCAATATTTCTGGTTCTCTCCAATGGATATTCTCTTCCAGCCAAGGTTTTTCTCCTCCTTAGAATCTGTAATGAGCAAATGCCTTATTAGCCTCTGCCATCTTATGCATGTCTTCTTTCTTCTTCACAGATGCTCCTGTGTTGTTTGCAGCATCCAGAATTTCATTTGCCAATCTCTCTTCCATTGTCTTCTCGCCTCTCTTGCGGGAATACAGAGTGATCCAGCGAAGTGCTAATGCCTGACGACGATCAGCTCTTACCTCGATAGGTACCTGGTATGTTGCTCCACCAATACGTCTAGCTTTTACTTCCAGAACTGGCATGATGTTATTCATAGCCTCTTCAAATACTTCGATAGCCGGCTTGTCAGTTTTCGCAGCAACTCTTTCGAATGCTCCGTATACGATTTTCTGAGCTACACCTTTCTTACCATCTAACATAATGTTATTGATAAGTTTGGTAACCACTTTATTATTGTACAGCGGATCCGCTAATACATCTCTTTTCTGAGTATGTCCTTTACGTGGCACGGTACTTCCCTCCTTAATCATTGAAATTAATTCATCGGTACTCACATGTGTCGTTCTACTGTGTATCGTGCTCGCAATTTCTATATTAACCCGCAACCACTGGTAAATAAGAATACGGCACAACAGTTAGTTCTGTTTGTGATACGACTTTATTGTTCTATTCCTGTTTCGCTTAAAAGTCTGTAACTTTTATTATTTCTTAGCGTCTTTTGGTCTCTTTGCTCCGTATTTGGAACGAGCCTGTCTTCTCTTAGCAACGCCTGCTGTATCCAGAGTACCACGAACGATGTGGTATCTTGTACCTGGAAGGTCCTTTACACGTCCTCCACGAATCAGAACAACGCTATGCTCCTGAAGGTTATGTCCCTCACCTGGGATGTAGCTTGTTACTTCGATTCCGTTTGACAGACGTACTCTGGCGATCTTTCTCAGAGCTGAGTTAGGTTTTTTAGGTGTAGCAGTTTTAACTGCTGTGCAGACACCTCTCTTCTGTGGTGCAGAAACGTTTGTGCTCTTCTTTTTCAGAGAGTTGAAGCCCTTCTGCAGAGCAGGTGCTGTAGATTTCTTTTCTGAAGTCTGACGACCTTTTCTAACTAACTGGTTAAATGTTGGCATTCTTTTCACCTCCTGTAATATTCCGCATTTGCGGTAGTGGTTGCTTAAAATCATTTTCAGGTGTGTGGATACATAGATATAGTGTATCGGCACGCACAATTCACATTATATCGGCAGAAACAGCGTCTGTCAAGGCTTTTTATGCAGTATTTACAGGAATTTTATGCACTTTTTTTATGCATATTTTTTAAAGAGAATATCCTGATGTTTTGTATCTTTCTCAGAGTAGTTGCAGATAAGATCTGGCATCGACTCTTCATCATCCACGATCAAATTTTTTCACCCATATATATCATCTCCATTTTCCATTACAAACGTTGCATTCCACAACTTCTGTTTGTTTTCACTGCTTCTATTTTACCCTATTATACGCCTAAAATCCATGAAAACCTGGCTGGCTTTGCTGGACTTTTTCTTTTAAAAGTGATATTATATCGCGTAAGCAATTAGCTTACCAGCATGCTCTTTATGCTGGCATTTTCGCTATTTATAATTATGGAGGTGAATCGCTATGTTGAGGACAATATTGAAACCACTTTCTTTCGTACCTGCCCTCATTATGATGTATATTATCTTCTCCTTCTCCGCTCAGGACGGAGATATGTCCGGTCAGCTCAGCTACCAGGCAAGTGTGAAGATCATCGAAACAGCTGACTATGTTTTTAACGCCAATCTCAGTTACGATCAAATCGATGAGTGGGCAAATAAAATCGATTTTATCACCCGCAAACTAGCACATATGACCGAATATTTCGCTCTTGCCATCGCAGTATCCTTTCCATTATATGTATATGGACTGCACGGCATCCTTCTGATGTTTCTGGCGGGGCTGATCTGCGTCGGGTTCGCCTGCGGAGATGAATTCCACCAATCGTTTATCGCCGGACGAAGTCCTTCGGCAAGAGATGTCTGTATCGACAGTGTCGGCGTGTTTTTTGGGATCATCGTCGTCCGCATCATCGGCTGGACCGGACGGAAGACGGTCTTTAAAGAAAAAGTCAAAGTAAAACAGAAAAAGCCAAAGAAAAAGCTCTTTGGCGGTAAGTCAAAAACAACTTACTATGATAAATACGGCAATTACCAGCCACCACAGCCGGATGACCGCTATTACCAGAATCCAGGATCTGGATATGGTTATGGTTATGACAACCGTGGACAGGATTATGGTTATGATAGTCGCTATGACAGCCGCAGCGGGCGTAATTATTACGAACAGCCGGGCGGCAATCCGAATTATGGTTACGATAACCGCGGCGGCCGCGATTATTATGGTCAGCCGGAAGGTAACCCAAATTACGGCTATGACAACCGCAGCAATAATCCAAATTATGGCTATGACAACCGCGGCGGTAATCCGAATTATGGTTATGATGGTCGCAGCAGCAATCCGAATTATGGCTATGATAACCGCAGCGGCAATCCGAATTATGGTTATGATAATCATGGACATCGTGATTATTATGAACAGAGCGGCAAAAATCCGGAAACCGGTTACGGATATGACAACTGCGAGCAGAATTACTGCGAATCACAGACTCCTGACCGCAGTAACCGCGATTACTATGAGCAGCCCGTCAGGGAGTCGCAGTCACAGCAGAGTACCAGAACCTGGTCAAGGGAAGAAGTAGAAGCCGGACTTCATCCGGAGCATACATCACGTACTTCCGACAAAAAGGCTACTAATCCAAACGATCCTTTCTGGTCTCCAGAACAGGAAATCGACTTCAATGCCAAACCGGAATATGCCGAGCGAAATTATCAGAAAACAAATGATCCATATGATCATGACTGGGGATTTGACCGTTCCGAAAATGTTTCCCGACAGCCATCTTATTCACCAGAAAAAGAACAAGCTCCATATGAGAATCCGGAAAGTACCGTTCCAGACGAACCTGCGGAAGATCCAAGACAGACTCCTCCGGTACAGCACCGAAGAAAAAAGAAACATGAAAAAGACTGGTTCTTTGATCTGTAAAGGTTTGTTGCTCACCACTTGCAGAAGTGGGAGTCTTCTCGACTGAGATAAAATCGGAAATTGAGTTTCGATTAAAACTAAACAAAAAAATGCATGTACTTTCGTCATCCGACAAAAATACTTGCATTTTTTATTTTATCATTTTTCGTTTTTTGCTTATTATTCTGTTCCCTGTTACTCTGTTTTTTCGCTGCTTTCTTCCTGCTTCTGTCTCTCTTCTTCCTTCTCCTGCTGTTCTTTCACAAATTGCTGTAATTCCTGTTTGTGCTCTTCACTGAGACCATGATCGCCCTCAAGAGAACGTAAAAACACCAGCAGAGAACCATCATAGGCAAGATTCAGGTATTCCTGAACACCTTTTGCTATAAATTCTTTTCTTGACATGTTCACAGAATAATAGCGACGTTTACCTCTTTTGGTAGAAGACAGGATTTTCTTATTCTTCAGACGTATCACAAAACTATAGGCCGTCTGCTGTTTCCATACATATCCTTTTGTCTCCATGTACTCCATGATTTCATTCAGATGAATCTCCTCCTGATCTGCATGTGCCCACATGTAGTCCATAATGTGCTGTTCCGCTTCTGATAAACTGTAAAAAGCCATACTTTATCCTCCTAATCGTTTGTAATATAATACAATGCTATATTACATATCTTATCAAAAAATCGCCAGATGGTCAAATCAAAAATTCGAGAAATTTTGTTCCGTTTTGTGATCATTTACAGAAAATAGTGCATGAAACAGAAGAGGAATTCAAGTCGAACGCACGTGAGACTTGGCACGCGATTCTGGTCAGCTTTGCTGACATTTACCCAACAGAATCGCTGTGCATCCTCGCGGAGCGTTTATCTTAGTCGGAGATTGCACTCCCACTAAGACAAATTTGTTGCTCGCCACTTATAGAAGTGGGAGTCTTCTCCGACTAAGATAAATCTTGTTGCCCGCCGCCTACAGTTGAGAATCATCTCACCTCTGATATAGTATGATTGCAAACACCGCTGTCAATGCCTCTACCACCGGAAATGCCAGCCATACGCCGTTTGCTCCCAGTATTTTTCCAAACAGAAATGCTGCCGGAATAATGACAATGACATATCGCAGCAACGCAATACAAAAAGATGGTGTACCCTTTTTCTCAACATGGCAACAAAAAAACGCCACATAACTACCTTTCGATAGCTATGTGGCGAAAAAAGAACTTTCTTAAAAAATCCACACCCTGTACGGGTTTTGTTATTCTCTTTATTCTTCGGTAGAATCCGAATCTTCCGCTGTCAAATCGACTTCATCGAAATCGTCTGCAACATTCTCATCTGCATTCTCTGCTGCGGCAGTTTCTGCATCTGCTGTTGTTTCCTTCGAAGTGATCTCTGTCTGCTCTTCCGACATTTCTGTTTCATCCAGCATCAGATCGTCATCTTCCATTTCATATTCATCCTCACCGGTATCCAGTTTTACGTTGCGGTAACGTTTCATACCGGTTCCGGCCGGGATCAGTTTACCGATGATAACGTTCTCTTTCAGACCGATCAGCGGATCGACTTTACCTTTGATAGCTGCTTCTGTCAGAACTTTTGTAGTTTCCTGGAAGGATGCTGCTGACAGGAAGGAGTTGGTTGCCAGGGATGCTTTTGTAATACCAAGCATTACCTGTTTTCCCTCTGCAGGCTCTTTGCCCTGAGCGATCATCTCTTCATTGATATCCTCGAAATCAAGGATGTCTACCATGGTTCCCGGCAGAAGTTCCGTGTCTCCGTTATCCTCTATACGGATCTTCTTCATCATCTGACGAACGATTACTTCGATATGTTTATCGTTGATCTCTACACCCTGCAGACGGTATACACGCTGTACTTCACGCAGCATGTAATCCTGAACAGCGTTCACGCCCTTGATTCGCAGAATGTCATGCGGATTTACACTACCTTCTGTCAGTTCATCACCAGCATCCAGATAAACTCCATCCTGTACTTTGATACGTGATCCGTAAGGGATCAGATAAGTCTTGGACTCACCTGTCTCACTGTTTGTCACAATAATCTCACGTTTTTTCTTGGTATCTTTGAGAGTTGCCACACCGGAAATCTCAGTGATGATAGCAAGTCCCTTAGGCTTACGTGCCTCGAAAAGCTCCTCGACACGAGGAAGACCCTGTGTGATATCGCCGCCGGCAACACCACCGTTATGGAAGGTACGCATGGTCAGCTGTGTACCCGGCTCACCGATAGACTGTGCTGCGATGATACCTACGGATTCACCAACCTGTACCGGCTCACCGGTTGCCATGTTGGAACCGTAACATTTCGCACAAACACCAACATGTGATTTACAGTTCAGGATCGTACGGATCTTGATCTGTTCAAATGGTTTGCCGTTTGCGTCCACACCTTCACTCATGATACGTGCTGCACGTTTCGGAGTGATCATATGGTTTGCTTTTACAAGGATTTCGCCGTCTTTATTCTTAATGGTCTCGCAGGAGAATCTTCCTGTGATACGCTCCTGCAGGCTTTCGATCTCTTCCTTGCCGTCTGTAAATGCTTTTACATACATACCCGGAATTTCTTTGCCTTCGCAGCAGTCCATCTCACGGATGATCAGATCCTGTGATACATCAACCAGTCGTCTTGTCAGGTAACCGGAATCGGCTGTACGAAGAGCGGTATCGGACATACCTTTTCGAGCTCCATGTGCAGACATGAAGTATTCCAGTACGTCAAGACCTTCACGGAAGTTTGACTTGATAGGCAACTCGATCGTATGACCGGTTGTATCTGCCATCAGTCCTCGCATACCTGCCAGCTGTTTGATCTGTTTATCAGAACCACGGGCACCGGAGTCAGCCATCATGAAGATGTTGTTGTACTTATCCAGTCCGTCCAGCAGCTTTCTGGTCAGAACATCATCGGTTTCTTTCCAGGTTTCTACAACTTCTTTGTAACGTTCTTCTTCTGTGATCAGACCACGTTTGTAGTTCTTTGTGATGTGGTCTACAGTCTCCTGAGCCTGCTTGATCAGTTCCGGTTTTTCAGGCGGAACGGTCATATCGGAAATGGATACGGTCATAGCTGCTCTTGTGGAGAATTTATATCCTGTTGCTTTGATATCATCCAGCACTTCTGCTGTCTTGGTAGCTCCGTGTGTATTGATAACTTTTTCCAGGATCTGTTTCAGCTGTTTCTTTCCTACATGGAAATCTACTTCCAGCTTCATTTCGTTTTCCGGAATGCTTCTGTTTACAAAGCCCAGATCCTGAGGCAGGATCTCGTTGAACAGGAAACGTCCCAGTGTGGACTCTACCGTACCGGTCTTTGTTGTACCGTCCGGCATGGTCTTTGTCATACGCACTTTGATTCTGGTCTGCAAAGTCAGTGCTTTGTTTTCATAAGCAAGGATTGCTTCGTTCACGCTCTTGAAGTACTTGCCTTCTCCGATCGAACCCGGTCTTTCCTGTGTCAGGTAGTAAATACCAAGGACCATATCCTGTGAAGGAACGGCTACAGGACCGCCGTCGGACGGTTTCAGCAGGTTGTTCGGTGAGAGAAGCAGGAAACGGCACTCTGCCTGAGCCTCTACAGACAGCGGCAGATGTACAGCCATCTGGTCTCCGTCGAAGTCGGCGTTGAATGCGGTACAAACCAGCGGATGCAGTTTGATCGCTTTACCTTCCACCAGGATCGGCTCAAATGCCTGAATACCCAGACGATGCAGTGTAGGAGCACGGTTCAGCATAACCGGATGCTCTTTGATTACTTCTTCCAGAACGTCCCATACTTCCGGCTGAAGTCTCTCTACCATTTTCTTTGCGTTTTTAATATTATGTGATGTTCCGTTTGCTACCAGCTCTTTCATAACGAAAGGTTTAAACAGCTCGATTGCCATTTCTTTCGGCAGACCGCACTGATAAATTTTCAGTTCCGGTCCTACGACGATAACGGAACGTCCGGAATAGTCAACTCGTTTTCCGAGCAGGTTCTGACGGAAACGTCCGGATTTACCTTTCAGCATATCGGACAGAGATTTCAGAGCACGGTTACCAGGTCCGGTTACCGGTCTTCCTCTTCGACCGTTATCGATCAGGGCATCTACTGCTTCCTGAAGCATACGTTTTTCGTTTCTGACGATAATATCCGGTGCTCCAAGCTCCAGCAGTCTCTTCAGACGGTTGTTACGGTTGATGATTCTTCTGTACAGGTCGTTCAGGTCAGAAGTTGCAAATCTTCCTCCGTCCAGCTGTACCATAGGACGCAGATCCGGCGGAATAACCGGGATAACAGTCATGATCATCCACTCCGGACGGTTGCCGGACTCACGGAATGCTTCTACAACTTCCAGTCTCTTGATGATTCTTGCACGTTTCTGTCCGGTAGCTTCTTTTAAGCCTCTTTTCAGCTCTTCGGATTCTTTTTCCATGTCGATGGCTTCCAGAAGCTCTTTGACAGCTTCTGCACCCATGCCGACACGGAATGTCATACCGTATTTTTCTCTGGCTTCCTGGAACTCTCTCTCAGTCAGTACCTGTTTGTACTGCAGTTCGCTGGTTCCTTTATCCAGAACAATGTAGTTGGCAAAATACAGTACTTTTTCCAGTACTCTCGGTGACAGATCCAGCATCAGTCCCATTCTGGAAGGGATACCCTTAAAGTACCAGATATGAGATACCGGAGCTGCCAGCTCGATATGTCCCATACGCTCACGGCGTACACTTGATTTTGTTACTTCAACTCCGCATCGGTCACAGATAACACCTTTGTAGCGGATTTTTTTATATTTACCACAGTGACATTCCCAGTCTTTGCTTGGTCCGAAGATTCTTTCGCAGAACAGACCATCTTTTTCCGGTTTCAGCGTACGGTAGTTGATGGTTTCCGGTTTCAGGACTTCACCATGTGACCATTCTCTGATCTTATCAGGAGATGCTAAACCGATTTTAATGGCATCAAACGTAATTGGCTGATACGTTTCATTATTTGTTGTTTCTGGCATGTATGGTTTCTCCTTTCACTTCCGGCTTACTCTTCCTCGAAAACTTCATCCGGGCTGAAGATTGCTTCATCCGGTGCGGACTCTTCCTGTACATCAACCAGCTCGTCGCCTTCAAACTCCTGTTTGGTATAGCCGTACTCGCCGAAAGAGGACTCCTCTTTTCTGTTGTAATCTTTGTTGTCGCCCTCGATGACAGAACGTAAGTCTGTGTCTCCATAGTCAACAGTTTCCATAAGTTCTACTTCTGTCTGGTCCTCCTTGAGCACTTTGACATCCAGACCAAGAGACTGAAGCTCTTTGATCAGAACTTTGAAGGACTCCGGAATACCAGGTTCAGGGATGTTTTCACCCTTGATGATCGCTTCATAAGTCTTAACACGTCCGACAACATCATCCGATTTAACAGTCAGGATCTCCTGCAGTGTATAAGAAGCACCATATGCTTCCAGAGCCCAAACCTCCATCTCTCCGAAACGCTGTCCGCCGAACTGAGCTTTACCACCCAGAGGCTGCTGTGTTACCAGGGAGTACGGGCCTGTGGAACGTGCATGGATCTTATCGTCTACCAGGTGATGCAGTTTCAGATAATGCATGTGTCCGATGGTTACCGGGCTGTCGAAATATTCTCCGGTACGTCCGTCACGCAGTCTTACTTTACCGTCTCTTGACAGCGGTACGCCTTTCCAGAGTGCTCTGTGGTCACGGTTGTCATACAGATACTGCAGAACTTCCGGCAGAAGCTCTTCGCCATGTTTCTTTTCGAATTCTTCCCACTCCAGATTGACATAATCGTTTGCCAGATCCAGTGTGTCCATAATGTCTACCTCGTTTGCACCGTCAAATACTGGTGTTGAGATATTGAATCCAAGTGCTTTTGCAGCCAGGCTCAGATGGATCTCCAGGACCTGACCGATGTTCATACGAGACGGCACACCCAGCGGATTCAGTACGATATCCAGCGGACGGCCATTTGGCAGGAACGGCATATCTTCAACAGGAAGGACACGGGAAACCACACCCTTGTTACCATGACGACCGGCCATCTTGTCACCTACAGAGATCTTTCTCTTCTGTGCAATGTAAATTCTTACGGACTGATTTACACCCGGTGCCAGCTCGTCACCATTTTCTCTTGTAAAGACTTTTGCATCTACGACAATACCATATTCACCATGCGGTACTTTCAGGGAAGTATCACGTACTTCACGTGCTTTTTCTCCGAAGATTGCACGCAGCAGACGCTCTTCTGCTGTCAGCTCTGTCTCGCCCTTCGGTGTTACTTTTCCGACCAGAATATCACCGGCACGCACTTCTGCACCGACACGGATGATACCACGCTCATCCAGATCTTTCAGTGCTTCATCACCGACACCAGGAACGTCACGTGTGATCTCCTCCGGTCCCAGTTTGGTATCACGTGCTTCTGCTTCGTATTCCTCGATATGGACAGATGTGTATACATCGTTCATAACCAGTCTCTCACTCAGCAGAACGGCATCCTCGTAGTTGTAACCTTCCCAGGTCATGAATCCGATCAGAGGGTTCTTACCAAGAGCGATTTCGCCGTTGGATGTGGAAGGACCGTCTGCGATAACCTGTCCGGCAGCAACTCTGTCGCCCTTGAAAACGATCGGACGCTGATTGTAGCAGTTACTCTGGTTGCTTCGTGAAAACTTAGTCAAACGATACTCATCTCTTGTACCATCATCGTTGCGAACCACGATACGTTTGGATTCAGAAGACTCGATCGTACCATTTTTCTTTGCAACCACACATACACCGGAGTCAACCGCTGTCTTTTCTTCCATACCGGTTCCTACTACAGGAGCTTCGGTTGTCAGAAGCGGTACAGCCTGACGCTGCATGTTAGATCCCATCAGAGCTCGGTTTGCGTCGTCGTTCTGCAGGAACGGAATCAGTGCAGTAGCAACGGAAAATACCATCTTAGGAGACACGTCCATGTAATCAAACATGTGTCTTTCGTATGCCTGTGTCTCTTCACGGTAACGACCGGAAACGTTCTTGCTGATGAAGTGTCCTTCTTCGTCCAGAGCCTCATTCGCCTGTGCTACATGGTAATTATCCTCTTCGTCCGCAGTCATATATACTACTTCATCTGTGACACGCGGGTTCTTAGGATCTGTTTTATCGATTTTACGATATGGTGCTTCGATGAAACCATATTCGTTGATCTTTGCATAAGATGCCAGTGAGTTGATCAGACCGATGTTCGGTCCTTCAGGCGTCTCGATAGGACACATTCTTCCGTAGTGGGAATAGTGTACATCTCGAACCTCGAATCCGGCTCTGTCTCGTGACAGACCGCCAGGACCCAGGGCGGATAAACGTCTCTTGTGTGTCAGCTCACCCAGTGGGTTGTTCTGATCCATGAACTGGGACAGCTGGGAAGATCCGAAGAATTCTTTCACGGCTGCTGTCACCGGTTTGATGTTGATCAGAGACTGTGGAGAAATGCCTTCCAGATCCTGTGTTGTCATTCTTTCACGAACGACTCTCTCCAGTCTGGAAAGACCGATACGGTACTGGTTCTGCAGCAGTTCTCCGACTGCACGGATACGACGGTTGCCCAGGTGGTCGATATCGTCATCATGGCCGATGCCGTACTCCAGATGCATGTTATAGTTAATAGAAGCAAAAATATCTTCTTTTGTGATATGCTTCGGAATCAGCTCATGGATATTTTTGTGGATCGCATCCTTAATATCTTCTTCGCTGGCGTTTTCTTCCAGTATTTTTTGCAGTACCGGATAATATACTAATTCTGTAACACCTGCAGATTCCGGATCAAAGTCAACCCATTCGCCAAGGTCTACCATCATATTGGAGAGAACCTTTACGTTACGCTGCTCTGTCTGGATCCATACAAACGGAACGCCTGCATTCTGGATCTTGTTTGCAAGTGCTTTATCTACTTCTGTACCAGCCTCAGCCAGGATCTCACCGGTAGACTCGTCTACAACATCCTCAGCCAGAACCTGTCCGCAGATGCGGTTGCGAAGCAGCAGTTTTTTGTTGAACTTATAACGTCCGACTTTTGCAAGGTCATATCTTCTCGGATCGAAGAACATGCTTGTGATCAGGCTCTCTGCACTGTCAACTGCCAGCGGTTCGCCCGGACGGATCTTTTTGTACAGCTCGAGCAGACCTTCCTGATAGCTCTCGGAAGTATCTTTTGTCAGGCTGGCAAGGATTTTCGGTTCTTCACCGAACAGATCGATGATCTCCGCATTGGTTCCGTAGCCAAGTGCACGAATCAGAACGGTGATCGGCACCTTTCTGGTTCTGTCTACACGAACATAGAAAATGTCATTGGAGTCTGTCTCGTATTCCAGCCATGCACCACGGTTCGGAATAACGGTAGAAGAATACAGTTTTTTACCCAGTTTATCATGTGCGATTGCATAATAGATGCCAGGAGAACGTACCAGCTGGCTGACGATTACTCGCTCTGCACCGTTGATCACGAAGGTACCGGTTGCTGTCATCAACGGCAGATCTCCCATAAAGATCTCATGCTCATTGATTTCATCGTTCTCTTTATTATGAAGTCTTACTTTTACTTTCAAAGGTGCAGCATATGTTGCGTCACGTTCTTTACATTCTTCGATTGAATATTTTACGTCATCTTCGCACAGCGTGAAATCCACAAATTCCAGGCTCAGCTTGCCGCTGTAGTCTGTAATTGGCGAGATATCATCAAAAACCTCTTTGAGTCCAGATTCCAGGAACCATTTATAAGAGTCCACCTGTATTTCGATCAGGTTAGGCATCTCAAGAACCTCTTTCTGTCTGGAATAACTCATACGGAAGCTTTTGCCGCTTTTAATTGGACGTATTCTGTTTTTCTCCATTGACATTTCACCCCTGTTCTTTCTATCTAAAAAATTCAAGTCACTTTTGGCACTTTTGGGCATAGTTATACCAAAAAGCATACACTTTCACAATAGTGCACTTTCCATACTACCACGTCTGTTTGTCAATGTCAAGTATCTTTTTTATTGACGCAAAAACCGGCCAGGATTACTCCTGACCGGTGCAAGTTCTGTTTTACAAAAAAGCAGTTACAATTATTTAAGAGTAACTTTTGCTCCTTCTGCTTCCAGTTTTGTTTTGATGTCTTCAGCTTCTGCTTTAGATGCAGCTTCTTTCAGAACCTTAGGAGCTCCGTCAACTACTGCTTTCGCTTCTTTCAGTCCCAGACCAGTTACTTCACGAACAACTTTGATAACTTTAACTTTGTTAGCACCAACTTCTGTCAGTTCTACGTCAAACTCATCTTTTTCTTCAGCTGCTGCTTCACCAGCACCTGCTGCTGCAACTACAACACCTGCTGCTGCAGATACACCAAATTCTTCCTCACATGCTTTTACTAAATCATTTAACTCTAATACAGATAACTCTTTGATAGCTTCGATAAATTCAGCTGTTGTCAATTTTGCCATTTTATTTTCCTCCATTATTTTTATTTTTTCAGGCGGCATTTTCTATGCGGCCTCTGTGATGATTCTTATTCTTATGCTTCTTCCTGTTTCTCTGCAATCTGGCTGATAACGCGTGCAAAGTTTGCGATCGGAGACTGGATGCTTCCAAGCAGTTTGCCCAGCAGTTCTTCTCTTGAAGGGATGCTTGACAGTGCTGTGATACCTGCCTCATCGTAGTAAGCGTCTTCTACAACACCTGCAACGAGTTTCAGTGCTTTCACATCTTTTGCATATTTAGCCAGGATTCTTGCAGGAGCAGTTGCATCATCTTTGCTGATAGCGATTGCGTTCGGTCCTTCCAGATGTTTGCAAAGTTCTTCACAAGGTGTGCCTTTGAATGCAAACTTCATCATTGTGTTTTTGTACACTTTGTAAGAAACACCGGCTTCTCTCAGCTCTTTACGCATTGCAGTATCCTGCTCTACGGTGATTCCGCTGTAAGTAACCAGTACGATGGAAGCCGCATCTTTGATCGCCTCACTGATCTCTGCCACGATCGGCTGTTTCTGTTCTACTTTTGCCATTAACTTTTACCTCCTTATAGATTCTGCCCGGTGTGCCATAAAAGCCCACCACTGAATATTCTGGGAGGAATTCATAACAATGAAAAACCTCTCTGTCAAACTAACAGAGAGGTTCTGTAATCATTCTTTTAAGAATTCTTCACTCCTCGGCAGGCGTTTTAACCTTATGCCTAACGGCACCTGCTGTCTCTGGCAGTTTTCTGTAAAACTATAGCACATCTGCCACTGTTATGTCAAGGAGTTTTTACATTTTTCTGATTAAGAATTTTTGTATTTTTTTCTGACCACTTTTGACCAGTTGCTCTGCATTTTCTTACCGCCCGCTTTTTTATAAGTCCGGATCTTGTAATAGTAAGTTTTTCCTTTGCGTGCCTTCTTGTCAAGATAACTCTGGGTCTTTCCCTTTTTCACAACATGGATCTTTTTATATCCGCTCTTTTTCTTTGTGGAGCGATAAATATAATATCCATTTGCACCGGATACTTTTTTCCAGGTGATCCGGATCCCTTTTTTCGTTGCTTTTGCTTTTACATTTCTGACAGCTTTCGGTCTGGTCACAGTCGGTTTTGCCGGTGCCGCCGGCGTTTGAGTTTCCGTCTGTTTTTTATCATCCGACGGTTTGTTTACTGTTTCACTTTCCGATTCTTTTTCCGATTCCGTTGTTGTCTCTTTCTGCGTTTCACTCTCTGTTTCGCTTTCTTTCTGTGCATCTGCCGGGATTTTGAATGCAGTAACAGAATGCGGAGCCAGGCTGTATTTTGCTGTTTTCTCTGTTACGGAAATCTTTGTTTTCTGTACATCTACTTTATTTGGATTTGCCTGTGTGTTTTCATCCAGCACATCATCCGATGTCAGATACCATATCTGAAGATCTTTTCCTGTCAGGTCTTTTCCGTCTATGATCAGATTTACATCTGTTCTTTCATCTCTGCTGTTATTCACAACCGTAAGATAAATATTCCCCTGTTCATCTTTTGAGGAAATTGCTTTTACAAGCGGAACATTGTACCCCTTATAGGTATAACAGGTCACATTTCCTTCAATTTTCTGGCCAATCTGCGTTGTTCCTGTCATATTATTGAAAATGGAAAACATTTTTGCAGAAGGGGTCGACACAAAATCGGTCGTTCCATCGTTTTGTTTGATTGCCTGGATCACACACTGAGAGCCCGATCCAAGGTTATCTGCTCCATATGGATAATCAACCAGACAATGTTTGTTGATATAAGGTGTTCCAAAGCCAATGTAATCAATCATTTCATTTGCAATGTAAACAGCATGTCCGATTCCACGGACAAACTGGGTATTATGGTTATATACGCCAAACTCAGACAGAACCGGCACTTTCCCCATTCCAGGTGCATACTGATTCATCGCATCCACCAGTGCTTTTACACGGGGCATATTGTACTGCAATGACCGTCCGAGCACTTTTTCATAGAACTCCGGATCATTGTCTGCAATGACTCCACCGCTTGTATCACTGTACGGATGGATAACAACACCATCGTAATAATTATTATAGCCTTTCTGTGCCATTTTCTGCACAAAAGAAACCTGATTGCCGCTTCCGCAGTATACCTGGATCTCCATCCCCAGTTCATCGGCAATCTTGTTCATCGCCTGATAATACGACACAAATCCATCACGGTCACTCTGGTAAGATGCGGTGATTGCCTTTCCTGACTGTGGAATATTTCCATTTATTCCATCACCAAATGTAATTTTACCTGTTTTGCTGTCTACCGTGCAGACATTCTGTGCCCCCTTTCCTTCCAGGGAATCCACGATCTGCCACTGTGTTCCGCCTACATAGACAGCCACAGAATTTTCTACTGCCGGTGTATAACGTACATAGCGAACCTGATTTGCTGTTCCATCACTGTTTGTGGCCCGATCTCTCCAGTCCTCTTCCTTAACCGTCCTGGTATTCTGACCGAAAGTCATTCTGCCGCCGTCAATATAAGCATCCATCCAGTCAGTGTTTCCTCTGCCATCCATCCAGTAGGTCTGTCTGTAATAACCGATTTCATTTCCGATTTCAAAACGTGTTACACCATAAGGTTCCGGATGCCCATTTGCTGCACGCACTTCTGCCCAGTCTACGCCACCGTTTGGGTTCGTCGCATCACCGTCTGCCGGTGCATTTAAGTATTCGATCAAATCTGCCGCATCTGCTGCACTTCCCTGACCCATACCATAAACCCAGACCGCCTCTGCTTTGATATCATCGTAAATCCAGCTCATTGCCTCATCCAGCCCGAAATTCGGTGTGATCGGATCAGATGTTTCCGGAAGTCCATGTACTGTTTTCTTTCGCTGCTCTGCAGGTCCGATGCTGCGTTTCCAGTCAAACAGATTGGATACCGTTCCACCTGGATAACGTACAGAACCAAAATGTGCTTCTTTTACATATTCATTAAATTTAGCTTCCACTTTCTTTTCTGATGCGTTCCATGAGCTGTAAGCATTATTATGATAACGATGATTGATGCCAAACATTGCTTTTGAGATTTCACGCACTTCTTTGGAAGTATCCACCGTAATGTCTATGTTCGTGACAGCATTTTCAGAATAAACCTTGTAAATACTCTGGATCTGTGCCGGTGTCATCACTTTTTTATAATAACGCACTTCATCCATATATCCTTTGAAACCCGTTTTTTCAGTAGCATTCTTATGATTTCCGATCAGGAGATCCGTGAGTGCATCTACATAACTACCGTCCAACGTGTTTTCGTTTACCAGTTTTCCATTGATATAAAACTGTGCTTTTTTCGCCGTATGGCTGCTTGTAAATGCCACATGCACCCATTTGCCTCCGGCTACCGGGCTCTTGCTCAGCACATCGCTGGCTGTCACATAAGTCCCAAGTTTCATATTAGAATCCAGATAGAGGATGCTCCGTCCCGCCCCTGTCTGCTGGAACAGATATTTTTTGTCCGTGCTGCCGCCAAACATATCGTCATCGCATTTGATCCATGCCATCAGCGTGACATCATCCCAAGCTGCATTGACTGCATCTGGCAGTTTCAGCGAAGATGCAGATGTTCCATCAAAATATGCCGCACTTCCCGAAATACCTTCGCTCTCTTTTCTGGTAACTCCGCTGCCCTGCACTTCCACTTTCTGGGCAGACTGTGATGCACTGTTCGTGGTCAGGGCATCCTCAAAATTCAGATAAACAGACAGACCTTCTCTCAGGTCATCCGCTTCTTCCGCCGCAAACACTTCGCTATAATTATAACCACCCGTGCCCGGCACTGCTGCCGCAGTAACACATAACGCCGTCAGAATGCATGCTGTTCGTTTCGCCATGCTGCTCCATGTTCTTTTCTTTTTCATAGTAACCTCCTGTTTTTAATTTTAAGAATCCCCGTCTTCCTGCTGCAAGCTGCACGCCATACATCGCATGGTCTGTTTTCCCATATGCTTCCGCAGTCTGACAGAGGCTGTATGCAGATTTACTGAATCAAATCTGCTTTTTTGTAAGATCAGATGAAAAATCCCTCTCATTCTTTCGCATCTGTTTACATATAATATCATATTACCATAAAGAATCAGAAAAAAACAGATGTATTTTAGTTATTTTATATAATGATGCCAGGGTCAAAAGGTCTAAATCCACATGAGCTTGCTCATAGG